>ERZ761602.1449-NODE-1449-length-42934-cov-59.476247_pt1 | contig 42934 bp, 36 predicted proteins | sample MGYA00512165_ERZ761602 | MGnify/ENA primary metagenome ERZ761602 (study PRJEB28899, sample SAMN02445085) | bioreactor sludge metagenome | biome: EBPR sludge; isolation source: Thorneside wastewater treatment plant | place: Australia: Brisbane, Thorneside...
GGAAAGTAGAAAGAGGAAAGTAGAAAGAGGAAAGTAGAAAGAGGAAAGTAGAAAGTGGAAAGTAGAAAGATAACTTTACGAACTTTACGAACTTTATAAACTTTATAACTGATTAAAATGAAGATAGATAGATTTGAGGATATCATAGCATGGCAGAAAGCTAAGGAACTTGCGATAGCCATTTATGCTGAGTTTTCTTCGACAAAAGATTTTGGTTTCAAAGAGCAGGTTCAGAGAGCCGCGGTATCCGTCATGAACAATATTGCCGAGGGTTTTGAACGAAGGAGCAATAAAGAATTTAAGCAGTTTTTATATATTGCAAAAGGATCATGCGGTGAGATTCGTTCAATGTTATATTTGGCAAAAGATCTCAGAAAAGTTTCAGACGAAAATGCAGAAAAATTGTTGGAAATGGCTGAAGAAATATCAAAAATCCTCTCCGGATTGATAAAGAGTTTATAAAGTGGAAAGTAGAAAGTAGAAAGTAGAAAGGAATCAGTATAAAGTTACTTTCTACTTTAAGAACTTTACGAACTTTCTATTTTACGAACTTTCTACTCAATTTTTGAGCATATAACCACAAAATATTATAATATTATGTGATTACAAACATATTTTATTATATTTGCACAATGATAAAAAGAGATATATCATCCTCTGTTTTAGAGGATTGGGACAATAGAAAAGCCATAGTGGTACTTGGCCCGAGACAGGTAGGAAAAACAACCCTGATCCAATCGCTCGTGAAGGAAAAGAATGTTTTATGGCTGAACGGAGATGATCCTCAAACTCGTCTAACAATTTCCAGCGCAAATTTGAATTTTTTATTGAATGTGGTTGCAGACTATGATGTAGTAGTGATTGATGAAGCACAGCGTATCGGGAACATCGGTTTGGCTATAAAAATGCTGGTTGACGCAAAACTTAACAAGCAATTTATCGTTACAGGTTCATCTTCACTGGAATTGGGGAATCAGATCAATGAGGCGTTGACAGGAAGAAAATGGGAGCACCAGCTTTTTCCTTTGAGCTGGAATGAAATCAAAAATCATTATTCATTTGCTACAGCCATTTCACGTTTTGAAGAATTTATGATCTATGGTTTATATCCTGAAGTCGTGACCTCAGATAAAAAACAAAAAGTATTACTTCAATTGGCCGGAAGTTATTTATACAAAGATATTCTTGAATTGGTAAACATTAAAAAGCCTGATTTGCTGATGAAACTGCTGAATGCTGTGGCGTTGCAATTAGGCAGTGAAGTATCATACAATGAATTGGCAAAGATACTAAGTGTCGACAGAATGACGGTAGTCAATTATTTGGACTTACTTGAAAAAGTATTCGTTATTTTCAGGCTTTATCCTTATTCAACCAACCAACGCAACGAAATTACCTCAAAACCTAAAATTTACTTTTTTGACAATGGTATCAGGAATGCCATCATAGGGCAATTTCAGCATTTGCAAAACAGGCAGGACACGGGAGCTTTATTTGAAAATTTTATCATCAGTGAAAAAATCAAACAATTAAGATATCAGGGTTTTTATGGCAAAACCCATTACTGGCGAAATACCCAACAAGCTGAAATTGATTTTATAGAGGTGTCGGAAAATGAGATCACAGCATTTGAAATCAAATATAGCCCAACAAAAAAAGTTATTTTTTCCAGATCATTTACTGATAAATACCATCCGAAAAACAAATTTGTGATCAATAAAAGTAATTTTTGGGAATTTTTATAAAGCAGAGTCTGTAGAAAGTAGAAAGTTTATAAAGTAGAAAGTAGAAAGTTTATAAAGTAGAAAGTAGAAAGTTTATAAAGTAGAAAGTATGAAGTATAAAGTTACTTTCTACTTTAAGAACTTTAAGAACTTTCTACTAAATTCCGTCGTACATTTGTATAAAATGAATTTATAAAGCAGGGTATTTTTATCAACTAGCCAAGAGTAAAAATAATGGGTGGTCAAGTTCAATTGAATGCACCATCCAGCTTGACATAAAGATCGCCTAAGTGATTTCTAAAGTTGTTCATTTCCGTATGATTTTAAGTTAAAAAAATATATATAATGAGATCAATTGCTTTTATCCTTGCACTCTGTTTACCTATGTTCCTGACCGGCCAAACAGTCAAAGATGTAGATGGAAACGTTTACAAAACGGTAAAAATCGGGGATCAGACCTGGATGGCTGAAAACCTGCGGGTGACCAAAACCTCCGACGGGACATCCATTGTGTCCTGGGCGCCTCAGGATCTGGAGTCATCGGTTGCCGAATATGGCAGAATGTACGATTGGGAAACTGCCAACAAAGTTTGTCCGTCAGGCTGGCATCTTCCCTCAGACGAGGAATGGCAGAAGATGATCGATTTTTTGGGAGGCCCGATGATTGCCGGCGGGAAGATCAAGGAAGCCGGCACAGACCATTGGAAAACACCCAATAAAGGCGCCACCAACGAGACCGGTTTTACAGCCTTGCCCAACGGTTTCCGCAATAAAAAAGGCAAATACTTCAACTTTAAAAACAACCTGGCATATTGGTGGTCATCCACCCCGATGGAAACAGACCTGGCTTACGGAGTTTATATCACTTACGGAGAACCCATTATTTACAGGTACTATTTTAGTTTTACCCGCGATATGGGCTTTTCGGTCCGGTGTGTAAAGGACTAGTCGGGAGATTGGGTTTTGGTGAGAAGATCCCTCCCTGCGGTTGGGCCTGCCCTGATCGGGTATACGAGCATCAGGAATGACAATAAGTTTGGGAATAAATAGGCGGAAACAGGCGGCGTCGCCGCCTGCTTCCCCCCTCTCTTTAAAAAGAGCCGGTTGTCATTCCTGACGCTTCGGTCAGGACAAGTCCACAGAAGCGTCAGGAATACTCTTTTTGAAGGAACAAGGGGAGATAGAAGGGAGGAATCTTATTATTGATGGACTGGATTGATTAAAAAATCATTGAAATCCTGAAATCCACAGGATATGTGACCCAAAAAGATTGCAATCTGAAATTTTACTTTTCAAATTGCAAGTTTATGCTTAGCTTTGTAAGAAAATAATAGCAAAATGATACAAAGAGCGATTTTGCGAAACTTATTGAAAGCGATTCATTCAATGCCGGTAGTTGCCCTCATCGGCTCGAGGCAGGTAGGAAAAACAACCCTTGCGCTTGAAGTTTCAAAAAATCTCAATAAGCCGGTGACTTATATTGATCTGGAATCAGATTCGGATTTCAATAAATTAACAGATGCTGAAGCATATTTGAAAAGGTTTTCAGGACAACTGCTGATCATTGATGAAATACAACGCAAGCCTGATCTGTTTAGATTGCTGCGTGTCATTGCAGATGATAGGAAGAGAAAAGGAGAACCTTCAGGACAATTTTTATTATTAGGTTCGGCGTCCTCCGAATTACTGCAGAATAGTTCTGAATCTCTGGCAGGCAGGATCAGATACCTTGAACTCACACCATTTGATGTAACAGAAATATCCGGTCACGAAATAGATGCTTTTAACATAGAAAAACTTTGGCTGAGAGGAGGTTTCCCGGATAGTTATCTTGCTGCAGATGATCAGACGAGTTGGGAATGGAGAAGAGACTTTTTTGCCACTTATGTTGAACGCGATATTCCTAATCTGGGAATCCGGGTTGTTCCAAATCAACTTAAGCGTTTTTGGAAAATGCTGGCGCATTATCACGGTAATCAAATCAATTTAAGTGAATTTGGCAGAAGTCTGGAAATCAGTCATACAACAGTAAAGAATTATCTCGATTTACTCACAGATTTCTATATGGTAAGGCAGTTGAACCCCTGGTCAGGCAACCTTAAATAACGGTTGGTTAAAACTCCTAAAATATACATACGCGATTCAGGTATTTTACACAGTTTACTCCAGATATGGAATTTTGATCAGTTGCTGTCACATCCTGTTATCGGAGCAAGCTGGGAAGGTTTTGTCATCGAAAACATCATCAGCAGGTTGGATGAAAGTTGGGAGTATAGCTATTACAGAACGGCAACACAGATCGAGATCGACCTGGTATTGCACACCCCTGATAATGAAATTTGGGCGATAGAAATCAAACGAAATCTGGCGCCAAAACTTTCAAGAGGCTTTTATGAAGCTTGCAGGGATATCAAAGCAACACACAAGTGGCTGGTCAATACAAATAATGCCAGATATCCTTTACCTGATGGAGTGGAAGTAATTGGTCTGTTAGAATTTTTGCAAGTGATTCAGGATAAAATCAGGATTTAAAAGATTGCCCTTTTTCATCAAAAAAGATTCCCGCCATTTCTGATACTCGCCTCATTGGATCAGGATAGATCCTGGCAAGACCCGTCAATCCTGGCAAGCCCCGGAACCCAGTGACCAAATAAAGAATAAGCAGGAAGGTAGCAAAACATCTAATATCTTTAAAATAAGTAATGTAGAGAATAATTATCCTTACCTAAGTCTATATTTGAGTATAAATATAGTACTTTTGTAAGTAACATTTCCGGGTAAGTAAGTAAATTTTTAAACTAATTTCCAGCCTGGCAGAGAGATATTATTCAGATAAAAATGTGCTGTGTTGACAGGTGGAGATCCGGGAATAGGAGGATATAATTTGATCACCATTAAAAATTCAGCGCTATGTATTCCAGAAATTCTTTGCTTATTCTTTTGGTCATGTGTTTAATGATAACCGGGCGAATATCCGGCCAAGTTGGCATCGGAACAACGACGCCTGCAGCATCTTCGGGTCTTGATGTAGATTATACAGATAAAGGTTTGTTACCACCCAGAATGACAATATTTCAACGAGATGCCATTGCTAATCCTGCTGACGGTTTGATGATATTCAACACCACATCAGGATGTCCAAATTATTATTTTTCTGGGTCATGGCATGAGTATTGCGGAACAATTAGCCCACCCTTCAACTGTGGCACTTCCACAGTCACTTTCACATACAATGGATCTTCCGTGACCTATGGTACCGTTGTTAGAGCAGGAGGCAAATGCTGGTTGGACCGCAATCTTGGAGCTATCCAGGTGGCTACCAGCAGCACAGATGCTGCATCGTATGGACACCTGTTCCAGTGGGGCAGGCTGGATGACGGGCAACAGGTGAGGACTTCGCCTACCACGACTACGCTGAGCAACAGCGATGTGCCAGGGCATAATAATTTTATTAAGGCTCCAGACTTTCCAAACGACTGGCGGTCCCCTGAGAACAATAATCTGTGGCAGGGAGAAGGAGGCATCAACAACCCTTGTCCGGCTGGATTCCGTTTGCCGACACAGGCTGAATGGAATACTGAGAGACTCAGCTGGACTACCAACAATGCAGCCGGTGCTTTTGCATCACCGCTTAAGCTATCCGTGGCGGGCGGCCGCTACAGCTTCGATGGCTCGGTCAACCTCGATGGTTCGAACGGCTACTACTGGTCAAGTACAGTCGATGATATCGACGCATATGCCCTGACCTTCGACAGCAATGTTTCCTACGAGGGCAGCAGCGGACGTGCGTACGGGTTTTCTGTGCGTTGCCTTAAGGATTGACACTTTGATATATTTGATAATTTTGACACTTAAACTCCCTGTCCTGCAGGGCAAGGAGTTATGAAATACCGCCTTGGGCGGTCGAATTTTTTTTACTTTTTCGGAATGGTGGGGAGAGGAGGTGTTCGAGCGGCACTGCTGCCCCCGGCCTCAAGACGTTTCGGTCATGACATGCTGCCTAAAGGAGAGTAGCAACCCACAGTGTGAGGGTTTGGGGGTTTGAGTGTGTGCGGAAGAGTGCTGTGTGCGGAATGGTGGGTTGGAGTTCCCCCTATAGGGGGTTTGGAGGCAGCAGGGGAAAATCAGTAAAATACGATCAAAAAGAGTAAAAAGTAGATTTTGGGAGGCACTGCAGCCTCCCAGCCTCCTAAAGGAGGTGCAGCCACCCGCAGTGTGAGGGTTTGGAGAGTTAGAGTATCGGGCTTGGTGGGCTGGAGTTCCCCCTATAGGGGGTTAGGGGGCAGCAGGGGAAAATAAAACGTAGGAAAAATTAACATTAAACACAAATGGAAGTCGATAAAGATAATATGTTTTTAGGCGCTAATGCATTGATTTTTCGAAGGGCAGAAGAGCTCAGAAACAGGATGACACAGGCAGAGAAGGAACTATGGGAAGTGCTAAAAAATAAAAAACTTGGAGGGAATAAATTCAGGAGGCAGCATCCGATTTTAAAATTCATCCTTGATTTTTATTGTCATGAAGCAAAATTAGGAATTGAATTGGATGGAAATATACATGAAATACCCGGTCAGGAAATATATGATAAGGAAAGAACTGAGGTATTGAATGAATTCGGGATCACTATAATAAGGTTTCAAAATGATGATATTTTAAATGATATTGAAAGAGTGAAACTGGATATTTTAAAGGAGTTGGAAAAATAGGGTTCGGGCGGCACTGCAGCCCCCGGCCTCAAGACGCTTCGGTCATGACACGCTGCCTAAAGGGGAGAGCCCACCCACAGTGTGTAGGTTTGGAGAGAAAGTGTATCGGGTGTGGTGGGTTGGGGTTCCCCCTGTAGGGGGTCAGGGGGCAGAGAGGGAAAATCAGAGACACATTAAAAACGAGAAAAAAGAAGAGTTTGAGCGGCACTGTAGCCCCCGGCCCCTAAAGGGGAGAAGCCACCCGCGGTGTGTGGGTTTGGCGAGTGAGTATGTACGGAGGTGTGGGCTGGAGTTCCCCCTATAGGGGGTTAGGGGGCAGCAGGGGAAGGTGAGTGAAGTTTTTTGCCCAACTGCCTCCCAGCCTCCTAAAAGAGGTGCAGCAACCCACAGTGTGAGGGTTTGAGGAGTGAGTGTATCGGGTGTGGTGGGTTGGGGTTCCCCTGAAGCCTGTCCAGACCTTTAGCGTCAGGAGGGGTTAGGGGGCGGAGAGGCAATCTGCGAGTTGTGAGTTTTGGGGTTGGAGTTCCTCCTGAAGACTGACCTGACCATTAGCGTCATATGGGGTTAGGGTGCGGAGAGGGAAGGTTAAGGAGAAAAGGATTCCTCTCGTTGGTCGGGTCTATCCTGATCGTGTGTAGCGGGCATCAGGATAGATGGAATTTAAAATTTTTTCTAATAAGCCCCCTCCCGACGGTCGGGATGACACTACGCAGGCGGATTAATTAGGGGGAGGAAGCAGCAAGAAGAAATCCTTTCTTTAAAAACGGTGCGATGATGCACAGCGAAACCGGATCTTACTCAATAACTTTATTGTGATTCTATCCTGAACCGAAAATCTTCAATTTATTCTCTATCTTTGTAGACCTGTAAAACTCCATACAATGAAAAAATGTTTCATAAAAATACCGACATTATTTGCCATTATCTTGTTCACGCTGACTTTATCCTTTGCTGCCAATAAAGGCAATGATCTTTCCAGCCCCAATGGCGCAGTTTACAACCATTTGTTTTACCTCCAAAAGGATACATATGATGCGAAACAATCCGCCAGATCCCTGGATTTCAGGTTGAGGGACAAACAAATCATTGACCGGGCAATTCAGCTCAAACAAATTTACGATGGGAAAGGATTGTATGTTTCCATGAGCAAGATACCCGATGACCCAAATTATTTTGACAGCATCAGCAAAAAATATGTGTTTTTTCCTTTTCCCAAAGAACTGCCCATGGTATACCTGGAAAAAAAGGGCAAAAAATGGCAGTACGCAGAGGAAACGATTGGTGCAATTCCCGGGTTGCATTCCAAAACGTATCCTTTTGGAACCGATGTGTTGATCAACCTGGTACAACATCAAAGCGGAAAGAAATTTCTGGGTGTGTATTTGTGGCAATACCTGGGTATACTTATATTTTTTGCCGCATCCGCGATGTTATATTTATTGCTCAGGCTGGTTTCAGGATTTTTGATCAGAAGGATCAGCCGGATCAGCCTTCATTTTGATGTGACTGACAAAAAGCTGATCAGAAGAACGAGCCACATTTTCAGTTTGATGATATTGATGGTTTTTGCCCGGTTTTTTATCCCGGTATTCCAGTTTTCAGTTAAAACCAATATGTTTCTGCAACGGTTCCTGGAGCTTGTGATCATCGTATTTGTGACCATCTTCCTGATGCGCATCGTTGACTTTTTAATTAAGTATTTCAGAAATTATGCTGAAAAAACGGAAAATAAATTGGACGATCAGCTGGTTCCCATCGTCAGCCAGATCATCCGGCTGTTCATATTGATCGGCGCCTTTTTCCAGATCTTAAGCCTGTTCAATGTCAATGTGACCGCGCTGATCGCCGGGGTTTCCATCGGTGGTCTGGCCATTGCTCTGGCAGCAAAGGAAGCGGTCGGCAACCTGATCGGTTCGCTGATGATCTTTCTGGACAAACCATTTCATATAGGTGATTTTGTTAAGATTGATTCAGTGGAAGGGGTCGTTAAAGAGGTAGGTTTCAGATCTACCAGGGTTATGACCAAAGACACTTCCATAGTCTCCATACCCAATGGTATCCTGATCAATTCAAATCTGGTCAATATGGGTATCAGGGAATTCCGCCTGCATGAAACCACGTTTTCAATCACGTATGACACACCGCCGGCATTGATTGAAGCATATCTGGAAGGACTCAAACGTATTGTTAAAGAACATCCGGTAGTATCAAATGACAATTGCTTTATCTACTTATCTGAGATAGGTCCGAATTCCATCGACATCCTGTTCAGGGTGCACATTGATACTAAGAATTTTGACGAAGAGCTCGCCATAAAAGAAAAACTGATACTTATGGCAATGAAACTGGCTGAAGCGCTGGAGATACGCTTTGCATTTCCGTCAACAACGGTTTATATTGAGCAGTTTCCAGGTCAGCAAAGTCTCACTCCGGTTTTGGACAGATCCAAAGAGGCAGCGTGGAAAAAACTGGATGATTATTTTGGAAGCAAGGATGATGCTTTAAAATAAATACATTCATTTTTGATAAATTGTGGTGCTCAGATCTGAAATTTAATGTATTGATTTACAATAAAAAACAAACATTTTCAATCAGATCCACCGGGTTGAAACCAGGGGCAACCCATATTTGAACCCTCCGGTTCTGAGTTTTTGGTGAAGCACCGGTTATTCCATGTTTAACACTAAAGGATAATTATTCCCCTGATCCGGAATGGAATGACTGAAAGATCATAACATTCAATATGCCCGTTCGTTTTTGTTTTCCATGAAATTGACAAAAGCGCGGTTGACTACACGGGTGCCGCCTTTTGTGGGAAAATCTCCGGAAAAATACCAAACGCCGGGATGATCGGGCATACAACTTTTCAGGTCTTCCACCGTCTGGAAGATCACCTCAACCGGGATGGAAACACTTTCAGGGGTGACGATTCTGGCAATTTCAGCAGATATGTCTTCATCCGTATAAGAAGCGTACAGCGCTTTCACATAGTTTTCAACGGGAACATCAAAAGGTATGTTTTCCTGGGCTTTACATTTTTCATAACAAACAGTCAGTAAGTTTTCTTTACCGTCTCTTGCCAGCAAATTGAGCAGGGCATTGAACGCTACGAATTCATTCATTCTGGACATATCAATACCATAACAGTCAGGATACCTGATCTGTGGTGCAGAGGACAGAATAAGGATCTTTTTGGGCGCCAGACGTGAAATAATACTGATGATGGAGTCTTTCAGTGTTGTTCCCCTCACAATGGAATCATCGATCAGCACCAGGGTATCGAAGTGATCCCGGACAATGCCGTAAGTGACATCATAAACATGCGACACCAGTTCACCTCTGGTATTGGTATCAGAAATAAAAGTCCTCATTTTTGCATCCTTCACTACCAGGTTTTCAATCCGCAGTTTGCTATTCAGTACGGAAATTAAAGCCTGCTTGTCCGGTTGTTGACCCAAGGTGAGGATCTGATCCGTTTTAATTTGATTTAAAGCGCAGTTCATGCCTTCTACCAGCCCGCGAAAGGCGACTTCTGCGGTATTGGGGATATGGCAAAAAACGGTATTCTCAAAATCATGGTTGATGGCGTTCAGCACTTTGTTCGTCAGCTTTCTTCCCAACTCTTTACGCTCCAGGTAGATATCCCTATCGGTTCCACGGGAGAAATAGATCCTTTCGAATGAACATGCATTGTTCTCTGCAGCAGGATTGACAGAGACTTCCTGAACATTCCCGTTACTTTTGACGATCAGTGCATTTCCTCTTCCTAAAGGTTTAATATCTTCTACCTTCACATCAAAAGTGGTTTGGATGGCAGGTCTTTCGGATGCAGCCACCACGATATCATCGTCATAATAATAAAAGGCAGGTCTGATCCCTGAAGGGTCTTTCAAAATAAATGCATCTCCGTTGCCGATGATTCCACCGATTACATAACCCCCGTCAAAGCTTTTGCTTGCCTTTGAAAGGATTTCCCCGATATCGAGGTGCTCGCTGATTTTTGCTGAAAGGGTCTGCGTATTATAATTCTCCGATTTAAAATTTCTGAATTGTTTCTCTACTTCCAGATCGAGGAAATGTCCAATTTTTTCCAAAATCGTTATGGTGTCGGACATCATATGAGGATGCTGACCATAAGAGATGAGTTCATCAAATAACTCGCTTACGTTGGTCAGGTTAAAATTGCCGGCAAGCGCCAGATTCCGGGGCATCCAGTTGTTTTTGCGCAGAACAGGATGGACATTTTTGATGGAATTGCTGCCATGTGTGCCATATCGAAGGTGTCCCATCAGCACTTCGCCCATAAAAGGCAGATTGTTTTTCAGAAATTCGATGTCTTGTTGCTTCTTATGACCAAGCTCAGTAAATTTTTGATAAATACCATCAAAAAGTATCTGTATGTAGTTCGATTGGTTGGTTCTTTCCCGGTCGATGTAGGTGTTTCCCGGGGTAGGATCAATTTTTACCGAAACGATGCCGGCACCATCCTGACCTCTGTTACGCTGTTTTTGCATCAGAAGCTGCAATTTTTGGAGACCGTAAAAAGGAGTTTTATATTTATGGTAGTAGTATTCAAATGGTTTACGAAGTCGTATGAATGCCAGACCGCACTCGTGTTTTATTGGATCACTCATTTTAGATGTGGATAATGCTCAAAAAAATAAGGCTACAAAGTAATGACAAAAAAAAGGATTGCAATATGAATTTTTGCTTTTTTTAGGCAGAGGTCAGACATTAGATATCGATTCCACCCTGGGCAAATAAAGGGATTATGTGAAAATGTTAGAGCATACAATGAAAATAGTCTAAAATTCATCTCTGGTTCAAAAACAAATTTAATATTTATTAAACATTTAATTAATTGAAAATCAATTTATTATCAAACATTTATACGATTTAACATGTGTATCGGAAGGAATGGAACATTAATTTTCGATGTACTGGCACGAATTTTGTTCCTGCATGTTAATGGCAAGGCATTTGCATGAGATGGACAAGACAACGACATGTTTCTATGGAAAAAATGACTTGATCTTAAGTTACTGCCTGCTGATGAACCCTCGTCATATCTTTGATCAACAGAGGAATGCGCAGGGGTACTATGGATTTTGAATCGCGCCGGCAACAATTCATTTAGTGCCGGCATAAGGTTTTGACGGAGTTATTTTTGTATTCTCTGGTTACTGACTACAAAAATAATTGTTACTGTTTTTAGCAAGTCCTGGTCAATATGCAAAAGCTGATGGTACAGGTTTTTGAGTATGGCTGTTGGTTTTCTATGGTAAAAATGAGGAAGTTTTGTACAGAATGTTTAGAACTTGTGGATAATTAATTTAATACTTAAACTCGATGAATTTGATATTAATTCTACTGATATCTTCTTTAACGCTGAATACCTATAATGCTGAGGATGTGAGAAAACTGGATTATGTAAGCCAGTATAAGGATTTGGCCATTGCAGAGATGTACAGATCGGGAATTCCTGCCAGCATAACACTGGCACAGGCTTTGCATGAGTCCAATGCCGGAGCCAGCCCATTGGCAAAAAACGCCAATAACCATTTTGGGATCAAATGCAAATCCTATTGGAAAGGACAGACTTATATGCATTATGATGATGATTTCAACAAAAAAGGTGAATTGGTACAATCGTGTTTCAGGGCGTATGATACTGTTGTAGAATCCTATGTAGATCGATCTAATTTTCTAAGGTCATCCAGCAGATATAATGCTTTGTTTCAATTGGATATGAATGATTATAATGCATGGGCAAAAGGTCTGAAAGATTGCGGATATGCTACAGACGCGAGGTATGCAGAAATCCTGATCGGATTGATCAAAAAATACCGTTTATATGAATATGACAACGCCGCAAATCCATGGCAAATGCTGATAGAACAGGTCAATATGGCCAATCAACCCTGAAAAGTTGGTTTTTACCTGTTGACTGATATTCGCGTTGTGAGCACGTTGCTACTTGTTTTTCCGGGGATATCCGGCTGGCCGCCGCCAACACTGACCGTTATCTCTCCTTCAGGCTGAAACAATTCGCCCTTATCCGAAACAATACTTAGATCTTCCGGTGTGAGCACAAAAGTGATCAATTGGCTTTCTCCCGCTTTCAAAAAAATTCTTCGGAAACCCTTCAACGCCCTGATCGGTTTCAGGAATGTTCCGTTTTTGTGAGAAATATAACATTGGACTACCTCTTCACCATCAAAATTGCCCGTATTTTTAACCATTGCCTGTATAGTAACATCATTTCCTTTGGTCACGCGGCCACTGACTTTCAGATTTTTATATTCAAAAGTAGTATAACTCAATCCATATCCAAAAGGATACAGCGGTACTCCCTTAAAATATCGGTAAGTCCTGTTGGACATGCTATAATCTTTAAAATCAGGCAAATCCTTATCCGATTTATAAAATGTCAGAGGCAATCTTCCTGCCGGATTGTAATCGCCGAACAGCACATCCGCAATAGCCGTACCCGCAGCCTGACCTCCATACCAGGCATTGATGATCGCAGGAACGGTTTTGTCCTCCTCAGGAATTGCCAATGCACTACCTGTCATCATGACAAAAACAACAGGTTTGCCGCTTTTTGTGAGCTTTGAAAGAAAGCTGGACTGGATTTCCGGCAAAGCGATGGTAGTTCGGTCTCCGCCAGTGAATCCGGGAGAATGAACGGTCATTTCTTCACCTTCCAGTTGAGGAGAAATACCGCCTGCAAAAATAAAAGCATCGGCATCGGCATATTGCTGAATGATCGCATCGAAATCCGTTTTTTGATAATGACCACTCATGAAGCGGATCATTGCATTGCCTTCAGTCTGGTAATACTCTATAACGATCTTATTGGTTGAATTTGCCCGGGCAACAAATGAAAATTGTTGAGCGCCCCCAGGGTTCCGTTCCCAGGCGTTCACATACAATGAATCATTGATCCATATCCTGTAGCCATCGTCAGCTTCAATATTGAAATAAAACGGTTGATCAGCGTTTGTTTTCAGAAAAGAGGTCATCCTTGCAGAAAAATAATTGCTGTTTACCTCTTTGGCAGGAGATTGTCCATCTGTCCAGAAAAAATTAATGTTCCGGACATACATACTTTGGACAATATCACCGGACAAGTTCCTATCGTTGTAAAAATCTATCTTAAATCCGTGAAAACCATTCATATCCAACCAGCTGGAAAATTCGTCCGAAACCAACAGGGTATCATTGGTAAAATTTACTGCCTGTTCAAATATCACCTCCGTCTCTTTCAGTTTCCTCCTCATCCCGTTCACAACAGATATGGGATCGGAAGGCGTGCCGTTATAGTTCCCTAATATGGAAATTCTGTTATCGCCATTGGGTCCGAAAACGACAATTTTGTTCAAATTTTTGCTGAGTGGTAAGGTGTTGTGATCATTTTTAAGCAAAACAATTGATTGGCTGGCCATTTTCACTGCATGGTCACGGTGCGCTGGCGATTCGATCACCTCGTCCGGGATCATCGCATACGGAACGATTTCCTTTGGGTCAAACATACCGAGTTTTAATCGTGTCATGAACAGACGGTATAAGGCGCTGTCTATCTGCGACTCGGGAACCAAACCGGACCTGACTGCTTCCGAAAGTGAAAGAAAAATATCTTTGCCACATTCCACATCCGTAGTATGGACCAATGCATCTACTGCTGTGTGTATTTTGTCCGGATGGGTTTTGTGATACGTAAAAAAATCATTCAATGCCCAGCAGTCACTGGTGACATAACCCTCAAATCCCCATTGCTGTCTAAGGATTTGTTGCATCAATTCATCGCTGGCACAACAAGGTTGTCCGCGAAATGCGTTATAGGCACACATCACACCTTCTACATTGGCTTTTGTCACCAGTTCTTTAAAGGCAGGCAGATAAGTGTCCCAAAGATCATAAGCAGAAGGATAGATATTATCTGAGTGTCTGGTTGGTTCCGGGCCACTATGGACAGCGAAATGTTTGGCACAGGCCGCAGCTTTTAAATACTTCGGATCGTCTCCCTGGAGTCCCCGGACAAAAGCTGCACCCAGTTTGCCGGTCAAAAAAGGATCTTCTCCGTAAGTTTCCTGACCACGACCCCAACGAGGATCACGGAAAATATTGATGTTTGGGGTCCAGTATGTCAATCCCATATATCGTTCTCCGGTCCTGCCGAGAGCTATTGCACGGTTATGAACAGCTCTTCCTTCGAGTGCAGCATAATGTGCCATAAGTTTAAGGGATGCGGTGTCCCAGGTTGCTGCCATCCCGATGGCCTGAGGAAAGGAAGTTGTATGGAAAGGTGTCCTTGCCACGCCGTGTAGCACTTCATTCCACCAGTCATAAGCCGGAATTCCAAATCGTTCGATCGCCGGAGCATGGTTCATTAATTGCTGAACCTTTTCGTCCAGACTAAGACGCGAAACCAAATCTTCAGCCCTTTTTTCAAAAGTCATGGAATGATCCCAAAAGGGAATTTTTTGTTCGGTTTGGCAGAAACCGTATATTTGAGAAATCAGTAAAATGATTAAAATGACCAGATTTTTCATACCTGCAGTTTGAATTAATTGAACCTTTTTTGCATTGAACAAGGCTAAATATTGCTAAAAAACGCTTTCTAATTTTCTCTTAAGCTAACAATCCAAATATCGGGCTTCTATCATTTTCCATTGAAATAGATCATCACAAATGCAACAATGGATAGAATAAATATCGTTGCCGCAATATCTACCCAATTGAAACTGTTTTTATTTTCATGGATCTGTTCTTTAGTCATTGTGTTGAAAGTCAGTCCTCGTACTTTTTGCAACGTTGGCGCCGGAGAGAACATACTGACTATGACCGCGATGGCTAGCGAAATTACCAATGAAATCACTCCGAAATGAAGGAAGTTCATCATGCCCAGATTATAGAAAAATCCTCCTTCAGGAATGGATCCGTTTTTTGAAAAAACTTCCAGGCTGATCCTGAGACCAGCCAATAAGAATCCGCCAACCAGAGTAGCATAAGCTCCGTTGCTGTTGATTCTTGGCAAAAAGATACCCAGCAGGAAAACAGCCGTGATGGGAGGAGCGATATATGCCTGAACTGATTGGAGATATTCATATAGTACGCCTGAAATGTTGGACATGATCGGTATCCAGATGATGCCTGCGATCACAACAGCAACCGTGGCTATTCTGCCTACCATTACAAGTTTCTTTTCTGATGATTGAGGATACTTTTTCTTATAAACATCTATGGTAAACAATGTTGAACTGGAATTGAAAACAGAAGCCAGTGAACTCATCAATGCCGCCAATAAACCGGCAGCTACCAAACCGCGCATTCCACTTGGTAAAATAACAGTCAAAAGGGTTGCAAAGGCCTCGTCCGAGCGCTCCCAGTTCAATTCACCTCTTTGTTTGAGCACCAGTGCGACCACACCAGGGATCAGAAATAAAAATACAGGCATTAATTTAAGCAATGCACCGAAAATGGTGCCTCTCCGACCCTCTTTGAGATTTTTAGCGGCCAGCGCTCTTTGAACTATATACTGATCTGTGCACCAATACCAGATACCTACCACCGTACTGGTGATAAAAAGCGAAGGCCAGGGAAATTCAGGATCTGAGGCAGACCGCCACATATTGAAAAACTGTGGGCCCAGTTCATCCCTCATTACGCCCCAACCACCGACGGCATCCAACCCCATAATGGTCAGTGTTGCCGCCCCTACCACCAGAACTACCGTCTGCAGTGCTTCTGTATAAACCACAGCTCTCATGCCACCCAAAACGGTATACAATCCGGTCAAAATGACTGTAGCCAGTGCACCTGTCCAGAATTCAATGCCTAAAAGAGCTGAAACGACGATTCCTCCCGCATAAATGGTCACAGAAACCTTAGTCAGGATATAGGCAACCAGAGAAATGATCGACAGAAACCTTCTGGAACGCTCGTCAAATCTTTTTTCCAAAAATTCCGGCATGGTAAACACACCGCTACGGGCATAAAAAGGAAGGAACACCCAGCCCATCATCAATACGATCCATGCGTGTAGTTCATAGATGATCAATGGAAATTTGCCTGCAGCGCCTGTCCCTGCCAGTCCGACAATATGTTCTGAACCAATATTGGAGGCAAAGATCGATGCTCCGATCACAAACCACCCTATATTCCTTCCAGCAAGGAAGTACTCTTCGGTATTGTCGGTTTTTTGTCTGATGACCCAAATGGCCAATCCAAACAGTATGGCAAAATAAATGCCAATAACTATCCAATCAAAAGTATCCAGTAGTTGCATATGTTATAAGTTTTTGTATTTGTTTAGTTTGATAGTCTTTTGGTTATAAGTCTTTTAGCCTGTGAGTTATGCCCGGGGTCAATATTTGAAGTTCCAACACAATTTTTAGTGTCTTTTACTCAATATTCACGTTCAAATGTTTCACACTAAAAGACTAATCAGCTTACCCACTGATTAATTTCCCTTAAATATACATGGCAATCAACTGTTCGAACCACTCCTGCTTTCCGCTGATCTTGTCCGGTTCACCTACGGATGATCCGATCGCTGCTAATTGCTCCAAAGTCAGCATACCATTGGAAAACAGGGTGCCATCACCAGAATCAAAACTGCTGTACCTGGCTTGTTTTTTCTGCAGATAGGGAGATTCATTCAGGATCTTGTCAGCAATGACCAAAGCCCGGGCAAAAGCATCCATTCCGGAGATATGTGCAATGAACAGATCTTCGGGATCTGAGGAATTTCTACGAATTTTAGCATCAAAATTGATCCCGCCTGTTTTGAAACCTTCGCTTTCCAGAAACACCATCATGATCTGGGTTAATTCATGAATATCTATCGGAAACTGATCTGTATCCCAGCCATTCTGGTAATCTCCGCGGTTGGCATCCATGCTGCCCAGTTTACCGGCTTTTGCTGCTATTGTCATTTCGTGTTCCATTGTATGACCCGCCAAAGTAGCATGATTTACTTCAAGATTGAGTGCAAAATCATCCAGCAAATCATATTCCCGGAGGAATCCCAACACAGTGGCAGCGTCATAATCATATTGATGTTTGGAAGGTTCCATTGGTTTAGGTTCGATCAGGAAAGTACCTTTAAAACCGTTTTTTCTCCCATATTCCCTGGCCATGTGTAAAAATCCGGCGAGATGATCCAGCTCTTTTTTAACGTTTGTATTGAGTAAAGACAAGTATCCTTCCCTACCTCCCCAAAAAACATAGTTTTCTCCGCCCAGTTTGATCGTTGCATCCAGTGCATTTTTGATCTGAACGGCTGCTCGGGCTACCACGCGGAAGTCCGGATTGGTGGCTGCCCCATTCATGTATCTCGGGTGAGAAAAAAGATTGGCTGTGCCCCAAAGTAGTTTGATCCCGCTTTCTTTTTGCTTTTCCAGGGCATAGTCAGTGATGAACTGAATCCTTTTTTCATATTCAGCTACAGAATCACCTTCTTCGATGAGGTCAACGTCATGAAAACAATAATATGGAACACCCAGTTTTGAAATAAATTCAAATGCTGCATCCATTTTATCTTTTGCTTTTTGATAAGGATCGCTGGCATTTAACCAGGTCATCGGTCTGGTAGGATCGCCGAAGGGATCACTCCCGTTCCCGCAGAAGCTATGCCAGTAAGCAACGGCAAAACGAAAATGATCTTTCATCGTTTTTCCTCCGATTTTTTCTTTTTCATTATACCATCTGAAAGCTAAAGGGTTTTTAGAATTCTTTCCTTCATACTGAATTTCATGAATGTCTTTGAAGTATTTGCTCACGGTCTGATATTTAGTTATAAATCAATGAAGTCTTCCAGTTTTTTGCGCCAAAGTTCATATGCATGCATATATTCAATGTAGTCTTTTTCATAAAAAGTACATTGTACAGGTTTCACGTCAGCTATGGCTTCTTCCACGGAACCAAAACTGCCTGTTGCCACCATAGAGGCTTTTGCGGCTCCGGTTGAACCGGTAATGTTATACATTTCAATATTGCATTGCAAAAGATTGGCCATCGTTTTGGTGAAAGTTTGTGAAAGGAAAAGATTGTCATTACCCACACGGATGCTTTCCGGCTTTATGCCAACAGATCTGAGTATTTCCATGCCATACCCGAATGAGAAAGCAATGCCTTCGAGGGCTGCCCTGTAGATATGAGTGCGCGTATGTCTATTGAATTGCAAATTATCTACACGGGCTCCGGTCAATTGATCCTTCAGCATCCGTTCGCTGCCATTGCCAAACGGAAAGATCAGGAGTCCATCCGAACCGACCGGTATTTTTGCAATTTCGAGTTCCATTTTATTATAATCTCCCTGTTCCCCGGCAACATGTTGTCTGATCCATGCGTATTGAATGCCGCAACCGTTGATACACAATAATTGTCCGATCCGTGGATGGTCAGAATGGTGGTTGACATGGGCAAATCCATTAACCCTTGAGTCAGGATCGTAAATTGCCTGATCAGTGATGCCAAAGATCACACCTGAAGTGCCACCCGTTGCTGCCACATCACCCGGATGTAACACGTTGAGCGAAAGTGCATTATTGGGTTGGTCGCCAGCTCTGTAGGTTACCGGAGTTCCCGGTGCCAGACCACTTTCCAGCGCTGCCTGTGTAGTGACTTTACCCTGAATGGAAAAAGTATCAACCAATGTTGGCATGATCTGATCAGGAATACCATAATATTCCATGAGTTTTAAGGCAGGCTGGTTATTTTTGAAATCCCAGAGAATGCCTTCCGAATAACCTGATAAAGTGCTGCAAATCTCGCCGGTGAATTTCATGGCAATGAAATCTCCGGGCAGCAACCATTTATCGATGCGTTCAGAAAGGGTCGGTTCATTTTCAATCACCCATCTCAGTTTAGAAGCAGTAAAATTTCCCGGAGAATTCAGTAAATGGCCAAGGGTATAATCAGCACCCAGATCATGGTGTGCTTTTTCTCCATAAAAGCCTGAGCGGCTGTCGCACCAGATGATCGAAGGTCTTAAAACCTGTTGGTTTTTATCCAACAAAACAAGTCCGTGCATTTGGTATGAAATGCCAATGCTTTGAATATGTGAAGGTTCGATATGATGTTGTTTTATTAGAGAATGCGTGAGTATGCAGACGTTTTGCCACCAGTTTTCCGGATCCTGTTCTGCCCATCCGGGTTGGGGCGAAGCTATGGGCATTTCATAACCGGGATATTTACCTTGAGCCACAAGCATTCCATCGTCTTTTCTGACTATTGAAGCTTTCACAGAGGAACTTCCTATATCATATCCAATTGCGTACATTTTAACATTTTAATCAACAGTGAACAGACTGTGAGTATTCATTACCTCACATCTTATGAACTAACTGAACCCACACTCCGGGTTTGAATAATATGACGCTAACAAATTTAATGAATAAATTAAATTGTGCAATCTGTTGCATAATTATTTTTTTATTTTTTTTGACAGTTGAAACATTAAATTTAGAAACTTTGGGCATAAAAAAAATATTCAGGAGTATTGTAATTAATTGATAAACAATTTTATACTTTTTATTTTTTATTCGGAAACACAATGATTTTCATTAATTTCAGTTTTAAAAAAAGATGTGTTAAGTTTGCATAGGAATCTGATTTATCTTATAGTAACGAGGATGTTAATGTAATAGATTGCATATGGAAGGTAAAAAAGAAATCACCATATATGATATTGCCAGGAAACTTGATGTTTCGACAGCAACGGTGAGCCGTGCGTTGAACAACAGCAAATCAATCAGTGAAAAAACAAGGAAAAAAATCAATGAGGCAGCAAGAGATCTGGGTTACCGGCACAACAATTTTGCAAAAAACCTCAGAAAGCAGAAATCCCATACCATTGGTGTGATCATACATGAGTTGGTATCTAGTTTTACTACTTCGGTATTGGGAGGAATTGAAAAAGTGACTACCGAAGCAGGTTATGATATGATCATTGCACACTCTTCGGAGCAGATGGAAAAGGAAGTTAAAAATGCCAACAACCTATTCCATAAGCGGGTGGACGGGATCATCGCTTCTCTCGCTTTCAATACGGATAATCTGGATCATTTCATGCCTTTTGTTGACAAGGATATTCCACTGGTTTTTTTTGACCGGGTTGAAGATTCTTTTCAAAGTACCAAAGTGATCATTGATAATTATAAGGGTGGATATGAGGCTACAAATCATCTGATACAACAGGGTTGTAAAAATATTGCGATCGTTACAGGTCCACAACTGAGAAATGTCTACAAGAGGAGATTTTCAGGATACAGGGATGCTTTACTCGATGCAGGTTTAAAATTCAGGGAAGATTTTGTCATCATTAATGAATTGGATTACCAGTCAGGCATAGAAGCGGCTAAACAGATTTTAAAGTTAAATCCCATTCCCGAGGGAGTTTTTGTGACAAATGATCTGACTGCTGCCTCTTTTATCAAGGCAATTAAAGATATGGGCAAATGCGTTCCTGAAGATATTGCGGTGGTGGGATTCAACAATGATAATATCAGTCTGATCATAGAGCCGGAGTTGACCACCGTCAATTATAATGGTTTCCTTATGGGTGAAGTTGCGGCTACACAATTGATCAACCATCTTTTGGGAAAAACAGATGTAAGTCAGCTTTCCACCATTATTGTTCACTCAGAGTTGATCATACGCAAGTCATCATTAAAATCAGGCAGAAGAAAACAATCAACAATTTGATCCTGTTTTTGAAAGAATAAAGCCTGATCAAAAATAAATATCAATCACATTGTCAACTTAATAAGCTACTATGTACACCTTGATCCAGTGCATGAGATGGTATGGACACAAAGATGAAGTCACTTTGCAGGACATCAGGCAGGCCGGATGCACCGGTGTTGTATCTGCCTTACACCAGTATCTTCCCGGGGAGATCTGGGATTATGATACCATCATTCAATACAAAGCTGAAATAGAAAATCACGGTCTGAAATGGGAGGTGGTTGAAAGTCTTCCGGTGCATGATCACATCAAACTGGGTTATGAGGACAGGGATGACCTGATCAGAAAATATATTTTATCCATGCAGAACCTGGCTAAAGCCGGCATAAAAGTGATCACTTATAATTTCATGCCTTTGCTCGACTGGCTGAGGACGGATGTAGATTATCAAAGGGAAGACGGGAGCGGAATTTTGTATTTCAAAAAAGATGAATATGCAGTTTTCGACTTGTTTATTCTGAAAAGACATGATGCACGCGACGAATACTCCACTGCAGAGTATGAAAGATTGAAACACTTTTATGAAAAACTCGGACAATCTGAAATCGACAGGATCAAAAATAATTTTTTGCTTCCTTTGCCGGGGGCAGACGAACACTTCAATATGGAAGATCTACGTCAGAAAATAGAAAAATACAGGAAAGTGACCAGAGAAAAAATGAAAACCAATTTGGTGTATTTCCTGAAAAAAATATGTCCGGTTGCTGATGAATCTGGTATACAATTGGCTGTACATCCGGATGATCCGCCTTATTCTGTTTTTGGATTGCCAAGGATAATCCATACATCAGCAGACTGTTCGTTTTTATTCGATGCAGTACCCAACGAAAGCAATGGCCTTTGTTTTTGCACAGGATCGTTCGGAGCCAGAAGAGATAACGACCTGGTCAAAATGACTGAAGATTTTGGCTCAAGAATTTATTTTTTACACCTCCGCAACACAAAAATACTGGAAAACGGAGATTTTTATGAAGCAAACCATCTGGAAGGTGATGCGAACATGTTCCAAATCATAAAAAATGTGGTTCATCTCATGCAGAAGGAAAACAGATCCATCCCAATGAGGCCTGATCATGGGCCTAAGATCATGGACGATGTGAAAAAAAATGCCTATCCGGGATATTCAGGATTGGGCAGAATGAAAGGTTTGGCGGAGTTGAGAGGCGTTGAATATGCCATTCAGTCATCCATCGGGGATTGATCCCGGAAACATTGATAATTCCTGATCTGGACGAGCCAGAAGCAAAGAGAAAACAATTTAAGAACCCCAAGCCGCTTCACTATGTGGGTTCGACCCCGTTGGATTAACATCCTACAGGGTTCAACCCCGTTGAATATATATCCTACGGGGTAAATATTCTGTGTGGCTTTATTTCGAAGATCAATTTTCCTTATAGTTCTGCCAAAAAAACATGAATTCAAATTTTAAGCGCCTCAACATTCAGTTTTTCCGGCCACTAAATCCGGAATAAAATTGGATTTTTTTTTTCTAATCATTATCATTGGGAAAAAAAAGGATGAGTATACAACCATTGATCACAAACGATGCGGTTATTTTTGGTTTATTGATGATCATTCTTGCCGGAATTGTCACCACTGCGGCAAGTAAAAACAAGTATTGGCAAAGGTTTTATATTTTTTTCCCGGCCTTACTTTTGTGCTACTTTATTCCCGCCTTTTTACACTGGCCATTAGGCTTGATAGCACCAACATGGTATGATTTAGGCGCCCTGTCAAGCTATTTAAAGGAAAATTATTTTGCCACTTTCCCTTCAGATGTTGATTGGAAAACCTTACATGCATTCATTGTTGAACATAAAATCACAACTGAAGAATTGAGTGCCTTTGAACAAAATTCAAGCCTCTATTTTGTAGCATCACGATACCTGTTGCCTGCGAGTTTGATCCTTTTAACCCTGAGCATAGATCTGAAAGCCCTTAAAAGTCTTGGACTCAAACCGTTGCTGATATTTCTGACAGGATCTGCAGGTGTGATCATAGGCGGACCGATTGCAATCATTATCGTACAAACCATTGCTCCGGGGCTGATCAGGATTGATTCACAGGATTTGTGGAAAGGTTTAAGTACAATGGCAGGCAGCTGGATCGGAGGTGGAGCCAATCAAACGGCCATGAAGGAAATTTATCAGGTGGCGGATAATCTGTTTGCCACTATTGTGGTAGTGGATGTGTTGATTGCCAATATCTGGATGGGATTTTTACTGTACGGAGCCGGGATCACAAAAAAAATTGACAAATGGCTTAAAGCCGACAACACAGCTATTGAGCAATTATTGGAAAAAGTGAAGGATTACAGAGCATCCATTGAAAGAATTCCGCAGACTAAAGACCTTATGCTATTGACGGGTATAGTATTTGGAGGAGTTGGGCTATCTCATTTCGGGGCGGATGTTTTATCGGTTTTTATGGGACAATTTGAGACGGCACTCATAAAAATAGGATTAAATACAGTGATGGAACACTTTTTTTGGTTGGTGGTCATAGCCACAACATTTGGATTATGGTTGTCATTCACCAAAATGCGGAAGCTGGAGGGCATCGGTGCATCGAGATGGGCAACTGTTTTTATCTATATGCTGGTTGCGACCATCGGTATGAAAATGAATATATCTGAAATCTGGCAAAACATAGGGTTGGTTTTGATCGCTTTGATCTGGATTTTGATCCATGCCCTTTTAATGCTGATAGTCAGTAAATTAACCAGGTCGCCATTCTTTTTTATGGCTGTAGGAAGCACTGCGAATGTAGGAGGAGCCGCCTCGGCGCCCATAGTGGCCACGGCTTTCAATCCTGCATTGGCACCAGTAGGCGTTTTACTTGCAGTTTTAGGATATGCCATTGGAACATACGGCGGCATTATAGCCGCCTTACTGATGCAATGGGTAAGCTAAGTAAAGATTAACAGGGCATTAAAAGATGTTCCAGGCAACAAAACAGCCTGGTTAGTGGTTTATTTTGAGCCTAAAGGATATGCAGGTATTAAATACTTTTGATAATGAATGTATTTTTTATTAATTTTGCATAACCGTTTGGCTTTATGGTAAAAAAACATTTATGGATAAAAAGAGGATCCTGTTTGTAACCCAGGAAATAGAACCATACACAACAATCACGGCAATTTCCTCCCTTATGAAAGAACTGACCATGCAAACACATAAAAGTTCTTTTGAAATAAGGATCCTGATGCCTAAATTTGGTTTAATAAACGAAAGAAGACACAGGTTACATGAAGTGGTCAGGCTGTCCGGGATGAACATCATCATTGATGACGATGATTTTCCTTTGATAATAAAAGTTGCTTCTTTACCGGATTCGAGAATCCAGGTATATTTTCTTGATAATGAGGAATTTTTCAGGAGGAAATATATGTTCAGGGATGAAGAAGGCAATTTGTTTGAAGATAATGATAGCAGGATGGTGTTCTTCTGCAAAGGCGTTTTGGAAACAGTTAAAAAATTTGGCTGGGCGCCCGATATTGTGCATGTGCACGGCTGGATGAGCAGTATGGTCCCGCTTTATCTCAAAAAAGTTTATAAAGATGATCCGATTTACCAGGACGCAAAGGTAGTATTATCAGTTTATGACAATCCCTGTAACATCAAACTGGCGCCAAATTTTGTAGAAAAAGCTATGATCAACGACCTGAGCCAGGAAGATCTGGATGATTATTTTGAAAATGGTGAGGTTATTTTGAATAAAGGTGCCATTGCGAACTCAGATGCCATCATACAAGGGAGCCATTTTACGGATGAAAACGTTCTTAAGCTGATAATGGAACAGGACAAGCCATTTTTAGCTTATGATGAAGATCACTATGTTCCGGAAATCATTAAGTTTTATAAATCTTTACTTAAAGATCAGTTTTAAACAAGATTAACAGATGAACAAATTTTTTATTGGTTTTAGCTTCCTTGCAAGCTTAATAACTATTTTTTCCTGCACAGACAGCACCATTTTAGGTACTGAAATACTTGAAGGGGATTTTGTGGATGTGCAATATGCTGATTCCGCAACTTTGCATTTTGAGACGGTATTGGCTGATTCAACCAGGGTATATCCGATATCCAATTCACTTTTTCTACTCGGTCAGATCGATGACCCTATATTCGGGAAATTTGATGCCTACACCTATTTTGAGATCAAACAAATCTATGATATACCCCGGCATACAGGAACAACCCTTGATTCAGTGGTTCTGTCAATGAGTTATTCAAAAACAAATTTCTGGGGCAACGAAAATGCTGTTTTTGATGTGGAAGTATATGAATTGGGTGAAAGCCTGGAGAATTATGATACACTTTACTCTGATCAGCACATCCAAAAAGGTGCATTTCTGGGTGCTGCCTCATTTAACCCATATACCGGTGATACCATCAAAGTTGCAACTGGCACCGACACCGTCACTTATTACAATACATTCAGGGTGAAGCTGGATAAATCCTTTGGAGAAAAACTGTACAACGACTCATTGATCCTCAACAACGATACGCTGCTGGCTCAGCAAACAAACGGACTCTGGCTGAGGGCAAAAACCAATGGAAATGCAGTCGTGGGTATTGAAAATACAGTATATCTGGATGAATATTCCAACAAACTCATATTTTATTACAGAGACGCTTCGGGAGTTCAGTACAAGCATCCGTTGACGCTTGGCGGGAAAAGAGGTGTCCATTATACAAATGATTTTGCAGGATCCGAAGCAATAAAATTTATGGATGGCTTTGCTGACAACGATTCAATTTCATTTATTTCCGGAGGTGAGGGCCTAAATACAAAGGTAGAACTTCCTTTTCCGGAAAGCTTTGAGGGCAGATTGATCAATTATGCCTACCTGGAATTTTTTGCAGCTGAACCAATAGATGTACCCGGATTATTGCCATATACCAAAGCAGAAAGGATCTATTCCTATTATAAAGGTAGCTCTACAACCTCAAAATACACGCAAGATCTGAATTATAGCCTGGTCACCAGTGTTCCGTCATATTTCAACGGTTACCTACAGGAAGTTACCGATGAAGATGGCAATACCATCTATAAATACCGACTAAATATGACCAATGAGTTGAAAAGAAGGATCAAAGAAAATGACAAATCTCCAATTATATTAACCCCATATCTTTCAGAAGCAAGAGCTTATCGCAGTGTCATTTTCGGACCAAAACATTCAAAATATCCTGCTAAACTGAAAGTTACTTTTACAACCAATTAATTATTATGTGCGGAATCGTAGCTTACAACGGCTTAAAACAAGCCAGCCCCATTATTATTGAAGGCCTTAAACGCCTGGAATACCGAGGTTATGACAGCGCGGGCATCGCTGTCATGGGTGAAAAAATGCAAAGTTTTAAACAGAAAGGAAAAGTGATCGACCTTGAAATGGTCATGAGTGAACACGCAATTTCGGGAACAATCGGTCTGGGTCATACCCGTTGGGCTACACATGGCGCACCGAATGACATCAATGCCCATCCGCAACGATCTGGCAATCATGATATTTCACTGGTCCATAACGGCATTATTGAAAACTATGATGTTTTAAAGAAACTCCTCGCTGAATTGGGTCATCAGTTTGAAAGTGACACAGATACAGAAGTGTTGGTCCACCTGATAGAAGAGTACCAGGGTCGGGAAAATTGCACCATCGAAGAAGCAGTAAATCTGGCACTTCAGAAAGTCATCGGAGCCTATGCCATCGTTGTTTTTGATAAAAAATTCCCGGATCGGCTGGTTGGTGCCAGAAAATCCAGCCCATTGTTATTGGGTATAGGTGAAGATGAATTGTTTTTGGCATCTGATGCAGCACCGGTGATCAAGTATACCAATAGGGTAATCTATCTGGAAGATGGAGAAATCGTTGTACTCAAAAAAAATGGAGAATACCAGATTTCTAACCTGAAGAATGAAGTGCTGAACCCCAAAGTCCAGGAACTGGATCTTTCACTTGAAGCCATAGAAAAGGAAGGATTTGAGCATTTTATGCTCAAAGAGATCTTTCAGCAAAAAGAAACCGTATATGAAACACTGAGAGGACGCTTCAGCGCATTTGACGGATGGGTTTCAGTAGGAGGTTTAAAAAAGGAATTCAAAAAGATCCTGAAAGCCAAACGCCTCATCATGATCAGCAGTGGTACTTCCTGGCATGCAGCTTTGGTGGGAGAATACCTTATTGAAGAATTGGCGAGGATACCTGTTGAAGTTGAATACTCTTCTGAATTCAGGTACAGAAACCCTATCATCTCCAAAAGAGATGTGGTTGTCGCCATCTCCCAGAGCGGAGAAACAGCAGACACACTGGCTGCACTTGAATTGGCCAATTCACGGCATGCTACCACATACGGGATTGTGAATGTAGTCGGATCTTCCATTGCCAGAGCCACCAAAACAGGATCGTATACTCATGCCGGACCTGAAATCGGAGTGGCTTCCACCAAAGCGTTTACTTCACAGGTAGCCATGCTGACGCTCGTGGCGCTGAGTTTGGCACAGGAAAGGGGAACACTTTCAAGAAGCTTCACGATGCAAATACTGACTGAACTGGAAAACATTCCTAAAAAAATAGAAAGAGTATTGGCGAATGCCGACAAAATCAAATATGTAGCCTCTGAAATCAAGGATTCTACAAATGCCCTGTATCTCGGAAGGGGCTATAATTTTCCCATTGCCCTCGAAGGCGCACTCAAACTGAAAGAAATTTCCTACATACACGCTGAGGGATACCCGGCTGCGGAAATGAAACATGGTCCCATTGCGTTGATCGATGAAAATATGCCGGTCATTATCATTGCAACCAACCACAGCGCACACGGTAAGATCATAAGTAATATACAGGAAATCAAAGCAAGAAAAGGTGTGGTGATTTCCATTGTGAATGAAGGGGATGAAGTAATTAAAGCCCTTTCAGATTATACTATTGAGATACCGGAGATCGTTGAACCACTTTCACCTATATTATCCGTGATCCCGCTGCAGCTGCTGGCTTACTATATTGCAGTCATGCGTGGATGCAACGTGGATCAACCCAGGAATTTAGCAAAATCTGTAACAGTAGAATAAAGAATTTTTAAAAATGAACACACATTGCAAAATGGAGTATAACTCCGAAAGACCACCAATGGTCATTTCTGAATATGGAAGAACCATTCAGGAACTGGTTCAACATGCCCAAAAAATTGAAAATCCGGAAGAAAAGCAAGCGTATTTCAACGAAATCATTGAAATAATCACCCGGATGAACACAGAAGGTAAAAAAACCACAGAATATAAGGAAAAAGTCTGGAGACACTTGTTTAAAATCGCCAACTATGATCTGGATGGAGTGGTGATGCCAAACGGAGAAATCCCTCAGCCAAAAGTTTCCAACTTTAAGCCTCCCAGAGTTGACTATCCTGAATCTGAGACCAAATTCAGACATTACGGTCACCTCATTCATAAGATGATCGATAAAGCCCTGGAAATGGAACCTGGACCGATGAGAATGGAATTTACCATCATCATCGCATCTTTTATGAAAATGGCTTATAAGACCTGGAGTCCTGAACATTACATGAACGAAAACATGATCAGACTCGATCTGGAAACACTTTCCAAAGGTCAATTGAAACTGCCTGAAGACATTTCCATCGATGTTTTGTACAATAACAATGCGCTGAAAAAGAAAAAGCAAAGTTATTTGTACCAGGAAGTTCCAAAAGCAAAAAAGAAAAGGAAAAAATAGCCAATTCTCAATGAATGGACCAACTTGAGCGTTATATTGAATCGCTGATTTTTGCTGCTGATCAGGCTATTACGGAACAGGAAATCTCCGATGCTTTATTCAAATTGTTTGAATCCCGGTTACAGGTTTCAGATATACAAAAAGCCATTGCCAGGCTCATGGAAAAATATGCAACGGATGATTTTGCTTTTGAATTGGTGGAGATCTCTAATGGTTTCCAGTTCATGACAAAAGGCGCGTATCATCATGTGGTCAGTGAATACCTGAAGCAACTTTCCAAAAAAAGGCTCTCAGGCGCAGCACTCGAGACCTTGTCCATTATTGCCTATAAACAACCCGTTACCAAACCGGTGATCGAACAGATCCGCGGAGTAAGTTCCGATTATTCTATTCAAAAATTGCTGGAAAAAAATCTGATTGAAATACAGGGAAGAGATGACGGCCCCGGTAAACCTTTATTGTACGCAACATCTGCCAGGTTCATGGATTATTTTGGATTGAGATCTATGAAGGATTTACCGATCCTGAAGGATTTTAAAGAGGTTGAGAATCAGGTTGGTGTTGAAGACAGTTCTCTTGAAGAAGAATGAAGAGATGTCTGTATTTCTACTCCATAATGAAGAAGTGATCTTTCCTCATCCCCAATTAGCCGGCGAAGATGGTCTGCTGGCTGTTGGTGGTGATCTGTCGCTGGAACGGTTGTTGAGCGCCTATCGGTTCGGAATATTCCCCTGGTATAATGAAGACGATCCGGTACTTTGGTGGTCACCGGATCCGCGTTTTGTTGTTTTACCGGGCAAAGTGATCACTTCAAAAAGTATGCGCCAGGAAATGAAGAAATTCCGGCTGACCTTAGACCATGATTTTGAAGCGGTGATCAGAGCTTGCAGTACGGTACCCAGGAAAGAACAGGACGGAACCTGGATCACGGAAGAAATGACCCGGGCTTACCTTGAGCTACATCGATCCGGATATGCCCATTCGTTTGAAACATGGAAGGAAGGGTGTTTGGTTGGTGGTTTATACGGTGTTTCGCTGGGCAGGTGTTTTTTTGGGGAATCCATGTTCAGCCTGGTTCCCAATGCTTCCAAGTATGCTTTTATCCGCTTGAGCCAGGTGCTGGAAGAGAAAAAATTCCGATTGATCGACTGCCAGGTACCGACAGATCATCTCAAAAGAATGGGATGTAAAAATATTGAAAGGACAGAATTTCTTCAAATTCTAAGAGAAAACAACCTGGAACCGACTTTTAGGGGTAGCTGGAGCGGATGGGTGTAAGGATGGAAACTATTTCGACACCATCACCGAAGCACTGATAATTTCTGGACGGAGATTTGAGTTACTGCATGCTTCTTCAAACTCAATATCCTTAAAATGCATGGTATAGGGATCTTTCACAAACACCTTGTTAGTCAATTCGCTGCTCCCGATGGTTGTATCTATTGTGACCCCATCCATATTCGCTGAGAAGAAAAGTACCATCTCACCTTCCCATAAGCATAAACAATTACATGGACAGAACTCGTTGACCAAATTTTTTACTTCAAAATAGTTGTCATCCGGAAAGCAGTATTTTCCACATGTTTTAATGGTGAAATATTCTCCGTAATTAACATGCACAATATCACATTCCTGCTTTGTGCAGTCGGCAAACAACATCATTGAACCTAAAGCAATTGCAAAAATCAACTTGTTCATAAAATTCCAATTTTCAAGTAAGACTGATTTTTAACCAAAATGGTTGGCATTCGCATAATGAATATTAACAAAACCTATTCTCAATTACCTAAAACCGACTTAATAACTTTTAATTTACTTAGATGGATACAATCTATCCTGGCTTTTTATGTGATTAATACGATCTTTGTACTCATATACATTGAGGGATGATTTTAAGGAATGTTTTTATAACAGCAATATTTTTATTGAATTCAGTTTTTGGGATTGGCCAGGAATTGAATGAAAAGATAGTCGATCCTGTTGTGACAGGTGATAAAGTGTCCAGTTTCGGGATGGTCGCCCAAATAAGAAGCCAGGATGTGGCAGCTTTGATCCAAAGAAATCTTAAAAACCCGATAATAAAAGGTTCTACTCCGGAAGTGGGTATCCTGATGCATTCCAACGAAACCATTACAAAAGAAAGGCTCACAAAAGTGATAGTTACTCCGGCAAAGGCTGCCTATGATGAGATCAGAAGAATTCCCCGCACAGTCACCCAAACGATTAAAATCGGAGAAAAAACCATCGAATGCATTGGAAGAATTTTTAGTGGCAAGTCCTGCAAAGAAGATATTTTCAAGGAAATAAAACAGATCGTTTACGATGAGGTCAAAGTAAGGGTGCCTGCAGCGGAAGCTGTCTATCAGGATGTGATGGTTCCGGTGATCGAATTGAATCAAACGCTGATCCCGCTAAGGGGGAAATTTGATTATACGGCGAACCTTGATCAACTGGAAATGCATTTTGACAAAAACAGGTTTACGCTAACAGGTTTATTTAACATCAATATCAAAACCATTGTTTCAGTTGGATTACTCCCTGAGTCCATCAAACCCAGAGGAAGCTTCCATTCAACTTTTAAAGTCCGCATCACCGAAACAGGATTGATCCAGCTTTTGCCGGATGGCTCAGTGAAAATCAGTCAAGCTGCATCAAAACTTGAGTTTGTGGAAGTTTTTGGATCTGATTTTGTGGTCAATTCGGTCAAAACAGGCGCAAAAAGCACCTCGGTGACAGAATATTTCATGGATGCAACCGGTGACGAGATCAATAAAAAGTTAAGCATTACAATTGAAGAAGCGATCAATAAGGAAATCAATCAATTCAATCTGAAAAGTTTTGCTCAAAATATGCTCAAAGATCTGGATAAACCCATTCAGCTCAATGAGAATGCCCTATTTTATCCCAATGTGACAGGATTATTTATAGCTCCACCCTCTGGAAGCACTGAGGGCAAAACCAACCTGCTGACCATACGATTTGGCGTGACACTCCAGCCTTTTGTAACGTTTGAAGCTACTCCGGCAGCTTTTCCATCCAAAGATGAATTGGTCCATTTCGGAACAGAGATCACCACAAGTGAAGGGATCGATATCTCTATGCGTGGGTTTATGTCTTATGATTATATTTCACAACAATTGTTACCATTTATAGATGAAATCAATCAGGAAAATGAGAAGGAACTGATCGTAAGGAATTATCTTGCTGCCAACCCTTGTGCCAATTTCCTTGGCAATGATAAAATGAATGTAACGGTTGACCTGATCAGAAAAAAAAGTGGTAAAAAGATCGGCTATGTAAGCTTAAATACTACTTTGACAGCCAACACACCGGACACCACTATTTGTACTGAAGTGACGGATATAAAGGTTAAAACAAGTGATTTGGGGATTTTTCTGATCAAGGGGATCCTCAAAAAAACGCTCAGAAAAGAAGCAGAAGATAATGCCTGTATTTCATTCGGAAAAGAAGTCCGGGAGGTGGCTTCTGAACTGGATGACAAACTTTTTATCAAAACTCCTCTGGGTGATATTGTGGGAGTAACTCATGCATTGACTATCGAGCATATTTCCGTACAGGAAACACATGTTTTTCTGAGATTCAATCTCTCCGGTTCGCTGAGATTTTTCAGAAAAGAAAATTGACGGATTTGTTGGTCACTAATTTTTTTTCATGTTCAAATTCAGTTATTTGCAGTTGAGTTTTTTGCATCCCAAACTCTTTAAACTATATTTCTGAAAGGAATGGTATTAATATTCGTTTTATCTTTGCATACATGAAATATCACGCTCCTTGTTTAAAAAATATCGTGGATTTGAGATAAAACAAAAGTTAATGGAAAAAAAAACTAAGCCTCTGTTTCCTGCCGTTTTTTTATTGGTCTGGATTACATTTAGCAGTTGCCAACTCTTTGATATAAACGCTCCAAATAGTGGAAAGGTTGATATTTACCTTTTGAAATATTGGCAAAAGGCACAGGATTCTGAAAGGATCATGGAGGAAAAACCCATTGAATTATATGATGAACCACTGATCAGTTATGATGAGATCATTTTTTACGATCAGGAAGATCAGAGCTTTAAGTTGAAAGGATCCGCCTGTCAGAAAATAATAAAAATGGATAACTTCGGCCATCGCGTGGCATTTGCTGTGACGGCCAATGATTCCATCATCTACACGGGTTATTTTTGGGCAGCGTTTTCGTCCTCTATCTGTGATTGGGTGGTCATTGATCCTCTGTCAGTACACGCCAGTGATATCATGCCGGTCAGATTGGGATACCCGGGTTTTCTTCCGGAATTCAATATACCAGATAAAAGAAATGACCCTGCGATCATCCAAATCTTCAAAGACAGCAAAAAGTTGAAGCGATAACAAGTTATCATACAAAAATTTATATAGCATTTAACACTAAACAATTTACTCATGAGAGCAAAGGTTTACGGATTGACCATTCTTTTACTTTTTACTTTTTCCAGAATAAAAATGGGTGCACAGAGTTTACCTGATTTTATGGCGGGCACCTGGAAGATGGAAGAAAGTGACCATTATGAACAGTGGACCAGGCTCAATGACCGGCAAATGAAAGGGATTTCCTATAAGTTGACCGATGGTAAAATGCAGATAACGGAATACCTGGAAATCCAAAAAAATGGTGATCATTTGCTTTATACGGCTACAGTTCCCGGGCAAAACCAGGGAGAAACCATCATTTTCAGAGCGGTAACCACAGACAGCATATATTCTTTTGAAAATCCCGGACATGATTTTCCAAAGTATATCAGCTACCAGTCACCAGGAAAAAATAAATTGATCGCCCGGATCGGTGACGGTGAAAAAACACTCGAATTCAATTTCACATCAGCAAAAATCACATCACCTCAGACAAGTCCGGATGCTGCCACGAATAAAGCTTCATTTATTATAAGCGGTGAATTCTGGACCAGGCCTGAGTTCAGAGACGGATACACCAAGTTGCCTCCACCGGATTCAAAAGGACTCTTGTTCGTGCCGAACCGAACGAGACTCATATTTACACATCATTCAGGCAAGCTGTCATCAAAGGTCGTAGTTCAGGATGCAAGGGTGTTCGGTCAGACCAAATTGATCAACAACACGGACAATGCAGCCACGCAGATTTTTGAAGCCTGGATCAAATACGATTTTACCCCGGAATTTTCCCTAAAAACAGGCCGGCAGATGCTCAATTACGGGGATAAAAGACTGATCAATGACCGCAACTGGAATGTGAACGGAGCTTCTTATGATGTAATGATGTTACAATTTACCCAAAATCAGGGTAAAGCAGATTTTTTTGAAGGTCATCTGGCATTTGGATCCGGTGCAAATGCTTATAGCCAGGTCTTTGCGGATGAATATAAGGTCAACAATCACAAGTACTTCAGCTTTTTATGGCTGAGTAAAAAGTTTTCTGAAAATATACAGTTAAATTTCATGGATGTACTTACGGGCAACCAGGAAGCGGGCACAAAGCATACCATCCACTGGCTGAATACCATCGGGATCAACCCCATATTGAAAACCGGCTCATTTTCCTTTGATGGAAGCGCATATTATCAGCAAGGAAAAACGATCAAAGGTGAAACAGCCGAAGCATATTTGGTGGCTGCAAAAGTATATTATACGGGCAAAAAGATCAGGCTGGACCTGGGTTCAGATCTTTACTCCGGCAAAGCTGCGGATGATCTGACAAATAAGGTCCGCACTTTTAATCCGCTCAATTACGGAGCGCACGGCCACCTGGGTGAAATGGACCATTTTGTGACGATACCTGTTGCAGGCATTCAGGATCATTTTTTCAAGGTCAACTGGTTCGCCAATAAATACCTATCCGCCAAGGCCGACTTTCACTGGTTTTATTTTACTCATAATCAGGCCAATCCTGTTGACACAGAACAAACCCTGGAAAGGTTTGCCGGAAATGAACTGGACATGAACATCGGTTACAAGCTGTCTAAGGAGGTGCAATTCACCCTGGGGTATTCCTTTTTCCTTCCAACGGCCGATTATGAGCGATACAGCCGGATTGAACCGGGAGAAAGCAGGTTTGCCCAATGGGCTTATCTTTCCATGCTGTTCAGGCCGACATTGTTTGAGCATAAAGCAAAATAGGCTGAAGGTTTTATTTTTTTGAAATGTTTTAAACAACTTTAAGATTTGACGGTTTAAATACTACCGACATGTATTAAATAAAATCATTATGGCGACAAACGAATTTCAAAAAGGAGTTAAATTCAGTTATACAGACAGCATAGATTATGCCCCTTCAGCAGTGGTTTCCAAGCATATATTAAAAAAAGATTCAGGAAACGTCAGCCTTTTTGCATTTGATAAAGGAGAAGGTCTGAGTGAGCATACTGCGCCGTTTGATGCAATAGTGGAAGTGATGGACGGTAAAGCGGAAGTCATCATCAACGGTGCGTCCCATTTTCTGAATGCCGGTGAAACGATCATCATGCCGGCCAATGTCCCTCATGCATTGCATGCTGTTGAGCGGTTCAAAATGGTGTTGACGATGATCAAAGCCGGGATGCTGACAATAAGTATTTAGATCTATTTAGATTTGATCCAATCAGTTCGCAGAGTATTTACATATAGTGTACAAAGTTGGGAAATTAAATAAAAGACAAAATAGTATTTAATACATTTGAGAATTATTTTAACAAAATGTACCTTGCGATGAAAAAGTTAATATTATTAATGAATGTATTGATGATAACGGCGGTGTTATCATGTAACAATACAAAACAAGCTGAACCAGGCAATAATTCTCCAGAAATTACTGAACACAAAGGTCAGGCTTCAGTTGAAGATACTGAATCAGCAGCCAACGCGTTAACAGTTGCTAAATCATTGCCCGATTTTACTACACTTGTAGCGGCAATAGAAGCAGCGGGAGTGGAGGATGCAGTTGTCAATGCTGGTCCGCTTACTGTATTTGCCCCGACAAACGCAGCATTTAACAAGCTGCCAAAAGGAACTGTGGATGACTTGCTTAAATCTGAGAATAAGTCAAAATTGGCTTATATTCTAACCAACCACGTTGCACCTGCTAATTATCCGGATGTTCAGCTTATCAAAGAGGCTGAAAAAGGTAGAAAGTTGTATATGGCATCTGGCCAATACCTGGATGTTAAAAAGACAGATGAAGGAATTTCGGTGGGAGGAACAAAGATTCTCAAAACGGTAAAGGTCAGTAATGGCTGGATACATGTGATAGAAGATGTACTTGTACCAGTTGAATAAAAGTCACTAAATCAATAATGATAAAATATTTCAATAAAATTTTTAACATGAATAAATTACTTTATTTATTAATATTTATAGCTTTTAGCGTTTTTGTTTCGTGTGGAACGAAGGAAAATAAATCGTCAAACAACGATGTAAATTCAACCAATACGACTACAGAAACTCAAGATCCTAAAATGAATAAAGGAATAGGCCCTATAACATCTCTCATCCTGGACGAGACAATTGATAGTGTAATGGTGAAAAAAGGCAAAGATGTTTTTGATGCAAAATGTACGGCTTGTCATAAAGTTGATAAAACATATATCGGCCCAAGCCCAAAGGGAATATTGGAAAGAAGGTCTCCGGAGTTTGTTATGAACATGATTTTGAATCCGGAAAAAATGATCGCAGAAAATGAACTAACCAAACAAATGGTTGCAGAATTTAACGGAGCAATCATGGCTAATCAAAATTTGACTGAAGAAGAAGCCCGGGCTGTGTTGGAATATTTCAGAACTCTCTAGGACTTTAATATAGTTATAGCAATTAAAAGGCTCAAAATGAAGTTAATATGAGGATCAATCAGGCTTGATAGCATTAATAAAGCTGGATAGTTATCTTCATAAATTCGGATTATTAAAGAAAAATTAAAAAATGTGCACATGAAAACAAACATCAATATTTATTTTGCAACTATGATCATTATACTGATTTTCGTGGGTTGCAGTAAGAAAAATGGCGGCAATAATGCTGGAGCTTTGACAGGTGATGCCGCAGAAAGAGTTTACGTTAAACCAGGCGAACATGATGAATTTTATGCTTTTATTTCAGGAGGTTTTAGTGGACAATTAGCTGTGTACGGACTACCTTCAGGCAGATTATTTAAAGTGATACCGGTATTTTCAGTTGATGGTGAAAAAGCTTATGGTTTTAATGAAGAAACCAAACCAATGCTTCAAACTTCGCATGGGTTTGTACCCTGGGACGATGCTCACCATCCCGATCTATCACAGACAAAAGGTGAAATAGATGGTAGATGGTGTTTTATCAATGGAAATAACACCCCAAGAATTGCAAGAATAAGTTTAGAAACATATGAAACTGAAGAGATTATAGAGATACCCAATAGTGCTGGTAATCACAGTTCCTCTTTTGTGACAGAAAACACAGAGTATGTTGTGGCCGGAACAAGATTTTCTGTTCCGATACCTCAAAAAGATATGCCGATTAAAGACTATAAAAGCAATTTTAAAGGCGCTATATCTTTTATCAAGGTAGATCCTCAGAAAGGTGATATGAATATTGAATTCCAGGTATTGATGCCAGGGTTTAATTATGATCTTGCGCATCCTGGAAGGGGAAAATCTCATGGATGGGTGTTTTTTACCACGTACAATACAGAAGAAGCCAATTCATTGCTCGAGGTTAATTCTTCACAAAATGACAAAGACTTTATAGCAGCAATAAACTGGCAAAAAGCTGAAGAATACATTAAAGAAGGAAAATTCAAAACAATGCCTGCCAATTATGCTCACAATGTCTATGATGATGCTACACATACTGCAACATCCAAAATGAAAAAGGAAGTCAGGGTTTTGGATCCTGCTGATTGTCCGGGACTGGTTTACTTTATGCCGACGCCTAAATCACCACACGGTTGTGATGTTGATCCATCAGGAGAATACATCGTAGGAAGCGGTAAACTTGCAGCATCGCTTACTGTCCATTCATTTACAAATATGAAAAAGGCAATTGACGAAAAGGCTTTTGATGGAGATGCATATGGAATTCCAATCTTAAAATACGAAAAAACCATTGTGGGTGAGGTCAAACAACCTGGTTTAGGTCCATTGCACACAGAATTTGACGGTAAGGGTAATGCTTATACCACTTTTTTTATTTCGTCTGAAGTTGTTAAATGGAAACTTGGCACCTGGGAAGTAATCGACAGAAAACCTACATACTATTCAGTTGGACACCTTATGATCCCGGGAGGAAATTCACAGAAACCATTTGGAAAATATCTTGTGGCAATGAATAAAATAACTAAAGACAGATATTTACCGACAGGACCAGAAGTCACTCAATCTGCCCAACTTTATGATATATCTGGAGAAAAAATGGAATTATTGCTTGATTTCCCAACTGTGGGTGAGCCTCATTATGCAGCTGGATGTCCGGCTTCTTTGCTGGAGGCAAGATCGAAGAAATTCTATAAACTGGAAGAAAACAAACATGTTTATGCAACTAAAGCGGAAAAAGACGCCAAAGTTGTTAGAAAAGGGAAAGAAGTACATATATATATGACAATGATCAGAAGTCATTTCGCACCTGATAATATTGAAGGCATTAAAGTGGGCGACAAAGTATTTTTTCATGTAACCAATCTTGAACAAGATTACGATGTGCCTCATGGAATTGCAATGATCGGGGCAAATACATCTGAACTTTTGATCATGCCTGGACAAACGGAGACATTTGTGTGGGAACCTAAACAAGTTGGGGTATGGCCGTTCTATTGTACTGACTTTTGTAGTGCATTACATCAGGAGATGCAGGGTTATGTCAGGGTATCACCCGGTAATTCCAATATTGAGCTGAGCTGGACACTGGATGGTGAGTCATTAAATTGATATTTGAAGATAATATAGGTTTTTTGTATGGTGTTTTGAAATGAGTATAATTTAATTCGTATTTGTTTTGAAACACCAATTTTTTTAGAAATTAGTGAAATGAAAAAATCAAGGATTTTAATGGTTAGCGGAGCATTGCTTTTGTTGACTCTTTTTGTCTTTCCAATGTGGAATATTACACTTGAAGCGCCACAATATCCTGTGCCGCTGGGAATGAATATTCACATCAACAAACTTTCTGATGACAATCCCAATGATCTGCAGAACATCAACCTAATGAACCATTACGTTGGCATGAAGGATATTCCTGATCACCTGAAAGAGTTTGAGTTTTTTCCATATGTTGTGATATTTATGGTAATTATCGGAGTTCTGTTAGGATTAAAGGCAAACTACAAGTGGTTTCTTGCATGGTTTATAGCAATGATAATTCTTGGAACATTGGGAATGTATGATTTTTATTTATGGGAATATGATTATGGACATAACTTAAACCCGCATGCGGCAATTAAATTTACAAATGAGGACGGAAGTCCAATGGCTTATCAACCACCATTGATAGGTACAAAAACTATATTAAATTTTACGGCACATTCATATCCCAAAATTGGCGCATATTTTTTGGCTTTGGGGATGCTTTTGGCGTTGGTCGCTTATTTTATCGGCTATAATCAAGCGAAAAAGGTACACATATAAAAATTTCAACAGAAGCAGAAATACTTGACTATGAACAAGTTTAAAGATTTCTTTTGTATGTCCATGCTATTGTTGTTACTTATGACAATTAACTCATGTAGTGTCCAACCAGAGCCAATTCAATACGGTCACGACGAATGCAGTTACTGCAAGATGACCATTGTTGACAAGGCACATTCAGCCCAACTTGTGACTAAAAAAGGGAAGCAATATAAATATGATGCAGTTGAATGCCTGGTCTGGAACATAAATGAATTTCCAGAAATAGCTGAAAATAGTATCTTACTGGTTGCAGATTATCAAAATCCCGGGAATATGTTGTCTGCGGGACAAGCGTCCTACATTATTTCAACCGGTATTAAAAGTCCGATGGGCGCCAATTTGTCGGCAGTAGAAGATGAACAAAAAGTTGATTCCCTCCTCCAATACTTCAAAGGGAACAAATACAAATGGGAGCAACTTTTAGAGGTCTTATCAGAATGATATGATCAGAATTATTTTAATATTGACTTTTCTTATTGCCATGAATAGCTTACAAGCCAAGGTAATCGAGGTATGTAGTTCATGTAGCGTAAAAACAATAAAAGAAGGGATTCGACAAGCAGCTGATTATGATGTTGTACTGGTAAAAAAGGGAACTTACCGCGAATACAATATCGAAGTAAGAAAGCGTTTAATCATCAGAAGCCAGGGACGAGCTGTAATCGATGCACTTACGAAAGGTCATGTATTTCAAGTATTTAGTGATAGAGTAACTATTGAAGGTTTTCATTTTAAAAATGTGGCGCACAGTTACACCAAAGAATATGCTGCGGTTCTTCTTTTTAAAAGCAATCATTTTAAAGTGCTCAACAACAGTTTTGAAAAGATCTTTTTTGGGATTTTGGTGGAGAAATCAAAAAACGGATATATAAAAGGCAATACGATCCGGGGTATTGCAAGGGATGAGGCTGGTTCCGGCAATGGAATTCATCTTTGGCATTGTGAAAACATATTGGTTGAAAATAATAAAATATCCGGGATGCGGGATGGAATATATCTTGAGTTTGTTGAGAAAAGCAGGATCCTGAAAAACACGAGCGAAAATAATATCAGATACGGATTGCACTTTATGTTTTCCAACGATGATGAATACCATTACAACACGTTCAACAACAATGGCGCAGGTGTTGCGGTTATGTTTTCCAAAAGGATCAATATGACAAAAAACCTGTTTTACAACAACTGGGGTCCTTCCTCCTACGGAGTACTTTTGAAAGAGATTTACGATGCACGGATCGAAGAAAATATTTTCAGGGAAAACACCACGGGAATATACCTGGAAGGAAGCACCAGGGTCGACTATAAAAGCAATGATTTTATAAAAAACGGATGGGCTGTAAAAGTTGTGGGTTCATCCTATACCAATATTTTTAAAAACAACAATTTTCTGCACAACTCATTTGATGTATCCTACAACAGCAAAATCAACGACAACAAATTTGAAGGCAACTACTGGAGTTCCTATACCGGATATGATCTCAACAGGGACGGGATCGGTGATGTACCTTTCAGACCCGTAAAACTGTTTTCCTATGTAGTGAATAAAACGCCTGAAACCATTGTTTTACTAAGGAGCTTGTTTGTCGATATTATCAACTTTTCTGAGCGGGTGAGTCCGGTATTTACGCCTGATGATCTGTCGGATGAACAACCTTTAATGAAGCCAGTAAAATGATCACAATCAAGAATTTAATTAAAAATTACGGCAAGCTCGAAGTAATAAAGGGTATGGATTTGTTAATCAAATCCGGAGGAATTTTTGCGATCCTGGGCCCAAACGGTTCCGGGAAAACCACACTCATTAAAAGTATTTTAGGGATGGTGATCCCAAATCACGGAGAAATTACACTAGACGGCAGCAGTGTGATCCAAAAACATGCATATAGGAAAGATATCGATTATTTACCCCAGATCGCAAATTTTCCCAATAACCTTACAGTTACGGAATTGATTAAAATGGTAAAAGACCTGAGAAATAAATCTACAAGGGAAGATATGTTGATCAGGCTATTTGGGTTAGAGGATTTTCTCAATAAGAAACTCGGGAATCTATCGGGAGGTACCAGGCAGAAAGTCAATCTGGTACTGGCGTTCATGTTTGATAGCTCTCTGGTCATTCTGGATGAGCCCACTTCCGGACTGGACCCGGTTTCCCTGATCCGGCTGAAAAGGCTTATTCTCGATGAAAAAGCAAGAGGAAAGACGGTCCTGATCACCTCGCATATCATGGAATTTGTTGAAGAAATGTCTGATGAAATTGTATTTTTACTGGACGGAAAAATACATTTTCAGGGAACCACGGTGGAATTAAAGCAAAAGACGGGTAAACCCGATCTTGAGCAGGCAATTGCTGCAATTTTAATGGATGAAGATGTTTAAAATAATTAAATACAGCTTTTATGACTTAATGCGTAGCCGTTGGAATTACGTTTATTTCTTGTTTTATCTTGCCCTTGGTTTCGTGTTGTTGTTCCTGAATAATGATGTTTCAAAGGCGGTTATCACCTTAATGAATATCATTGTGGTACTGACTCCGCTGATAGGTACTATTTTCGGTGTGATGTATTATTACAATTCAAGGGAATTTACCGAGTTGTTGCTGGCTCAACCTATCAGAAGATCTACCATTTTCATTGGACAATACCTGGGTCTTTCTCTTTCACTTTCTATAAGTCTTGTTCTTGGGCTTGGTATTCCCTTTATCCTTTATGGGGCTATTCAGACCACCGTAATTTTTAATTTTCTCTCGTTGTTACTTACCGGAATGTTCCTTTCTTTCATTTTTGTTGGCATATCCTTTATTATAGCACTGAAAAACGAAAACAAAATAAAGGGATTTGGCTTTGCTATAGTTATGTGGCTTCTGCTTGCCATTATTTATGACGGTCTTTTTCTTATTACTTTATTAGTTTTTGATGAATACCCTCTGGATAAGTTCTCGTTAATAGCCACAGTATTTAATCCGATTGACCTTTCAAGGATCTTAATCTTGCTGAAACTGGATATTTCTGCGCTTATGGGGTATACAGGAGCTGTTTTTGAAAAATACTTTGGAACACAACTCGGGTTATTTCTTTCTTATCTTTCTTTGATCTTATGGGTTGTTTTGCCTGCCTGGGCAATAGTGAAGATTTCTGAAAGCAAGGATTTTTAGAATTTTTGGTCCTTTACTAACTTTATTGTTTAAGGAAGTTGGTGGAAAATTAGAAACAAATGCATTTTAAGTATGAAAAACCCTAATCACCTATTCCATATGGAAGTATTTGACCTTCGGTAACGAGCGAAGGTAGTCATTCTAAATTCAAGCGGGCATTTTTAAGATTTTGAAAAATTCAAAGCGATATTGTATATCATCTTGTTCAAATAAATAATTGGCATAAATAATTTAAATTG
>ERZ761602.1450-NODE-1450-length-42898-cov-12.015802_pt1 | contig 42898 bp, 31 predicted proteins | sample MGYA00512165_ERZ761602 | MGnify/ENA primary metagenome ERZ761602 (study PRJEB28899, sample SAMN02445085) | bioreactor sludge metagenome | biome: EBPR sludge; isolation source: Thorneside wastewater treatment plant | place: Australia: Brisbane, Thorneside...
TCTTGGAGCCTTTGAGTTGCATCGGTAAAGTCCTCTCATTAATGGTGGAAACTAAGGAAGACCTTGATCATCTCAAGGTTAAATAAAGCGTAGTTCGTGTAGGGCCATCTGGCTAATTGACTTATGCAATGATGCCGATAGCCATTGCTTATCCTGCTGCTTAGTAGCGATGGCGCAAGTCATCATATTGCCCGGCGGAGCTGCCGCGGACGGCGCTATCTATCGCGCCGCCGCTTAATTAGACCTGTTAGCTGTGATTTCGCTTAAATGGGAACATCGCTTAACGCAATACCCAAAGCATCGGCGATGCCTTTGCCGTAAGCAGGATCAGCCTTGAGGCAGTGACTGGTATGGCGAATCTGAATCTCGCGCGGTACACCCTCCATGGAACGTGCCGTGTTCTCGAATAGCACCTGTTGTTGCGCTGGCGTCATCAGGCGGAATAAGGTGCCTGGCTGAGAGTAATAATCTGTGTCTTCGCGGTGGTTCCAATGGTCAGCCGCGCCCTCCAGTTGCAGCGGTGGCCCGGTAAAATCCGGTTGCTCCTGCCATTCACCGTAACTGTTTGGTTCATAGCCCAGCGTGCTGCCGTGGTTGCCATCGACACGCATGGCGCCGTCACGGTGATAGCTGTGTACCGGGCAGCGCGGGGCATTGACCGGAATGAGATGGTGATTCACCCCCAAACGGTAGCGCTGGGCATCGCCGTAGGAGAACAGACGCCCCTGCAACATCTTGTCAGGAGAGAAGCCGATACCGGGGACAATATTGGCGGGGTTAAAAGCGGATTGCTCCACTTCCGCGAAAAAGTTTTCTGGATTACGGTTCAGTTCCATCACGCCCACTTCGATCAGCGGATACTCTTTGTGTGGCCACACCTTCGTGAGGTCGAAGGGATGATAGGACACCTTCGCAGCGTCGGCTTCCGGCATGATCTGCACCTTAAGCGTCCATTTTGGGAAATCGCCCTTTTCGATGCGCTCATAGAGATCACGCTGATGGCTTTCGCGATCTTTGCCGATTATTGCTTCGGCTTCTCCATCCGTCAGATTCCGGATGCCTTGCTGCGATTTGAAGTGAAACTTGACCCAGTAACGCTCCTTCTTCGCATTGATAAAGCTAAAGGTGTGGCTGCCAAAGCCGTGCATGTGACGGTAAGTCGCCGGGATACCGCGGTCGCTCATGACGATGGTGATCTGGTGCAGTGCTTCCGGTAGCGAGGTCCAGAAATCCCAATTGTTCTTTGCACTGCGCATATTGGTGCGCGGGTCGCGTTTCACGGCATGGTTCAGGTCGGGGAATTTCAGCGGATCGCGCAGGAAGAAGACGGGCGTGTTATTACCGACCAGATCCCAATTGCCTTCCTCAGTATAAAATTTCACTGCAAAACCGCGAATATCGCGTTCCGCATCGGCGGCTCCGCGCTCTCCAGCAACGGTGGTGAAGCGTGCAAATAACCCGGTTTGTTTGCCAACCTGGGAAAAAATCTTCGCCCGCGTGTACTGTGTAATGTCATTGGTGACGGTGAACGTACCGTACGCACCGGAACCTTTCGCATGCATACGTCGCTCGGGGATTACTTCACGGTCAAAATGGGCAAGTTTTTCTAGGAACCAGACATCTTGCAACAATTGCGGACCGCGCGGCCCTGCGGTCATCACATTTTGGTTATGGACGACAGGACATCCGGCATTGGTGGTCAGTTTCTTTTGATCGCTCATGAATGTTCTCCTTAATTATTATTTATCAATAAGTTATTGTTAAAAATAGCATCGGTGATAGACACGGCACCGGCAACAACAGTAATGAGAATCTTTGTTTCGGACATACGTTAGACTCCTTACGATGAGGCAAGTGATCTTGCCTATGAAATCTACTATTGCAGAAAATGTGGTTTATCAAAAATTGAATACAACAAATAAATCGATAGTTTTTATCTATTAATGAACCGGTAAATGCCATGTTGTTGCAGTTGACAGCACGCGCCTTTCGACGGCGCGTACTCCGGCCAGCGGAAGGCGTGTTTCTCTTTCATCCCCGCATGTTGCAACGCCTAGTCCGCCGTCACTTGGGCAATGCGCTGAATGTGGCTATCCCGCCGCTGAACTACTATCTGATGCCGCGCGAGATTTTGCTCATCGGTCTGGAGGACGAGAACCCCGATGTGTTACTGATCATTGAGGGACTCAATCTGCCTGCTTGGGTGATTCTTTTGCCTATGCCGTCAGCTCAAGAGTTGGCCACCGGTGATCCTGAGCGCTGGCTACGGGATTACTGGGGGCGCCGGTTCGAAGCGGAGGTGGCACGTGCCTGGCAAACAGCACGCCACGATAATCAGGACCATCATGTGTTTGGCGCCCAAGGATTGATTCAGCGGATAAGCGGGCCGGCATTTCGCGAAGCGCGAACCTTGCTCGAACAGGACCGGCGGGTGGTGTTGGGTTTGAATGACGAAACACTCTGCCAGCAATTTGTTGGTTTCGTCACATATCTTCGCTATTTCGTCCCCGGTGCGCGGGGATATTTCTTTCCAGCTATTCAGGATTGGGACGGGCTGGATCGTTGGTTAAAAGACAGTGGTCTGGATCTACCGCCACCCCGGCACGGCAGCCGCTGGCCACATCTTCTGATCCGGAGCCGGCCATCCGGTTTCAACGGCACTCCCGATTACGAGCCGGAACTACCACTCGATCTGCCTTTTGGCCGGAACGATCCCGATTTGGCCGGTGGCGCTAATACTATTCTGCCCTTACTAGCAAAAGCGCCTTCTGCTTTCAATAGGCAAACGCTTGCCGGAATAAGGCGAAATCGGGTAGTGGCAGAGAACGGGCGGATTGTCTTGCACTTTGAAACATGTTGTCAGGAAGCTTTGCAGCAAGCCTCTAGCTTGACTCGGAAATCCAGTGGATTGGTGCCGTTCTGGCACAATCTGATTGGGTATCTGACGCTGGTCATCATGCCACTGATCCCTCTGTTCGACCGATGGCCAGTTGCGTTTAGTCTCAAGGCAGTGGCAGAGGGAGTGTCTGCTATCCGCCTTCAGGGGTTTCGCCATCGCGTCCAAGCCGCTTTCAAGGCAGAGATGGCGGGTCACTATGGCGCAGCACTCCAGCATTTGTGCATGGCTGCCCATCTGTACCGGCAAATTATCAGCCGTGTGCTTCCTTCTAACAATCCCCGGTCGAACGGAGAAGAAGGAGATACCGTCACATGGACTTTGTGGGAGCGTCAGGAAGAAATCATTGAAGCGCTGGCTCACAATCTTGCCGCAACGTGGAGGCTAGATTCCCAGTCTACCCGTGTGCTGGAGCATTTGATCCAGCGTTTGCTGGATGAGCCTGCTACGGCGGATTCATCCAGCCCATACTCCCGCCTATTGCACGGCTTGGAGAAAATTTTCCTGGAAGGACGGATGGACTGCTACCGGTTGCAACCATTTGTCTGGTTGTGGAGCGGGGGCCGGCAACCACTGCGGTTGGGGTTGCCGTTTCAAGGTCCGCTCAAGGCATTGCGCACACTGAATGCTGCGAAAATCCGTCTTGATCAGTTGCCGTGGTCCGGGGCTGAGGTGGCCTACTTTGGTGCGCCTTTGCGAATCTTGGGCGGTCACATCAACCAACGGCTCCGCCAGCAGCTACAGCCGCGCTTGCATCATTTACTTAACGCTGCTGGTTTTATTCCCAATGATCTTCATCAGCAAGTTGCACAGAATGTTCTCCAGGAAGAATTATTCGAGATGATCCTGCAGCGCTGGCATTTACGCTTTACCGATCTGCGCGATGCCGTGGCCCGGAATGAATTACGCTTGCCGGACGCAAAGTGGCGTGAGTTGCTGCTAGGGGACCGGTTGGCGCATTTTGATCGTCAGGCCAGCGCCGCACTGCCGGGGGTTTATCAACCTGGCGAGTTCTACCTGAAAGGTTTGCAGCAGTTGAGCGCCCCTTTGTTTGGCACAGCGGCTGGCCGATGGATCACCCGCTTTTTGCTGTTACCGTTCGGCATCGCCTTCATTGGTCTGGAGGCGCTGAGTTATCTGCTAAGTGTGATGCCAACAGTGGCAGGTCCAGTACGGCTGGTCAATCCGGGATCGGTGCTGGGAGCCGGCATGGGATTGATTGTTGTGCTCTACACTGACCGGGGACAGAGGGCGATCGCCGCTGTTGGCAGTGGTTACCGGTGGTTGTTTGCCGGATTCCTGCCCCAATATTTGGCGCGGTGGCTGCCTTGGGATCGGGCGACCCGCTGGTTTCGCTATCCCTTGGTTCAGAAAGGTTCCCGTTATCTGCTGGAGCCGCTATTGATTGGCCTGATTATCGCGCTGCCATTGATCGGTATCTCTGTTCTTTTAAAATTGAATATCAATGAGCTGCCGGCTTTCTTGCTCGCGATTGGCTTCGTTCTGGGCAATATTCTCCGCAACAGCCCATCCGGGCGCCAGATATTGGATGGCATTATTACCCGGTTCGTTACCTTCTGGCGGCAGGTTCATCACACGTTGCTCGCCGGTTTAATTCATTGGGTGATCGACCTATTCAGCGGGTGGATGCATCGCATCGAACAGAGCCTGCACCGGGTTGATGAAGTGGTGAGCCATCATCGTGATGAAAAGCAGAGCGTCACTATGATCAAAGCTATTATCGGGCCGATGTGGCAGGCGCTCAGCTATCTGATCCATTTCTATACGGCTGTGCTGGTCGAGCCACAGGTCAATCCGATCAAACATTTCCCGGTTGTGATGGTAGCCGATAAGTTGATGATGCCGTTTTTTCCTGCGATGACGGTCGCATTGCTGGCGTTGTTAGACCCGATACTGCCAGGGGTCATCCGTTTACCGCTGGCGACGGTGACCGTGTTGTTGTCACCCGGTTTGTTTGGATTTCTGGGCTGGGAATTGAAGGAAAATTGGAAGCTGTATCATGCTAATCATCCTGATGGCGTACAACCGGCACATTTCGGGCCGCATGGAGAGACGTTGTACACTTTGTTGCAACCCGGGTTTCATTCAGGGGCACTACCGCAGGCGTTCGCCGGACTCAGACAGGTGATCAGGCTGGAAAGCGAATATCAACGTCCTTATCCTCAACGCTTACGCCGAGCCGAAGCGCGCCTGAGCGGGATTCTGGAATCTTTCTATGTATTCGTAACCCGTGAATTAGAGTTTGTGCTCCTGGAGCGATGCCGGAGAGCGGGCTATGAGCAAGCTGAGGTGGCAGTGGTGAAATGGGCGGTAGCCACTGCTGCGCTCAATCTCCAGGTGGCGCTGTATCTCTTCGGTCAGGAACAGGCAGCGGGTGAACCTATTGTGCTCAGTCTCGATGGTGCTCTGCGGAGCGACGGTCTTGAGGGTACGATGACCTTGACAGGACCTGTCGAGTTACTGGGTGATGAGGGGGACATCTGGCTGAAAGCGGAAGCTGCACGCTTTCTGGAGCGGGCAGCCTGCAAGCATTGAAGCCATCTAGGGGGTATTATTGGATAACATATTAATTTATATATTAATAATTAGTTTTTCGTAGTTTGTTGGTGGTGATGCAGCAACGCAGTAATTTGATCAACGGGCAAGGGCCGGCTCAAATAGTACCCTTGGATTTCATCACAATGTTTAGCCTTCAGAAAGCGCAATTGTGCCTCATTTTCCACGCCTTCCGCGATGACGCGCAGCCCCATGCTTCCGGCCATGGCGATCACCGCAGTGGTGATCGCGGCGTCATCGGGGCGGGTGTTGACCTCTTGCACAAATGCCTTATCAATCTTAAGGCGATCCAGCGGTAATTGTTTGAGCCGGCTTAGGCTGGAATAGCCGGTACCAAAATCATCAATGGCCAGTTGGACGCCCAGCATCTTGAGACTTTGCAGAGTACGGGTGGCGCCATCGGGGTCTTTCATCAGCAAGCTTTCAGTGATCTCAAGCTCCAGAGTATCCGCATCGAGACCGGTCTCTTCCAGGATCTGCGCGACCAGTTCCGGAAAACCCGGCTGCATGAATTGCAGGACGGAGATATTGACCCCCATGCGTGACAAGCCACAGCCGGTATCCCGCCAGATACGGGCCTGCTGGCAGGCAGTGCGCAACACCCATTCACCGATCGGGATAATAAGCCCGGTTTCTTCAGCTAACGGAATGAAATCGGCGGGTGATATGGAACCCAGTAAGTGGCTTTGCCAGCGCACCAGCGCCTCGACACCGCAAATCCGGCCGCTGAGCAAATCGAGTTGCGGCTGGTAGTGCAGGGACAGTTCGTGCCGTTCGATGGCCTTACGTAACTGGTTTTCCATCGCCAGGCGTTGGAGGGCGGTTTCGTTCAAAGAGATGTCGAAAAAATGATAAAGATTTCGTCCCTGTTGCTTGGCGGCATACATGGCCATGTCAGCGTTTTTGAGCAATGTTTCTGGATCGTTGCCATCATGGGGGAACACGGCAATGCCGATGCTGGGTGTAATGAAAACTTCATGAGTTTCGAGCACCACGGGCCGTGAAAGATCCATTTGGATGCGCTCGGCAACGATAGCGGCATCCTCGCAACGGCGAATTTCGGGGAGAAGCACCGTAAACTCGTCGCCCCCGAGCCGGGCGATATCGTACTCCATCTGCACGGTGTCATGTTCCAAGCTTGCAATGCTTTCGCGACCTACCGAATCGCTGGCGCGTAGGCTCTCTCTCAGGCGTTCTGCCGTTGCCTGAAGCAAGAGATCGCCAATGCGATGGCTGAGGGTGTCATTGATGCGCTTAAAGTGATCCAAATCGAGAAAGAGCAGGGCGAGTAAGCGCTCGTGCCGTTTCGCTAGCTTGATCGCTTCACCGAGGCGGTCCTTGAACAGCGCGCGATTGGGTAATTGGGTGAGACTGTCCGTGAAGGCCAGTTCACGGATGCGTGCCTCTGCCTGACAAAGCTTAGTGATGTCCTGCAAAGTGCCATATAAGTGGAGAGGGCAATGATCGTTGCCAAACAGCGTCTCAACCTGCTGGCGAACATGGCGCAAGACACCCCGGGCATCCAGAATCCGATAGTTGATTGCTTGAGAACTCCCGTGTTCACAAACGCGGGTAAACCACTGCCAGGCGTGAGATCGATCTTCCTCGTGAACGAAATTGAGAAGCACGGGCAAGGGGATATCAGGCGTTGCAGTGTCAAAACCCAGAACGGCGCACACTTCTGCTGAGAGATGGAGATGTTCCTGTCCCCGGCTCCACCGCCAGTATCCTAGTCGCGCGATGCGTTGGGCATTGGCCAGTTGGCGCTCGCTCTCATGCAGACGAGACATCGCAGCACTGGCCCGCAGCAGGTAACGCACCCGGTGTTTGAGCAAGGGGTAGCTGATCGGCTTAGTGATGAAGTCGGTGGCGCCGGCATTGAACGCCTGATCGATCGACTCATGGTCATTTAGACCCGTCATCATCAGAATCGGCAGCAGTGCGCTATCTGGCCGCTGGCGTAGTTCAGCGCATGTGGCAAAGCCGTCCAATCCGGGCATCATCACATCCATGATGACCAGATCGGGAGCAGTGGCCTCGAAGACCGCTAGCGCCTGCCGGCCACTCTGTGCTTGTTCGACATGAAATCCAGCTTTTTCAAGTGCCATACTTACCAGAGAGCGAACCAAATCGTCGTCGTCGACCACCAGAATCTTGGTGAGCAAGGAAGAGGAAGCAGCATTCATGTGGGAGAGAGGACCTTGGCTACCTAGAGGCGTAATAGAATGTCATATTTGTTCAAAAGAAAGCTTGGGGGCTTCGGGCAAAGTATCTAATCGCGCGCGGAGTTGGGCAAAAGCCAGTTCTAAATCGGCAAAGGCGGTTATTGCATCTTCCAGGCGATTTTCCCGGCCCATAGTCTCCAGCTTATGGCATTTTGACGAAAAAATGGCCGCGCCCAAAGTGGTGCTTGCTGACTTTAGGGCGTGTGCTTTTGCCCGGATTTCTAGGGCATCTGCCGCTGCTATCGCTGTTCGCAGTGCCTCGATTTGATAAGGTGCGTTTTCCAGGTAAAGCTGGATCATCCGGGTCAGTGGATTGGGCAATCCTTCCCGGCCCAATGCGCGAATTTGCGCCAGTTGGGATTCGTCCAGAATTACAGCTGCTTGGTCATGGCTAATCAATGATGCTGATGGGGAATCTAGCGCCGGTGGGAAATGGTCTACTGGGGTGTGCTGGGGTAACCAGCGCGCTAACACAGTATCTAGTTGCGCCATAGTAAGCGGCTTTCTGAGATAATCATCCATCCCGGCGGCTAAACACAGTTCACGGTCGCCGGCCAGCGCATTAGCAGTCAGGGCAATGACCGGGAGTCGAGGGCCGCCGGATGCCTGCTCCAGCGCCCGGAGTTGCCGGGTCGCTTCAAAGCCGTCGAGCACCGGCATTTGGCAATCCATCAGGGCTAGAGCGTAGCGCCGCTGGGCGATCATCGCGAGCGCCTGCGCGCCATCCTCTGCTAATTCAACGTGCAGGCCTAGCTCTTGGAGCATCTCGCAGCCTAACTCCTGGTTTACCGGGTGATCTTCGACGAGCAGTACCCGCTGATCATGTCGCGCGGCGTGAGCGGCGGCGGACCGGCCTTTTTGATGTTGCTTGGGCGAGATGACGCCTGCAGCGTCACCTTGCACGATCGCCAGCAGGCAGTTATACAACTGGGATTCCCGGATGGGCTTGGTCAGATAGGCATGAATTTCCAGCGTCTGCATCCCAGTTTCTTCAGCCTTATTCCAGATTGAATGAAGTAAAATGACAGGCAGCGGCGCTATCACTGGATCGGCCCGCACCGCCCGGATCAAATCGATACCATCCATGCCAGGCATCTCCCGGTCGAACAGGCCCAAGGTGAAAGGGTTGCTTGCCGCGTTCTCGCGGAGTTGCAACAAGGCAGTGCTGGCGCTATCGGCACTCGCGTGTGGAATGCCCCAAGCGGTCAATTGTTCTTCTAGGATGGTCCGGCTTGTCGCATTGTCATCCACGACCAAGACCCGCATGGTGCTCAATGTATCAGGAAACCGCAGCGAGCGATCGGCGCTCGCCAGTACTTTAGCCAGTCGCGCAGTGAACCAGAACCGGGAACCATGTCCAGGCTCGCTATCTACTCCGATTTCGCCGCCCATCAGCCCAGCAAGACGCTTGCAGATCGCCAAACCTAGTCCGGTACCGCCATATTCGCGGGTGGTTGAGCTATCGGCTTGCGAAAAGGATTCAAACAACCGGGTCTGTGCTTCGGGGGAAATGCCGATACCGGTATCGCGCACTTCAAATTGCAGCAGGACTTCCGTATCCCTGTCTTCAAGCGCTTTCACCCACAACGCGACCTCGCCCGCTTGGGTAAACTTGCAGGCATTGCTCAGCAGATTGGTGACTATCTGTCGCAATCGTCCGGCATCGCCCCGCAGCTTTGGGTATACGCCAGGTGTGATTCCACAAGTCAGTTCCAGACCTTTACGCTGGGCGCGCTCAGCAAACAACTCAGTCACCTCATCGATCAGTTCACGAAGATCAAAAGGCGAGTTGTCGAGCTCTAGTTTATCGGCCTCGATTTTTGAGAAATCCAGAATGTCGTTAATGATGGCTAGCAGCGACTCTGCAGAGCGGCGGATATTGCCGGTAAACCGGTGCTGACGCGCCGACAGTTCGGTATTGGCCAACAATTCGGCCATACCCATCACCCCGTTCATCGGCGTACGGATTTCATGGCTCATCACAGCCAGAAATTGTGACTTGGCCTGGTTGGCTTCTTCTGCTGCTTCTTTGGCAGCTTGCATCTGGTGTTGTAATTCGACGCGTTCACTGATGTCTTGGGCCACACAGACGATACTGTTTTTCATAACGCCATCATCAATCAATGAGGCAGATAGCGACACTAAAATGTGACGGTTATCCTTGCGCCGGTAAGCGCAATCGATGCCAGCAACCCGGCCAAAGCGGCGAATCTGGTTGAGCCAGCTGGCATACGATGAGTTAGGCTCCAGCGTAACCAGATGTGAAAACTCGATCCCTAATAGCTCACCCTCATTATAACCAAGCCACCGTGCCATAGCCGGATTGACATCAGTGATGCATCCGGCCGGGTCGAGTACGGCAAGTGCGTCATTCATACTGCCAAGGATATTTTCGACGGCATTCTTTGAGATAGTGGTCCTGCGCAATTCCGCGGCCATCCGGTTGAATGCGTTGACTAGTAAGCCAATTTCATCGCGTGAATCGAAAAGTAATGTAATGGGTTCGCTGAGATCGCCCGTCTGCTGGATCCGATCCATCGTTTGGCGGATTTGCGTTAAGGGATTAACCACGCTGAGGATTACTTGATGACTAAAGCCGATGGTGAAGCAGAAGGCAATGCTTATTAGCAGACAGGCCGTCCAGGTGAGTTCACGGCTATTGTTCTGGATAGCAGCGATGGTGCTATGGAGAAAATCGGTTTGTTGCTTCACTAAGCCGTGGAGGAGAGGGGTTAGTTGGGCAATCACCGGCGCAGCGCGGGTTGCCATCCAGTGATTGGCGATGTTCCAGTCAGGGCGGCCTCGCAGCTCCAGCAGTTTGCCGGCAAGTAAAGAGAATTGTTGACGGGCGTTAAGGTACGTTTCAAAAATTTGCTGCTGTTCTTCGCTCATCAGAAAATCCAGTAGCAAGAGTTCTTGAGACCGGGTCTGATTACGCATCCACTCCTCACTCCAAGCTTGGTGATAGCGGTTCTCGCCGGTCAGCAAGTAGTCGCGCAGATTGGCCGCAGCGTTGTTAGCGCTGCCTTGAGCGTGAGCGAGGATAAATGGGAGTTCTCCATGTGATGCATTGGTTTCCCGATGCCGCTCCAGATCGATCAGATGGGTCAAACTGTTCGAGAGGATTGAGGAGAGCGGTGCCGCTTGCTCGGTTAGCAACTGCACAGCGGGAATATTGTCTGGCGTCCAGGCAATGTCTTCGATCGCCTGCTGATGAGCCAGGGCATCGGTCAGAAGCTGTTCGATGCGGGCTAAATCCGCTGCTGGCGGATTCAGTGGATTTGACGGGGTTGCTGTCTGGGTCTTGAGTTGAGCGAGGGCTGGCAGGATCTCTTGCTCAATGGCCGTGCGCCGTTCTGTGCGGAATTGAGGATCGCCAAGCAGCATCCAACCGCGCAGTGCGGCTTGGGAATGTTCGAGTCCGCCCAATATGCGCAGACTCGCCAAGGCCATCGGTGTGACGTGGCGAGTGACCTCTTCCGTCGCCCCAAGATTCTGCTTGACCATGATCAGGGTAAAGGTACCGGTCACGGTGATGGTGAGAAACATCAAAGCCAAGCCGATATTTAGCTTTGCTCGTAGGGACCAGCTTTTGAGAGGACGCATTTACAGACTCCAAGATATTTAATCTATTGTTTTATATATTATTGTTTGGTATATCTCGTCAGCACCGCTGAATAAGCATCAAGAACAATGCGCTACTTATATTAAATTTAAATAAATGATACTGCGGGTCGATACGATTGATTTTGTGCTCAGAGCAAAATCCAGCGCTACATCAATAGGTTTGATTCCATCCAAGATGGATTGCCAGCGCGATCTGAATCACGTTGCGCAACGCTGGGTCCTGTAAGAATTACCGGGTCATGTAAGAATTAATGAATCTCGATGCCCTGACCAATTTTGTTGAGCATTATCCACGTTTATTTGTGTTGACAGGCGCAGGGTGCAGTACGGACTCGGGCATTCCTGATTACCGGGATCGTAATGGTAATTGGAAGCGTCAACAGCCAGTGTGTTATCAGGAATTCATTAGCAGTGAGCGGATCCGGCAACGCTATTGGGCGCGTAGCTTGCTGGGCTGGCCGATGTTTGCGGGCGCCCGGCCAAATGCTACCCATTCGGCGCTGGCACGGCTAGAAATGGCTGGATACATCTACCAGCTGGTAACCCAGAACGTGGATGGGCTGCACCAAAAGGCAGGCAGCCGGCGAGTGATCGACTTGCACGGCCGGCTTGATACCGTCACTTGTCTGGATTGCCGTTATCGAGAACCACGCGAAACATTTCAACGGGCACTGGCACACGGTAATCCTAAATTTGCTGCATTAGTGACAGCGATTGGACCGGACGGCGATGCAGACTTGGAGAATGCAGACTTCAGCCAATTTCATACGCCGGGCTGTCCGCGATGTGGGGGAATGCTCAAACCAGCAGTGGTATTTTTCGGTGAAACCGTGCCGAAACCTCGCGTTGAACGGGCCTGCCAACGGCTGGCCGAAGCTGATGCCCTGTTGGTCATTGGGTCCTCATTGATGGTGTTTTCCGGCTATCGTTTTTGCAAACTGGCGGCGGCTCGTGGTCAGCCGATGGCTGCCATTAATCTCGGCCGCACTCGTGCTGATGGCGAATTGACTCTCAAGGTCGAACAGGCATGCGATGCTGTCTTGTTGGGATTGCTGAGACGGTTGTACGTTCCGTGATGAACAGCGTAGATCCACAGCAAGATGGTGGTTAGCCCTGCTTTTGAGGAGCCTATGACGATGATTATTGCGTTGAGGGCTGGATAATTTCCGGTGGATTGTCAGACACATAACATCGTTTTTTAGAATATGTCTACGCTAAAAAGCCACAGCTCCTTTTTCTGTACCGGTTCATATCGATACCGGCGTCCCGGTTGCTGGTTAATACTGCTGGCTCTATTGGGCGGTCTCTTGTGGATAGTGGACCGCTGGTTTCCGCCACCTACTGAGCGTGCCCGGCAAATTTCCGTGCAGGTGCTGGATGCGCAGGATCGCATCTTGCGGATCTTCACCGCTCCTCCAGGGGTTTGGCGGTTACCTGTGCAGCCAACGGACGTGGATCCGCTGTTCCTGACTATGCTCATGGCTTACGAAGACCGGCGTTTCCCCGAGCATCTAGGCATTGATCCCTTAGCGGTCATCCGGGCATTGGGGCAATGGCTGGGTCATGGCCGGATCGTGTCGGGTGCTTCAACCCTGACCATGCAGACTGCCCGCTTGCTGGAACCGCATCAGCGCGATCTGATCGGCAAGATTGGCGAGATGCTGCGCGCGCTGCAATTGGAGCGGCGTTATACCAAGGATGAGATTCTCAGCTTTTACCTAACACTGGCTCCCTATGGAGGTAACCTGGAAGGCGTGCGCGCTGCGGCACTGGCTTGGTTCGGCAAAGAGCCGGGGCGTTTGACCGCTGCGGAGGCCGCGCTGATGGTGGTATTGCCGCAAGCACCGTCACGGTTGCGTCCGGATCGCTATCCTGAACGGGCGAAAGCTGCTCGCAATAAGGTATTGGCGCGCATGGAACAGCTAGCGGTGCTAACCCCGCGTCAAGTAAGTGAAGCCCGGGAGGAACCCGTGCCCGTCCGGCGTCATCCTTTGCCCTTTCTCGCCCCTCATCTCGCCGGGCGGTTGCGCGTAGCCCAGCCGGAGATAACCCAGCACCATACTTTCATCAACCGCGACTGGCAGGGGACTTTGGAAACACTGGCTCGCCAGCAGCATAGCACCCTGGAGCCACACAGCAGCATCGCTCTGCTGGTCGTGGCGCATCGCGACCGGCGAGTGTTCGCTTATGTCGGGTCCAGCGGCTTTTTCGATACACGCCGGGCCGGACAAGTGGACATGGTCCGGGCAATCCGCTCGCCAGGTTCCACGCTCAAACCACTGGTCTATGGACTGGGTTTCGATGACCTGCTCATCCATCCTGAAACGCTGATTGAAGACGTGCCAACTCGTTTCGGTGATTACACGCCTGCTAACTTCCGCAATACCTACGCGGGTCAGTTGACGGTGCGCGAAGCGCTACAACAATCGTTGAACATCCCGGCAGTGGCGGTGCTGGAACAGGTCGGACCAGCACGGGTAGCGGCGCGGCTGCGCGAGGTAGGATTGCCATTGTATTGGAATCGGGCCAATCCACAGCCGGGGCTGCCGCTGGTGCTGGGTGGGGTAGGCACGACGTTGGAAAAACTGGTTATGCTGTATGCAGGCTTTGCCAGTGGTGGCTCAGTCGCACCTCTGCGCTTTGGGCCAACCGACCCCGAACCGGTTGGTCAGCCGCTACTCTCGAATACCGCCTGCTGGTATCTGGGCGATATTTTGCGCGGTTCACCAGTTCCTCAAGATGCCGCTCCACCCGTCAGCGTAACGCGGCCTCGCTTCATCGCGCATAAAACGGGCACCTCCTATGGCTTTCGTGACGCTTGGGCGCTGGGTTTTGATGCTGATTATGTGGTTGGAGTCTGGGTTGGGCGGCCGGATGGCTCCCCCAGTCCTGGCCATTATGGCCGCAATACGGCTGCACCACTGCTCTTTCGGGTCTTTGATCTGCTGCCGGAGCCGGTGAACCCATTCCCGTTGCCGCCCGATCATGCGTTGCGGGTTGTTAATCGCACGCAGCTGCCGGAGCGGTTGCGCTATTTTCGTACCCGGCCTGTATCGCAGTCTCTCGGTGCTCCACCGCTGAGTATTACCTTTCCCGTCACCGGAACGACTGTGGAGTTACCCGGTCAGGAGGGTGCCTGGGGCGAACTGCCGTTAACGGCACAGGGAGGTGTCCGGCCGTTGCATTGGCTGGTGAATGGCCAACCGCTTCCGGTGGACCCGTGGCGCCGGGAGGCTTTTTGGGTGCCTGATGGCGAAGGGCAAGCGTGGATTACTGTATTGGATCAATCTGGTCAGGCCGCTAACGCCGAAGTGTGGATCAGCCGCATGCCTACCGGGCATTAGTCATTCTGGTTTCGTGCTGCTTTCAGCATGGAATTGGCCAGCGTCAATTCATTGACGACCCGGACCCCTATAAGCTGCTTGGAGTTAAAGTCAAAATATTGACGACCATGCTCTATTTTAAGCTATTGTTTAATAAAAAATTAATAGTTGGCTTTTATTTTGCACCAACTGCCATGCGATTTCCAACTGACCAAGAGCTGGTTGGAAGCAATTGGTGAAGCCGGATTGATGGATCATGGGTTACAGCAGCGAATGACCGAAAAGGCTAAGAACGATGGAAACGAAGTGGGCACGTTTTATTAAAGCATCGGTACAAGTATTCGCATTGATTAGCGTCTGGCACGGTGCGTCGGCAATGGTCGCCAATGGCACAATGACAGAACCATTATTGCTACGATTTATTGATCCGCTTGCAATTCCTGCTACGTTATTAGCGGTTATCGGTTCTGTCGCTGCGACACAATTGCGGTTACGTGGGCGGCGGAAAGTGCGCAAGGTAGTCCATGAGGAACATATTGAGCCAGTGCAATCTATCGAAAAGTCCTTGTATATCGAACAGAATGAGTTGCTCATTACGGAACTGAAAAAGCAGGTCATCGAATTGAGCAAGGATAAGGAGCATCTGATCTATCTGCTTCAGGAGAGGAGTGCCCGCCTTCGCGAAGATCCGCTCACTGGCATTCCCAACCGGCTAGCTTATGAGGAGCAATTTCAGCAAGAATTTCAGCGCTGGAAACGTTTCGGTAATCCTTTGACGTTTTTGATCTGGGATATCGATCACTTCAAAAAAATCAATGACTATCATGGTCATGCTATTGGCGATGAGATTCTGCGGATGGTCGCGCAACAAATAAGCAGCCGTCTGCGCAGCACTGATTTTCTGGCACGCTACGGCGGCGAGGAATTTATCATGTTATTGCCAGGGGCTGATGTTAACGCAGCTCATCTGCTGGCGGACCAAATCCGGCTGCATATTGCTGAATGCGAATTCAGACAAGGCAATATCCGCGTGTCCGTTACCATCTCTTGCGGTTTGTCGAGTTTCGAACCAGGGGATGGCTTACAGAGTGTGTTCAAGCGCGCTGACCAAGCGCTGTATCAGGCAAAGAGCGCAGGAAGGAATTGCTGCTGGATTTCCTAAGAGTTGCTATTTCCATAGCAGCACGGTCTGGTCAGTAAAGTCTCCATAATGGTCCGATAGCCGTTGGATTGCCAAGAGGTGGCGATCCAACGGCTTATCATCGATGTGTTTTCCCTGTTTCCCGGTCTTTCTTTAAAAGCGAATTTTGTACCCTTGCTGACGGTCTACAATGAAAAGTGATCTTTCATGATCACGATGAGAACCAGCATGCGGGTATTCAAGATTCTGATTATAGTGCTGATGTGGACGGTGTTTGGCTGGGCCGCTTCAGCGCCGGTGGTATCTCCAAACATAGCGTTGCTGCTGGAAGTGCAGGGCGTCATCGGTCCGGCCAGCCGGGGTTTCATTCTGCGCGGCTTGGAACAGGCGCAGGAACGCAATGCGGCGGTTGTGATCCTGCAGATCGACACTCCTGGCGGGCTGGACAGTTCAATGCGCGATATTATTCAGGCCATCCTGGCTTCACCGGTGCCAGTCATTGGTTATGTCGCCCCGGAAGGCGCCCGCGCTGCCAGTGCAGGTACTTATATTCTTTACGCCTGCCATGTCGCTGCCATGTCGCCTGCCACTAACCTTGGCGCCGCTACGCCAGTGCAAATCGGCGGTCTACCGATACCGGTGCGGCCCTCTGGCCCAGATCAGCCTGGGGAGACCTCCAAAGAACCGTTAAAGGATCAACCCAGTACTCCTCAATCTGGGAAGCCTATTGAGAAGACCGCAGCGCCGGCTGGTTCTGACATGGAGCGCAAATTGATCAATGACGCGCGTGCCTACCTGCGCTCGTTGGCTCAATTGCGTGGGCGCAATGCTGAGTGGGCCGGACAGGCCGTCACCGAAGCTGCCAGTCTCAGCGCCCAGGAAGCCTTGCAGAAAGATGTGATTGACTTGGTGGCCGCCGATATTTCCCAGTTATTGGTGCAAATCGATGGCCGGTCAGTCATGATCGCTGGCGAATTACGTCCACTGGCGACTCGGGAATTGAAGGTTGAAATCGTCACGCCCAATTGGCGTAACCGCTTGCTGGCGTTGATTGCCCATCCGACGGTTGCCTATGTGCTGATGCTGATTGGGATTTATGGGTTGTTCTTCGAGTTTTCCAATCCAGGTGCAATGTTGCCAGGCGTCATTGGGGGAATTTGCCTGTTGCTGGCGCTGTTCGCGTTTCAGGTGCTCTCAGTCAACTATGCCGGTCTGGCGTTGTTGCTATTGGGGTTGGCATTTATGGCCGCTGAAGCGTTTGTGCCTAGTTTCGGGGTGCTGGGTTTGGGTGGAATCGCCGCGTTTGTCACCGGCTCGCTATTACTATGGGATGAAACCGGTCCCGGTTATGAGGTTCCGTTGGGCCTGATTGCCGGTTTCGCCCTGGCCAGTGCCCTGTTATTGACAGGGCTGGCGATGCTGATGCTCCGCCAGCGCCACCGTCCCGTTGTCAGTGGCCGGGAGGAATTACTCGGCGCGATCGGTGTGGTTACTGATGAGCAGGCCGGTTGGGCCAGGATTCACAGTGAATCCTGGCGGATTCGCACTGGACAGCCTTTGCGCCGGGGTGAGCGGGTGCAAGTGGTCGGTCGCAATGGACTGACGCTGATCGTGCGGTCACTGGATTCTGCATCCGCAAAAGAGGAGCCATTATCATGATTTTTTTCAATCCCTTCGTCATTGCATTTCTGGTATTGCTGTCGTTGGTCATTGCCTCGATCAAGATGCTTTATGAATATGAGCGCGCCGTAGTGTTCTTTTTAGGCCGCTTTCAGGCGGTCAAGGGGCCTGGACTCGTTATTGTCATTCCAGTTATCCAGCAAATGAGACGAGTTGATCTACGGACAGTGGTCATGGACGTGCCCAGCCAGGATGTCATCTCCCGTGATAACGTGTCGGTTAAGGTCAATGCCGTTATTTATTTCCGAGTCATTGAACCTGAACGGGCGGTTATTCAAGTTGAAGACTACTTCGCTGCTACGAGTCAGCTGGCGCAAACGACGCTGCGTTCAGTGCTTGGTCAGCATGAATTGGATGAGATGCTGGCTGGACGTGAGAAGCTGAACCAGGATATTCAGACGATTCTCGATTCCGAGACCGATGCTTGGGGTATCAAGGTGGCTAATGTGGAACTAAAGCATGTGGACATCGATGAAAGCATGATTCGTGCGATCGCCCGCCAGGCTGAGGCCGAACGCGAGCGGCGGGCCAAGATCATCAATGCCGAGGGGGAATTCCAAGCGGCCGACCGTATTCGCCAGGCTGCTGAAATCATCGCCTCCCAGCCACAGGCTCTGCAATTACGCTATTTGCAGACACTCAACGATATCGGTGTTCATAACAACACAACCGTCGTGTTTCCGGTGCCACTGGATTTGATCAAGCCATTGCTTGAGTCAAGACAGCCGTAAATTGTTAGGCTTGTAAGGGATGAGCATCTCTTGCCCGTATGGGCCTCTCAGTGAGGCTATTGGCACCTCGAATCGCAAGTAAGGCTTGGTTGTATCAGTAAATCCACAAAAACAGGTAAGATATCATAGATTGTGAAAAGAGGCTGCATTCAGATACATCTTAAACTGTTAATGAAAAATACAGTTTTATTTTTGAATATCATTCAGCATGTTAACGAGTTTTAGAACAAACATCATGACTACTATTGACTTTAAATCTCATGCCAAGGTAGGTGTTTATGTAGACGCCTCCAATATTTCACGCAACGGTGGCCAGCGTATGCAATATGACATATTGCGTGAATTTGCCTGTCGTGATTACGCAGAACCCCTGCGATTGAATGTCTATCTATCCTACGATGAGGAACGCGCCGAAACCAACGTGGTCTATCGGGATAAGGCCCGGGCTTATCAGTCTGCTCTCCGTGAATTAGGTTATAAGGTCATTGAAAAGCGGGTCAAATGGTTTCAGGATGAAGCGGGCAATCGTTATGGCAAAGCTAACGCTGATCTCGACATGGCGGTCGATGTCTTGTTGCAGTCGGAGAATTTGGACCGCGTGTTGCTGGCGACGGGCGATGGGGATTTTGTACAAGTAGTTCGTGCCTTGCAAAACAAGGGTTGCCGGGTAGAAACTCTGGCTTTCGATAATGTTTCGGAGGAATTACGAAGGGAATCTGACATGTTTGTCTCTGGTTACTTGGTGCCTGGATTGCTACCAACCCGGGGTGATGATTATCTCTCGCCGATCTGGGGGGCAATGGGTTCCCGGGTTCGCGGCTATTGTTACCATCATGACGATAATAAAAGCTTTGGCTTCATGCGCTTTCTGGTCAAGCTATCTCCATATCTGTGGAAAACCGATTCGCGCGATTCCGAATCCCCTTACCGGACGGCGTTCTTCCACGACTCTAGCCTGCCCGATGGCTTTAATGTCATGAAACTGCCGTCTCGTAACCATATTTTTGAATTCACCCTCGCTGAACCGAACGGCAAACAACCCGTCGCCACTGACATTGTATTGGTTCATCCTGCCCCATTGTGAGCGTCCGAGGCGCAACGTTCGAGGCCTATCTCTGTCGAGAAACACTATGCACCACCATTTCTTAAACCTGAAATTTCTGACCCTGCTCTTGTTGCCGCTGATCCTGACTTTGGGTGCAGCAGATATCTTCGCGAAACCGGAAGATGCAAATGCGACTCTCCAAATCAAGACCTTGGCGCCGACTGCGCGTCAGGATTCGCTGGATCGGACCATTGCCAACCTGCTATCGCAACATCATTACCGGCAAAGTCCGCTGGATGATGCATTATCGTCACTGATACTGAATGCCTATCTCGATAACCTAGACTTCAGCCGTTCCTATTTTTTGGCCAGCGATATCGCTGATTTTGAATCCTATCGCACAACCCTGGACGATGCGGTGAAAGAGGGCAACCTGCAACCGGCCTTCATAATTTTTAACACCTACCTGCGCCGGTTGACCGAGCGGACTGCTCAAATCCAGGCTCTGCTCAAACAGGAATTCCGTTTCGATATCGATGAATCTCTGGAGGTAGACCGTAAAGATGCGCCTTGGGCCAGGATACCTGAGGAGCTGGATGATCTGTGGCGTAAGCGGCTAAAGCATGAAACGTTGACGCTCATCATATCAGGTAAAGATCAGGCGGCTGCCCGCGAGTTGTTGAGTAAGCGTTATGACAACCGGTTGCGGCAAGCCTTGCAGTCCACCAGCGATGACGTTTTCCAGTGGTATATGAATGCGGTGGCCCAGGCCTTTGACCCCCATACGGCTTTCTTTTCGCCGCGTAATACCGAAAATTTCAATATTCAGATGCGCTTGTCGTTGGAGGGGATTGGCTGCGTATTGCGGATGGAGGATGAGCAGGTCTCAGTGGTGGAACTCGTGGCTGGCGGTCCTGCGGATCTTAGCCAGCAGATTCGACCCAGTGATAAGATCGTCGCCGTTGCGCAAGGCGATAAAGATCCTTGGGTCGATGTGGTGGGGTGGCGGCTCGATGATGTCGTCGAAAAAATTCGCGGCCCGCGTGGCACGGTGGTGCGCCTGAAAATCTTGCCAGGCAAGGCGGGTGTGGCAGCGGCTGAGAAAACTGTGCGATTGGTGCGCGACACCATTAAGCTGGAAAAGCAGGCTGCCAAGAGTGAGATTAAAACCTTTAAGGATTCAAATCACCGCGAATTGCGGGTGGGCGTCATCACCATCCCAGCATTTTACAGCGATTTTGAAGCGGCCCGGCGTGGGGTCAAGGATTATCGCAGCACTACGCGCGATGTTCGGCGGCTGCTGAAAGAACTGACCGGCCAAATCGATGGCCTCGTGCTGGATCTGCGTGAAAACGGTGGCGGCTCCCTGCAGGAGGCAGTGGATTTAACGGGGCTGTTCATCGGCAACGGGCCAGTGGTTCAGGTTAGAAACTCCAGTGGCCGGGTAGAAGTTGAAGAGGACGATGATGAAAGCCAGGTGTATAACGGTCCGCTGGCAGTGCTGGTGGATCACGCGAGTGCTTCGGCCTCAGAAATTTTCGCAGGCGCTATTCAGGATTATGGGCGCGGCATTGTTATTGGTGATCCCACTTTCGGCAAGGGTACGGTGCAAACTCTGGTGGATCTGAGCCGGCTAACCCGGAATAGAGAACCACAAGGCCAATTGAAAATAACCATCGCGAAGTTTTATCGAGTCAGTGGCGGCAGCACGCAACATCGTGGGGTGCTGCCGGATATCGCGATTCCCTCAGCGTTAGACAGCGAGGATCTTGGCGAAAGCGCACAGAAGAACGCCCTGCCGTGGGATGAGATCCCAGCTACCCGTTATCAGGGTGACCGGCGTCTGGTAATGCTGGTGCCGGAACTGAACCGGCGGCATCAGGCACGGGTGAGTAATGATCCAGATTATCAGGCTTTCTTGCGTGATCTCGAATTTACTCGGCAACAGCAGGATAAAACGACAGTTTCACTGCTGGAAAAACAGCGCCAGGCTGAACAGGCGCGTATTGAGGCGTGGCAACGAGAACGTGAAAATCGTTACCGGGCAGTTAAGAAATTGCCACTGCTCAAGTCTGGTGATGAGATTCCAGAAGGAAAAGACAGCTTGATTCCCGACTTGGCACTCGAGGAAAGCGCCCGCGTTGTTGCTGATCTGATCCTATTGGACAGCCCGGACAAAGGCTCGAGCACTCTGGTGATGAGCCACTGACATTGTGGAATCGATCACGTTGGTACTGGACGAGGCATTGGCCGAACGGCTAAATCGAGTCCTCACCCGCTGGGAAGCGCGATTGCCGGCAATGCTGGAAGCGCCAGACTGGGCACAATACCGTGCGTTCCGTTGGCGGCAGTTCGGCCAGGATGGTTGTTTTCAGCCGGTGCGGCATCCGCACCGGTTGCGATTGGCTGACTTGCAGCGGATCGACCGCCAGAAAGCTGCTTTGGATCTGAATATACGGCAATTTCTGGCCGGACGCCCCTGTAATCATGTGCTGCTATGGGGCGCTCGGGGTACGGGTAAATCTTCGCTGATCAAGGCCTTGCTCAATGAATATGCTCACCGGGGATTGCGGCTGATCGAAGTGGACCGGCATGATCTACTGAATTTACCCGACATCGTCGAACCCCTGTTTGAGCGGCCCGAGCGGTTTCTTCTCTATTGCGACGATCTGTCGTTCGAAGCCAGCGATCCCAGCTACAAGGCGCTTAAAGCAATGCTGGATGGCTCGATCAACGCGGCTCCCGACAATGTGTTGTTGTGCGCTACCTCCAACCGCCGTCACCTGTTGCCTGAATATCTGCGGGAGAATCAGGATGCCCGGCTGGTCGAAGGTGAACTGCATCATGGCGAGGCGGTAGAGGAAAAAATCTCATTGTCGGAGCGCTTTGGGCTGTGGCTATCGTTTTACCCCTTCAGCCAGGACGACTATCTTGCCATCGTTGCCCATTGGCTGAAATGCTTGGAATGGCCGGTGGGATTGGATGAAACCGCTCGCCAGGCAGCCTTGCAATGGGCATTGCAACGCGGGTCGCGCAGTGGCCGGGTGGCCTGGCAATTTGCTCGTGACTGGGTTGGCCGCCAAGGGCTTTAGTGGGCGCGATGCTGGGCAAAGGCAATCCGGTCGATAAACGCCATCACCAGTGCCGATACCACAAAAGTCAGATGAATCACTACTAACCAGAATAAGTGGTTATTCCATAAAAGAATATCGCTATTTTGAGGTTGAGTGGTCATGAATGCCCTGAGCAAGTGAATGGAAGAAATGGCAACGATGGCGACCGCCAGTTTGATTTTGATGGTGGCCGCATCGATCTTGCCCAGCCAGGAGGGCTTTTCCTGATCCCCAGTAGTATCCAGCGCGGAAACAAAGGTTTCGTAGCTGCTGAGAATCACCATCACCAGCAGGTTGGCGACCAGCACCATGTCGATCATTGCCAGCACCGACAGAATTAGATCGGTTTCGCTCGCACTCAGAATAACTTGAAACAAGTGGATAGCCTCCTGCACCGCCTTGACGGTAAACAGGACCAGGACGGCAATGAGCGCCAGATACAGTGGTGCCAGCAGCCAGCGGCTGAGTAGGATAGTGCGTTCGAGAAGAGTTTCAATCAGTTTCATAACGACGATCACGATGATTGGATTGGGCGGCAGGTTTTATGAGTGAAGCGTTCCTGTTGAATCAAACGGGCTTAGGATAGATGCTCAGGCGGCATATTTGCATTCATAATGGATAACATCGGGGTTTTCATCGAAGGCTGCTTGTCCTAAGCAAATAATACCTTGGTCTTGAAGAATGATTTCTTCACGTCGCACGAAAAAACGTGACCCGTTTTCTAGCATCAAGTATGTTCCGTTCGTGCTGTGGTCCGCCAGGATAAATTTACCCTGCCGGGACTCAATAATGGCATGGCTGCGAGACACCAGTTCCCGGTCGATGACCAAGTTGTTTCTGGTACCACGGCCTATGCTAAAAGGCTCGGCGGAAGGCGCCAATTCAATATTCTGGCCACGATAAACCAGAAGTAGCCGGGCATATAATTTATTACGCAGGATCTTTTGCGTTTCCACATCAGACATCTGGGTGAGGCTAGTCGATTCATACCAGATCACCTCGACGATTTCCATTTCATCCTGTTTACCACGCACCCAGGACCGGCCAAGGCCTCGGGTCATTTGTTGAAGGTCCGGTGACAGGTAGCTTACCGTCTCCCGTGTCGTAATGATTTGATCCGCTTTGGCCAGGGCCACCATCCGGGCTGCAACATTGACTGCGTCGCCAAAGACATCATTCTTTTCAACTAACACTGACCCATGGTGGAGGCCAATCCGAATCGCAATATTCAAATCGACTAACACCGGATCATTTTTGATCCCCTCCTGCATGTCACACGCAGCCTGTACTCCCGATGTGGCGGCAGGAAAGCGGCTCATGATTTCATCGCCAATCGTTTTAATTACTGTGCCATGATGGGTAGCCGTCCGTGCTGCAAGCAAGTCCAATACACGGCTTTCAATTTGCCGTGCGCGCACATCTCCGTACTTTTCAAACAGGTGGGTACTACCACAAATATCAGCGAATAACAGAGTGGCCATCTCTTGCTGGCTTGATCCCGATGGAGTGCCTAGCATGGATGCTAGGTTGCTCAGTTTAAATTTCATCTCCCTGATCCTCGGGGGTAGGATAATCAGATGCAGTAATAACCACGTTTGTGTAGGCTCATGATGAGCCGTTCAATGTTTTCGCGTGCTGTTTGCTCGTAGCGTCTCTGAAAGAAGCGGGTGAAAAAGAAGGTTGGACGCTCCTGCAGCGCCTGCAAGAACTTGACATGGTTTGGGTAATACTCGTCATCGTTCATATTGGCACATTCGGCGCGAATCCGGCATCCGTCCCTTACGAACTCATCCCATGGCAGCCCGAAGCTGGACAGATCGATGTCGACGATGAACTGTTCATCCTTCTGGCTGGGCTGTTCACGGTGGTTTGTAATCACAATCAAATTGTGAATCTGTTGTTGAAAAACAGCGTCTGTGCATCCACTGGCGTTTGAATAGTTTTGGAACAATTCAGCGCTACGCTGTTCGTTATCTTTTGCCCCAGGTTCATAAATAGCATCATGAAACCATAGTGCTATCTCAATAGCGTTAGGGTTATCCATGAAAGTCACTACCCGGTCAAATTCTTGTAAGCAGTGCTGGATATGACCCAAGGTATGATAATGGCGATGGGCTTCCCCGTAGAAATCAACCAGCCGGTTGTGAATCACTTCCGCAGCCGCCGGCTTGTTATTATTGATACAGCGTGTCCATAGTGCCACAAAGCGTGTTTTTAATGCATGATGTTCATCGAGCCGAATGATAGAACCGTCGGGTAAGTCAGATTGTTGGAACATCCCTCGCCTCCGGGGCTAGTCTTTGCGTGATAGCTTTCACCCTTGCATTCTCATTCTCCAGTGATAAGAGGAATCAACGGTGATGCGCTAGGTAATCCTGGATCAATCGCCAAGCCATGCTCATGGGACTGGGTAAATCTGGCATTTCATTCGGGGCAAACCAGCGGGCATCTAGGATTTCCCGTCCATCGGCCTGTAATTCACCACCCGCGTAATCCGCAGTAAAGGCAATCATTAATGAATGCGGGAACGGCCAGGATTGGCTGGCGAAGTAGCATAAATTATGCACCTGAATACCGGTTTCCTCTGCTACCTCGCGATGAATCGTCTGCTCCAGTGTCTCGCCCGCTTCCACAAATCCAGCTAATACACTGTATACTCCCGGCGCAAAACGCGGTGCCCGGGCCAGTAAAATCCGCTGATCCCGAATGACTCGCACCATAATGACCGGGGATAATCGTGGGTAAGCGGCTAACTGGCAAGCGGGACAGTAGCGGGCACGTTCCTCGGTGCGATGCTCAGTAGGTGTTCCGCACTGGCCGCAGAACTGGTGACTACGATCCCATTCAATCAATTGCAGGGCATGTCCTGCAACGCCCAGCAAGGTATCATCTAGCCGCATCCATAACCCGCGCAGGTTCTCAAACGTCCATCCCGGTGGTGGTTGCGCGTTCACCACCTCAGCGGTATGGCAAGGCTGGCCTCCCAGTGTTCCCAGATACAGCCGCCGCTTTGGCGGCCATTTGGCGAAAGGCCAGACTGAGGCTAGCGGCAATTCCGATCTCTGATCAGTGGAGCGGACCAGCAATTGGCTGCCGGCAAACACAAACCACAATGCGGGTTGTTCGATCTCTGTCGATGGCGGCAAGATGGCGGGCTGGAAAGCGTCTGGCAAGGTCAACATGGCCGAATCTTCCTGTTTGTAGTGAGCTGGATCTTCAAACAGCACTTATTTGCCCCGAACGGAGGTGAGAATTTGCGGCGCAAGGTACTGGCTTAAACGTAACCGTTCGCTTCCATTAGCGCCTGCAGCCAACGAGCGCCGGCAAGAATCTCAGTTTCTGTTGCCGCTTCCATTGCACGAGAGAAAGCCAGTTTATAGGTTATGGTATTTAGGATCATTTTGAAATTTAATGAAATTATGTATAGCGTAACATGCTGTTTGGCTATTTCGGAGACTGGAAATGCCTTCTGAAGAAGTGACTAGCTTATACTTTAATTTATGAGCCACTCAATCAAGATTCTTCTATGACAGCACCTTTTGTTGATCTACATTACGAGTGTGATCCTCCGGGGGTGATATTAATCCTGGAAGATGAGCCTTACATCCTGGCCGCCTTGTATCGCCAATTACCTCATGAATTCCATGTGGTTACGGCCACTACGGTTGATCAGGTGCTAGTCTTGCTGAATCAGCGGACCGTGGATGTGATCGTCATCGGCCAACGCATGGCTGGTGTCGGCATTGAGCTTCTCAGCGAGGTACGACAGCATGCTCCAAATACAGTTTGGATTTTGCTCGCCAATTGTCCGGCGCTAGATACGGCCATTCAGGCGAGCAACCTGGAGTGTATTGACGCTTACCTGGTGAGGCCTTTGGGCTCACTGGAGTTGTGTACTTTGCTGCATGAAGGCATCCAGGAAGCTCGTTTGCTGATCAAAAATCAGCAGTTGCTCAGCGAGCTGAGTCAAGTTAAGCAGCAACTGGAAATACAGATCAATCAACTAAAACAAGAGTTGCGCAACAGCCAGGAACAGTTTCAAAGCGTAGTGAGAAAGAATCAAGCCGGTATTCTGTTATTGGATGAGCAGGGCAAGATTCTATTCGCTAACCTGGCCGCAGAAACCCAGTTAGGCCGTAATGATCAAATGTTGATAGGCAGTGATTTTGGCATCCCCGTTTTACATGACAAAATGGAAATCACCATCCTGCTTCCTAACCGGACGCAGGGCATTGCTGAACTGATGGCCACCGAAACTCAGTGGCAGGGCCAGAACGCCTATCTGGTGATGCTGCATGATGTGACCCGGCACAAAAAAGCGGAAGCCCAGGCCCGGCATCTGGCCAGCCACGATAGCTTGACGGCCTTACCTAATCGCGTCTTGTTTACTGATCGCCTTAACCAGGCGCTCCTGCGGGCGCAGCGTAGCAAAACCAAGGCCGCTGTGTTGTTTATAGATCTGAATCATTTTAAGGAAATCAACGATACGCTGGGTCATAAGGTCGGCGATCACTTGCTTCAGCAATTCGCATCCCGGTTGGCCGAAGCAGTGCGTAAATCCGACACGGTGGCGCGGATGGGAGGCGATGAATTCACGGTGCTGCTGGAAGGGTTGAACGACCGCAAACAGGTCAGTGCCTTCGCCAAAAAACTGCAGAAACTTTTTAAACAGCCTTTCGCAATGGATAACGGTGAGTTGTTTGCTATTCCCAGCATCGGTATCAGCATCTACCCTGATGATGCTGGGAATACCGATGAGTTGCTGTGCCGGGCCGATAGCGCCATGTACTACGCCAAGCGCCATAAGGAAGTCGACTTCTGTTTTTATTCTAAAGAACTCGACACCCATAACCTCAACCGTCTGAGTCTGGAACATGACCTGCGCCGGGCATTGGAACGACAGGAATTTGTTCTGTATTACCAGATCCAGGTGCGTCTTTGTGATGAACGGCCTATCGGCACGGAGGCACTGGTACGCTGGCAGCATCCGAGCCGGGGGGTGGTTCTGCCTAACGATTTTATCCCGTTGCTCGAAGACACTGGCCTGATTATACCCGTTGGCAACTGGATTCTAGCGGAAGTCTGCCGGCAGATTGCGGCGTGGCGCGCTATGGATGTCGACCTTGTGCCGGTGGCAGTCAATATCTCTCCTAAGCAACTAGCAGATAAAAGTTTCATTGGAACGATGAGAGGCTTGCTGGAGCACAGTAATATGCAACCCCGCTTGCTGAGACTGGAATTAACCGAAAGCGCGGTGATGCAAGATCAGTCTTACATTTTTCAAACCCTGGATGCCCTGCGCGAACTAGGCATTGAATTGCATATGGATGATTTTGGCGTAGGCTATTCGTCCCTCGGTCTGCTCAAGCAACTGCCCTTTGATATTGTGAAGGTGGACCAGAGTTTTATTGTCGACGTGTTGACTGATTCCAGCAGCGCCCTATTGACTCAATCGATCATCAACATAGCACATGGCCTTAAAAAACAGGTAATTGCCGAAGGTGTTGAAACTACGGAACAAGCTGCGTATTTACTGCACATCGGTTGTGATCATGCGCAAGGCTGGCGGTATGGCCAACCTATTCCTGCAGCCAGCATGACAGACTACCTGCAAAATATGGAGTGCCTGAACGCTTCTGCCTCAGAGGAGGATTGAGGATTGATAAGCAATGTGACGCGAATTCTAGTAGTCCTTCACAAGCGCCATCCATGCCGCCCTCCCTCTGCATTACGCAATATGAAGCAGGATAGGGGTTATCAACAGTTTGCCGATGAATTGCTCAAGCCCGGCAGAGTTGGGTCATGAGCGCGCTTTCCTTGCTGCATCATCGGGTTGGCCAGACGCTGATCGCCGGCATCGCTTTATTAAGTCTGCTGGTGATAATCAGCACGACTGCCATTCAGTTTTATTTCGACTACCGGACTGCTCGCGCTGGACTTATGGCTCCCTTTGACCCGGTTCGCCATCTTGCTGATACCCGCCTGAGTCAGGCTGTCTGGGCCGAAAACAACACTCAAATTCAGGCGTTTCTGGATGTCCTGGTCACGATGCCCGATCTCTACTATGCAGCGATTATAAAACAAGGCCAAGTTCAAGCGCAGGCCGGTCAGCCTTCAGTCACATATCCTGTTGAATGGGAAATTCCATTGCAATTTACTCTTGAAGGCCAGCCGCTTGAAATCGCGCGTCTGCGCCTGATAAGCGACGAAGATGCCATTTGCGCCCAACTGATCCGCCGATCCCTGCAGCGGCTGGCCACCACCACTGTGGAAATACTGGCTCTGGCTCTGCTCATTGTGCTGTTCCTGTTCCACGGCCTGACCCGCCGCCTGCAGGCCGTTGCTCACTGTGCCGGCGCACTGGATTCTGCACACGGTCCAGGCAGCGTGTGCCTGAACCGCTTGACATCCGCATGTGGCGAGGACGAACTCGATATTGCGGTCACCAATGCTAGCCGGGTCCATTGTAAACTGGCGGGTCTTTATGCGGATGAACACGCTCGCTCCAAGACAGCGCTTCTGCATCTTGATTACGCGCTGGCTAACATGACGGAAGGACTGGCCCTAATGGATGCCGAGGGTTTGGTGCTACTGGCCAATCCCCGGCTGAATGAACTCTACGGCGCTGATCACACGCCGGTATGGGCCGAAGGACAGCCGCTGGCTGCGATCAATGCTGCTCTGACCGAGCAGGCCATGGTCACCGAGGAAATCGTGATTGAAGCAGTCGCGGACATGCGCTTGCTGGAACGCCGGTTGCGGGACGGACGATGGGTACTGGTCCGTGATCGCACCCTACCCGGCGGACGCCAGTTGCAGCTGCATACTGAGATCACCCAGCTTAAGCAGCGTGAATTGGATTTGCAGCACAGCAACGCAGATCTTGAGCAATTCGCCTATGTCGCCTCCCACGATCTGCAAGAACCTTTGCGCATGATTACCGGGTATCTGCAATTATTGGAGCGCCGCTACCGGAACAAATTAGATGATTCGGCCCACGAGTTTATCGCCATCGCGGTGGACGGGGCCAAGCGCATGCAGCAACTGATTCTCGATTTGTTAGCGTTCTCGCGGATCAGTACGCGCAGCCAAACCTATGCGTCGACCGATATGGCACAGGTATTATCCAGCGTTCTTGCCAATCTTGAAGCCGCCATCCGCGATCATGCGGCCCTCATCCATCATGATCCACTGCCTACCATCGTCGCTGATTCAGGGCAAATGCACCTATTACTGCAAAACCTGCTGGCCAATGCCCTCCGTTTCCACAAACCGGATGAGCCGCCACACATCACGATTAGCGCCCAGCATCTCAAAAAAACCTACCATGCTCCCTTGGACGGACAGGTTTCCGGCTGGATCTTCGCGGTATGTGATAATGGCATTGGTATTGAGCCGTGTTTTTTTGAACGCATTTTCATTATCTTTCAGCGGCTGCATACTCGGGAGGAGTATCCGGGCACCGGAATTGGGCTGGCGGTTTGTAAAAAGATCGTTGAGCGTCATGGCGGGCGCATTTGGGTCGAATCTAAGCTGGATCAAGGAACATGCTTTCGCTTTTTCCTGCCCGATCATTCACTCACTATAGGTTCTGCTTGATCCTGTATCCCTACGTTAATCTTTGAATAGCATACCGGAATTGTGAACTGTCATGGATAATACCCTTCATTCAACTCAGTTGATTAGCATTCTCCTGGTAGAGGACAGTCCGGCTGACGCGCGCTTGACCTGTGAAGCGCTGAAAGATGGCAAGGTTGCCAATCGTATTCATATTGTCGATGACGGGATAAAAGCCTTGGCGTTTCTACGCCGGCTGCCGCCTTATGAACATGCGCCCCCGGTTGACATCATCCTTCTTGATCTGAATATGCCACGCATGGACGGACGAACCGTGCTGGCTGAGATCAAAGCCGATCCAGTGCTAAAAGTGATACCTGTCGTGATTCTGACCACTTCTCAGGCGGATGAAGACGTCTTGCGCGCTTATGAATTACAAGCGAATTGCTACGTCACCAAACCCGTGGACCTGGATCAACTGATCAAAGTGGTGACCAGTATTCAGGAATTCTGGTTTTCCATCGTGCGGCTTCCTGATCAGAGGAAATAGATGACATGGCTGATGTGCAAGCGCCTACTCGACCGCTGCGCCTGCTCTTGGTTGAAGACGATGCGGGCCATGCCCGGTTGACCAGGGAATGGCTCCAGGAAGCGGATCCGTTTGGATTTGCTATCACGCACGTCGTCACTTTGACTGCCGCCCTAGCTGTGCTGAAAGAACAGGTTTTCGATTTGATGGCGCTGGATCTTGGGCTTCCGGATAGCCAGGGACTGGTTACCCTGCAAAAAATGCGCGCCATGATTTCCGATATCCCGATTGTGGTGTTGACCAACCAGTCAGATGAATCCATGGGCATCGCTGCGGTCGAAGCAGGCGCTCAGGATTACCTGGTCAAAGGCCACTTTGAACCCGAATATCTGCTCTCGCGCACCTTTAAATACGCTGTCGAACGCCATCAACTCCAGCAACGGGTGAATGCCGCCCGCGAGGAGGCGGAACAACAACGGGAACTGCTGGAGCTGACCAAAAGAATCAACGGCCATACTCCCGTGACGTTGTCATTGTATAGCCAGAAAGCTTTGGCCGACTATAATGCGGTGCTGTTTCAGACGCTGGTCAACACGTATCGCGACTTGCTAGAGAAGGCGGTGGAGCAGCAGGCATTCAAAGTGGAGCATCCCGTCGATCGCGGGTTGACCGCACTGGCGCAACAACTGGGTTTTTTGAAAGCCGGACCGCGTGATGTCATTGACCTGCACTCCCGCGCGTTAGAAATCGCCTTGCAGAACCGGGGCAAATATGCCGCCAAATTCTATGCCGACGAAGGGCGGCTAATGGCGCTGGAATTGATGGGAGATCTGGTCAATTACTACCGGCATTTCTACCGGAATGCGCTGCATAGCACACAGACTGGAAAAGAACCCCTTTGATGGACTTCGCACCATGAATAAATACCTGCTCAAGCTCTACATTACCGGATGTACTCCGCAAAGCGAGCGCGCGATTAGTAACCTGTACCGGATTTGCGAGGCGGAAATGCAAGGTCAGTTCGAGGTGCAAATCATCGATGTCTTGCAATCACCTGAGCTTGCTGAGAAAGATCGCATTATTGCTACGCCGACTCTAATTAAGGATTTGCCGCAACCCTTGCGGCGTATCATTGGCGACCTGTCCGATGTCGAGCGTGTCCTGCGAGGACTGGATATTGAGCAAATCCACGGACAACCATAAGGAGCTACCCGCGATGTCCTCTTATCACTCTAATCGGATTAGCAAGCTGGCGACGGGGATTGCCGGTTTCGATGCGATCGCTAAAGGCGGACTACCCGAGGGGCGTACCACTCTGATTGCCGGTTCGGCCGGCAGCGCCAAGACCGTGTTCGCTGTCCAGTTTCTTGCTGAAGGCATCCGTCAGTTTGACCAGCACGGCGTATTTGTCACTTTCGAGGAAGCGCCCGCCGATATCCGCCGCAATATGGCGTCCCTGGGCTGGGATATCGCTGCTTGGGAAGCTGCAGGATGTTGGGCCTTTGTCGATGCTTCGCCGCTACCTGGTGAGGCCGAGGTCATCGCCGGTGCCTACGATCTTGGTGCGCTGCTGGCCCGTATCGAGGTTGCGGTTAACCGGGTCGGCGCGCGGCGATTGGCCATGGATTCACTGGGGTCCTTGTTCAGTCATTTTGAGAATCATGCACTAATCCGCAACGAGCTGTTCCGCATCTCAGCCGCGCTGAAACTGATGAACATCACCGCGATCATGACCGCCGAGCGTACCCAGGAGTACGGTGACATCAGCCGCTACGGTGTGGAAGAGTTTGTGGTCGATAATGTCATGATCCTGCGCAATGTGCTGGATGGGGAGAAGCGGCGGCGGACCGTGGAGCTGCTCAAATTCCGCGGCACCGAACACCAGAAGGGTGAATATCCGCTGACGGTACTCCCCGGTCAGGGTATCGTGGTCATCCCGCTGTCAGCCATCGAACTCAAGCAACGCTCGTCGAACACCCGCCTCACGTCCGGCAGCCGCGAATTAGACGCCATGTGTGGCGGCGGATTCTTCCGTGATTCGATTATTCTGGTGTCCGGGGCCACCGGTTGCGGCAAAACACTCATCACCACCGAGTTTGCCGCCAGCGGTGCGTCCGGAGACGAGCGATGCCTATTTTTGGCTTTCGAGGAGAGCCGGGATCAGTTGACGCGGAATGCGACTGGCTGGGGCAAAAACTTTGAAGATTTGGAATCCCGGGGCTTGCTCAGGGTCATCGCAACTTATCCGGAAACAATGGGACTGGAAGACCATCTGATCGCCATCAAGATGGCCATTGACGAATTCCAGCCTAATCGCGTGGCGGTGGACAGCCTGTCCGCCCTAGAACGGGTCTCCACCGTCAAGGGTTACCGCGAATTCGTCATCGGCTTGACGTCGTTCATCAAGCACCGTGAAATCGCTGGCTTGTTCACCTCCACGACGCCACGGCTGATCGGCGGCGAATCGATCACTGAAGCGCATATTTCCACTATCACGGATTCCATTATTCTGCTGCGCTACGTGGAGATGTTTGGGGAGATCACTCGCGGCATCACGGTGCTGAAGATGCGCGGCTCAGCCCACGATAAGGAGATCCGCGAGTTTTCCATCGACGCCAACGGCATGCACATTGGTAAGGCCTTCCGCAACGTTACCGGTATCCTGTCGGGTCATCCGCGCCATGTGGAACCTCAGGAAATCGGGCGGTTGAACGCCTTGTTTGTTAATCATAACGAGGCGTGAAAGTTCGCTATCCTGCTCCAGGATTCCCCTTTCAATTCACTTGTAGCAAGGCTAGCAACCCCTCCAGCAATTGCATCGGAGCCGGCGGGCAACCAGGAATATGCAAATCAACTGGAATTACCTCGGCCACTCCACCCGCACAAGCATAGCTCTTGGCGAACACGCCGCCATCTCGCCCGCAATCGCCGATTGCCACCACCCATTTAGGATCGGGTGCCGCCGCGTAGGTGCGCTCCAGCGCCTCGCGCATATTCGTGGTCACCGGGCCGGTGACCAGCAATACATCCGCATGGCGCGGCGAAGCGACGAAATGAAAACCGAAGCGTTCCAGATCATAAAAGGCGTTATTCAGCGCATGAATTTCCAGTTCGCAACCGTTGCAGGAACCTGCATCCACCTCACGGATCGCTAGACTGCGCCCTAGCCGCTGCCGGGCTGCCTGATCGACCTTCGCGCCTAATTCAGCCAGCGCTTGTCCGGATGGGGCCGGGGCCGGGATGGTGAGTGGCAGCCGCCAGAGATTTTGCAACAATAATTTGCGCATGGCGGGACCGCCTACAAGTCGTGGCCCGAATACGAGCCGTTAAACGATTTATTGCACAGCGGGAAATCCGCTACGATGTTGCCCTCGATGGCTGCTTCCAGCAGGGGCCACTGAAACCAGGACGGATCGCGGGGATGGCAGCGTGCTACCGTCCCGTCGCTGTTCAATCGCAGCCAGACTAGAATATCGCCGCGAAAGCCCTCGATCAGCGCCATACCTTCACACGGCCGGCCAAGCGCGTTCAGCGCCACGCCCACCGGCCCGGATGGCAGCTTCTGCAAAATCTGTTCGATCAACGCCAGGCTTTGCTCCACCTCGCAGATGCGCAGCCACACGCGACCGTTGACGTCACTATCAGTCCGCAGGGGCACCTCGAATTTCAATTCATCGTAAGGCGGATAACCCAGTGCACGGCGTGCGTCAAAAGCGCGGCCTCCGGCCCGGCCGACATAGCCGCCACAGCCAAATTGGCGGATCAGCGCCGGTTTGACAAAGCCGGTTTTAACTGTGCGGTCTTGCAGCGAAGCGGTGTTGTCGTACAACGTGACCAGCGGTGGAAATTGGCGGCGGATACCGGTTACCAAGGATTGCAAAATATCCGGCCCATCTGCGGGCAGATCAGTGGCCACCCCGCCTGGAATGACACTATCCATTAGCAGACGATGGCCGAAACAGGCCGCACTGGCCCGCAGAATCTGCTCGCGCAGCACGGCGCAATGGGCCAGCATCAAGGCAAAAGCGGCATCGTTGCAAATCGCGCCGATGTCACCGCAATGATGGGCCAGCCGCTCCAATTCTGCCATCAGCGCCCGTAGCCAATGGGCACGGGCAGGAATTTCAGTTTCCGTGGCGGCTTCTACCGCACGAGCGAAAGCCAGCGCGTAAGCAACGGTGCTATCCCCAGATATCCGTCCGGCTAGCTGCGCTGCTTGCTCCAGCGATGCGCCTTTCAGCAGGCCCTCGATGCCTTTATGGACATAGCCCAACCGTTGCTCCAGCCGTGCTACGGCTTCGCCGTTGGCGGTAAAGCGGAAATGGCCAGGTTCAATGATCCCGGCGTGAACCGGTCCCACTGGAATCTGGTGCAGGCTTTCGCCTTCTACCGGCAAAAATGGGTATGGCGGCACCGGTGAGGCCGGCGCAGTGGCAGCACCCAGCGGATGGCGCACTGGCCAGCGGCCATGATCCAGCCACGGACGAACATCGGGCGCGCCGACCGGGTGTAAACCCATCAAATCGGCGATCGTGCGTTCCAGACGTTGCGCCGGTGGATGCCGGCGGCCCACTGAGGGAAAGCATCCATCCGGGCAGGGCAGGCTGGCGACGCTCAGCATCCCGCTTGCCTCCTCACGCACGGCCAAATGCACAACTCCCGTCTCACCCCATAATCCCAGCAGCGTCCAAACATTACCCGCCAAGCCTTCAATCAGGGTATTCCAGATTTCGGGCGTCACGACGACCCGGGGCCAGGGGCGATGGTCCGCCACCGGGTGGCCGGCATCGAGAACTGCTTGCAAGGATTGTGTATTCATTGCTCTGTCTCTTAGCCTAACAATGCCGCGACACTTTGAAACCAGGCCACCAGTGGCCCCGGTAACCAGAATCCGGCGGCCAGCACCAATATGAGATGCGTCATCATAGGCAGTGCGGTGACGGGCGCAGGTCCCGGCATATTCGCGCCCTGCGATTCGCCAAATGCTATGCCATGTAATCGCCATAACAAGGTGCCGAACCCTAGCAGCAACCCGATGACCAGCGGCAGTGCCAGCCACGGTTCGCGAGCAAACGTAGAACTGACCACCAGAAACTCACTCATGAACACGCCGAATGGCGGCATGCCGGCAATGGCCATCACCCCGGCCACGAATCCCCAGCCCAGCAGCGGATGGGTCGCGGTCAGTCCGTGAATCGTGGAAATCCGCTGCGTACCCTTGACCTGCGAGATATAACCGACAGCAAAGAAAATCGCTGACTTGGTGAGACTGTGCATCGTCATATGCAGCAGACCGGCAAAATTGGCCAAGGGCCCGCCCATGCCGAAGGCAAAGGTCATGATGCCCATGTGTTCAATCGACGAGTAGGCGAACAGCCGTTTGATGTCGCCGCGCCGGTAGAACATGAACCCAGCGAACAGCAATGATAACAGCCCTAATCCGGCCATCAACGGCCCTGGTGCCAAAGCGGATGGGTTCGCGTTCATCAGTATCTTGAAGCGCAGCACCGCATACAGCGCCACATTCAGCAGCAGGCCCGACAGCACCGCCGAGATCGGCGTCGGGCCTTCGGCATGGGCATCCGGCAGCCAGGCATGCAACGGAACCAGACCGGCCTTGGTGCCGTAACCGAGCAGCAGGAAGATGAACGCCAGATTCAGCAACGCTGGATCAAAGGCGTGCGCGTGCGTCAATAACTGATCCCAGGCCATCGCGGGCAAGCCTTGGCCCATGACCGGTTGCGCCGCTAGATACACCAGGATGGTGCCAAACAATGCTAAAGCAATGCCGAGACTGCCGAGGATGAAATACTTCCAGGCGGCTTCCAGCGCTTCACGGGTCCGGTAAATACCAACCATCAGCACCGTCACCAGCGTCGCCAGTTCGATCGCTACCCACAGCAGGCCAATGTTGTTGGCCAGCAGTGCCAAGTTCATGGCAAACACCAGCGCCTGATACATCGCGTGATAAAAGCGCAAATGCTTCGGTGTAAGCCGCCCGGTCTCCAGTTCATGGGTAATGTAGCTGGCGCTGAATGCACTGGTGGTGAAACTGACCAGATTGTTGAGTATGATCAGATAGGTGTTGAAATCATCCACCCGCAGGTAGACATTAGCGCCGGGCCGCACCCCAAACAGGATCATTGACGCCAACAGGCTGATCAGCGCCGCACCGGCATTCAGCCCGGCACCCAGCCGGTAACTAGGCAATCCCGCCAGCAGCAGTGCAGCGCCGGCGGGAATCGCCAGCAGCGCGGTCATCGCCATCCAGCCTAAATCGCCATTCATCGCCGCCGCTCTCCACGAAATGCATCCATTGCCTGCATATCGACGCTATCGAAGCGCTCACGAATGCGAAACAGGAAAATACCGATCACGATCAAAGCGATCAGTACCGAGAATGCGACGCTGATCTCCACGGCCAGCGGCATTCCCCGCGCCCCGGCGGCGGCCAGCACCAGCCCGTTTTCCAATGACATAAAACCGATGACCAGGCTGACCGCATTGTGGCGGTTGACCATCAACAACAGCCCCAGCAGCACCACTGCCAGGGCGAACGCCAAGTCCTCCCGCGCCACCGCATCGGTTCCTGCCGTTACCGGCAGCATCACCAGGATCGCAAGAGCCACCAGGGCTGCACCGGCTAGCATATCGCGGCCCACGCCTCCTACCACATCCAAAGTGCGATGGATGCCCAATCGCCGGACAATCCGATACAGTGCGGCCGGAATGACGATCGCTTTGAATATCAATGCGATCCCGGCAGTGACATATAAATGATGGGCTTCCTGGATGTATGCTTGCCAGCCGACCGCCAGCGCCAGGGTCAGCGAGTGCAAAGCGAAGACCTTGAGCAGCGCATATAGGCGATGCTGATACAGCAACAGCAGGCTGATGACCACCATGCCGCCTGCTAGAAAATGGGCGATATCGAACTCAAGACTGTGCATCACAGGCTCCGTGACACGAACAGCAGCAGCGCGCCGAGCAAACCGAGCATCAGCGCCATGCCCAAAAATTGATCGACGCGGAACACGCGCATTTTGGCAATGCGGGTCTCAAACAGCGCCAGCAGAAACCCGCCTAGCCCCAATTTGGCCAGATAGGCTGCCACGCCAGTTAGGTAGGCGGTTAAATCTTCGCCTGCGGTGGTCATACCCCAGGGGGCAAAGATGCAGCCGAGCAGCGAAAGATACAATAACAGCTTGAGCGAGGCAGCCAGTTCGATTAGCGCCAGATGGCGGCCGGAGTATTCCAGCACCATGGCTTCATGCACCATGGTCAGCTCCAGATGGGTAGCTGGATTGTCCACCGGAACGCGGGCGTTTTCGGCGATCGCCACCATGACCAGCGCTAACAGCGCTAGCGCCAGCGATACCCGCAAACCGACATCGGCATTCAGCATGAATCGGGCGACCGCCGACAGCTCAGTGGTGCCGGCCAGTAACGATAAAGTGAACACTATCATCAGCATGGCCGGTTCTGCCAAGGACGCGATCATCATTTCGCGGCTGGCGCCGATGCCGCCAAAGCTGGTGCCAGTGTCGAGACCCGCCAACGCCAGGAAAAAACGGGCTGTCCCCAGCAAGGCGACGATGGCGATCAGATCGGCGGCCCAATTGAACGGCAAGCCGCTGGCAAAGGTCGGCACCAGCGCCGCCGCCACCCAGATGGCGGCAAAGATCAGGTAGGGCGCTACCCGAAACAGCCAGGATGCCGAGTCGGCCAGCACCACGTCCTTACGCAGCAGCTTGAGCAGATCGCGGTAGGGTTGTAGCGGCGATGGACCGCGCCGGCGCAGCAATTGGGCCTTGAGGGTGCGGATCCAGCCGGTGAGCAGCGGCGCCAGCAGCAAGATCAGCAGCATTTGCCCGCCCTGGACCAGATAATCCGTGATTAGCGCCATAGCACTATCCCGAGCAGCAGCAATACCAGCGCGCCGAACACCAGACTTAAATAACGGCGAATCGTTAGGTATTGCAAGTTGTTGAAACGCTTTGAAAGAGCGATAACTGCCTGGGTAATCGGCGCATAGCCGTAGTCCCAGACCGGGTCGCGCATTTTGACTTCGAAGCGTGCTGCTCGCCCATCGCCGGGCGGCGGCATGGTGACTTGTTCGCGGGCCTGGAATACTACGCTGCCGAAGACGCGGCGGATGGGTTGGGCGAAACTGCCAGCGGTGTACTGGGCGGCGGGGCTGGCATCGGGGAAACCGCAGTCCCAGGCTGGGCTGCGCCGGACCCGATTGGAGGCGAACCCGTGAATCAGCACGGCGGCGAGTATCCCGGATAACGCCATGAACAACAGCACCAGCAGACCGTTGTAAGTGCTTTTCATATCGGCCACCGGTACCAAGGTCAACCACGGCTGATGCTGTTGCGCTGGCAACTGGGCGCCGCCGTTGAGCAGACCCACTGCTGGCGACAATCCATCTATCACCAGCCCTGGTAAAGTTCCAGCCAGCAGGCACAATGCCGCCAGAGTGAACAGCGCGGCCAATGAGTAGCGATCGGTCTCTTGCGCTTTTGCAGCCGCCGGCGAACGGGGGCGGCCGAGGAAGGTAATGCCAAAGGCTTTGACGAAACAGGCGGCAGCTAAGGCAGCAGACAACGCCAACAGCGCCCCGGCTGCCGGGGCCAGGAATTTGAGCAGCCATTGCGGTAATTCCGGCGTCAGCAAAATCGCCTGGAAGGTCAGCCATTCGGAGACAAAACCGTTCAATGGCGGTAGCGCCGAAATCGCCGCCGCGCCGGTCAGGAAGGCCAGCGCGGTCCACGGCATCGGGTGAATCAATCCGCCCAGCCGCTCCATATCGCGTTCGCCGGTTGCGGTCAAGACCGCGCCAGTCCCCATAAATAACAGGCTTTTGAACAGCGAATGATTCAGCACATGAAATAGCGCCGCGGTCAGCGCCAGCGCCGCGCTGGCGTACATTTGATTGCTCTGGAAGGCCAGTGCTAGACCCAAGCCGATGAAAATAATGCCGATATTCTCCACAGTGTGATAGGCCAGCAACCGTTTCAGATCATGCTGCATCAGCGCATACAGCACCCCGAGCACCGCCGTGATTCCACCCAGCGCCAGCACGAGCCCGCCCCACCACCATGCGACCGGTTCCCCCAATAGATCGAAGACAATGCGGATGAAGCCGTACACGGCGACCTTGGTCATGACGCCGCTCATCAGCGCCGATACGTGGCTGGGCGCGGCGGGGTGCGCCAGCGGCAACCAGACATGCAAGGGGACCAGCCCGGCTTTGGAACCGGTCCCCATCAACACCAGAATGAGCGCCAGCGCCGCCAGTCCTGGCGTCATTTCCACGGTTCGGATTGTGGCGAAGTCATAACCACCATTGGCACCAGCCAGCAGGCCGAAGGCCAATAACAGCGCCAGCGTGCCAAGGCAGGCCATGACCAGATACAGATAACCGGCGCGGGCATTGGCTGGTTCCCGGTGATGGGCCATGACCAGCGCCCAGGAACTCAGCGACATGAATTCCCAGGCGAACAGGAAAGTGAAGGCATCGTCAGCCAGCAGCACCAGGTTCATGCCCGCTAGAAACGCGGGGTAGAACGGCAACACCCGCCCCGGCGCTGGTTCATGCTGGCCATAACCCAGCGCAAATAGGCTGGCGACCGCGCCGCCCAAATTAACCACAATCAGGAAGAAAGCGGATAGTGCGTCCAGGCGGAAATGCGCGCCCAGCCAGGGCAGGCCCAAAGGTAAGGTGAGCGTGACTGGTGCGGCGGCGTTCAGCAGATGCGTCAGCGCCATCCCCAGCAGGATGACGCAAATCACTAAGCTGACCCCGTAGACCTGAAGACTGCAACTCGCTCGGCGTGAAGCGAGGATGGCATAGAGGCCAATAGCAAGCAGGATCATGGACAAACTTAACAGCAGCGGCAGTGGCATGGTGGTGAAATTCACTCGTTAAGCGCCTTGAATATTAAGAAGTTGCTGATCTTGCTGATCTTGCTGATCCGGCGTGAGCATCATCCAGCAGTTCTCTTTTCAAGTGATGACATCAAGCCAATACCTGTTGGCTAGAAACTGACCCGTGCAAATAACGCCGCACTCGCGTTAACGCCTGCGGTAGGTTGGCTGATAACAATAGCTTGCCAGGAATATTATGTAATCCAGCCCGGCGCATCAGCAGCGCCGGTTGCCCATGCACACCCGCCACTGCGACTAAAATGCCATCGCCGCGCAAGCGTTCGATGGCCGAATCCAACGCCACTAAGCCCGATACGTCCATGACAGTGACTCCGCTGATGTCGATAATCACGGCCCGCGGCCGTCCAGCGATATCATGGAGGGCGCTCATCGCTTTTTCAGCAGCGCCGAAAAATAGGGAGCCGGCGATTTCATATAACTGTACCCCGTCGGGCAATGGGCTTTCCAAGTGCGGGTGATCAGCTGCCATCAGTTTGCTACCGCTTAGCGCCGCCATGCGGTTCATGAACAACAGCGATGCTAAGACCACACCAACGCTGATGGCGATCACCATGTCGAAGATGACGGTTAATCCGAAGCAGACCAGCAAAACCAAAATGTCACTACCTGGCGCTACCTGAAAAATATGGCGAAAATGTTTCAACTCACTCATATTCCAGGCTACCAGCAACAACAAGGCGGCGAGTGCTGCCATCGGCAGATATCCCAGCAACGGTGCCAGCGCGAGCAACACCAGCAAAATGAACAGTGCATGGAACACGGCAGCTAATGGGCTACGGGCGCCGGCACGAATATTCGCTGCCGTGCGGGCCAGTGCACCCGTCGCTGCAATACCGCCGAAGAAGGGCGCAACCGTATTGCCGATACCCTGCCCAATCAGTTCAGCGTCAGGATCATGCTTGGTCCCCGTCATGCCGTCAGCGACGACGGCACATAGTAGTGACTCGATCGCGCCGAGCAACGCAATCGCCATCGCTGACCCCAGCAACTCCTTGAGCAATCCCAGTGATAACCCCAATGGTTGGCCATCTGGGCCGGGCAACTGCCACGGTAGTACAAACTGCGGCAGGAAGGGCGGGATGCCCGGTAGAGTTTGGTTATTCTGAACATAGCTGAAACGGGAGGCAATGGTGGCGACCTGGAATCCGTCCACCGTTCGGCTCAACAGCCAAGCCAGCGCTGTGGCGATGACGATGCCGACCAACGGCGCCGGCAAGCCGGTTTTGAGACGCGGCCACGCCAGCAGCAGAGCTAGAGTCACTACGCCGATCAGGAGATCCGGCGCGTGTAAACCCGGCAACGCCTGCCCTGCTAACCAAATCCTTTCTAAAAAGTGCTCCGGTTGCGTGGCCAGTTGCAGGCCAAAAAAATCTTTAAGTTGTAGGCTGGCGATCACAATCGCGATGCCGGTGGTAAAACCGGTGGTTACCGGATAGGGAATGAACTGAATCAGCTTGCCCATCCGCGCTGCACCCATCCCAATCAACATAATGCCTGCCATACCACTGGCCGTCACCAGTCCACCGAGTCCGTATTTTTCAGCGATGGGATGCAGGATGACGATGAATGCGGCAGTCGGGCCGGACACGCTAAAGCGAGAGCCGCCAGTTAGTGCGATCAGCAGGCCCGCGACAATAGCTGTGTATAGACCATATTGGGGTGGCACCCCGCTGCCGATGGCCAGCGCCATGGCGAGCGGCACCGCAACGATCCCCACTGTGATGCCAGCCAGTACGTCCGCTTGCAATTTTGCGAGGTTATAGCCGCCGCGCACCTTCTCGCGCAAGGCAACGCCAAAAGGAAGATATAAAGAATGCTGTCGATCCGGTTTCATAGGTGTTACCAGGACACCATCAGTGCATAGATTACAGTTTTAAAATTCTTCTTGATTCCGACAAGATGTTTAAATAATTAAATTTTTCTCTTCATCAGAGTGCGCTTTCTTCAAGGATATAACCGTGCTCGTTTTCCAGATAAAACTCGATAACGGGTAATGGAATCGCTCTGAGTTGCGTCAGGAATGTCATGGGTTTTTGAAACTTTACCAGCTCAGCAATCGTCATTGTCATGTGACTAACCTACCGTGTTGAGTAAAGTCTGCAATCGCTTGGTGAGATATTCTGTGAACTGCCGTCTGGTACAAACAGACGATCGAAGAACACCTAACTGGTATTGTCTGCGCAAGACATAAAGCCAAGCGACTTTGCTATGCGCGTCGATAGTCTCTTAGCGTTTCAACCGGACCCCGCGTCCGCCGCCTTCACTGACAACGCCTTCGCCGATCAACTCCACGCCGGCGGCTTCGAGCGCAGTGATGAGCTTGACCAGCGAATCGACATTGCCACGGATAGTGCCGTTGCTGCGTTCCATGCGCTGGATCGTGGGCAAGGACAAATCGGCCGCTTTGGCAAGGGCGCGCTGGTCCATCCCCAGCAGCGCTCGCGCTGCTTTCAATTGGGTCACGGTGATCATGATGTAATTATCATATACTATCTTTATA
>ERZ761602.1451-NODE-1451-length-42875-cov-5.839281_pt1 | contig 42875 bp, 41 predicted proteins | sample MGYA00512165_ERZ761602 | MGnify/ENA primary metagenome ERZ761602 (study PRJEB28899, sample SAMN02445085) | bioreactor sludge metagenome | biome: EBPR sludge; isolation source: Thorneside wastewater treatment plant | place: Australia: Brisbane, Thorneside...
GAATAAGATCTAATAATCTATGATCTTGACCGCTTTGCCACTGCTCTCGGCCGCCAACACGGCAGTTTAACTCGATCTGTGAAGCGCTGGAGAGACGCGCACTCGGCAAGTGCAGATCTTCAAGTTGCCAAGGAAATGCTCACCTTGGCCCTACTTAGGCATAGAGATGAACCGGGAAGCGGTGACTTGATTGCAATGGCATTGCTCCATTCAGCAGTAATGGCTTACGCCCGCAGCCTCGAACGACAATCAAATCATCGAGGTAAATTGGCCTTAAATGAACAATTTAGTGATACTCAAAGGGCAATGCATCTTAAACTCGTACACTTACGAGACGAGTCCATCGGACATCACGGTCCAGCTGGCTTTACAATACCTTGGCGCGAAGACTCCGTGATTCTATTACAGGATGGCATGCACTGGCAACCTGCCGTTATGTCACGGATGTCATTATTTGAGCCCGAGTTTGCGCAACGATTTTTCAATCATTTGGTTTCCATTGATCCAATAGTATCCAAGGAAGTCGAGAAAAGAAGAAAAAAATTCCAAGAAGTTTTCGACAAGCACATAGACGACGATCAAGTACGTCTTATCCTTGAAGGCTGCCGTTTGTCAGATGCTCGAAGAGCTAGGATCATTGAGCCTTTGCTCGAATCTCGACGCGAGGGCAGGGCAATATCGGTTGCCGTTGACAAGCCTTTGATCGACCTCGAACCTTGGCTTGCAAATCGTTAGAAGCCTCAGGCCGAAAGCCAAATCAATGATCCGTCGAGGTAAGACTGCCTCGCAGTCTAAGCGCCAACCCCGTGACAATCCGATACAATTCGCGGCATGACAGCGCGTGCGGCTTCGCGCATTCTGCGCAGGTCCGGTAATTGATGCGGGAGTGATCGATGCGCGAGGTGGCGACGGCGCTGCACCGGTTCGGGCTGGGCGGTCGCGGTGATGAAGCCGCGCCGGGCGATCCCAGGGCCTGGCTGACGGCGCAGCTCAAGGCCTATGATCCTGCTCCCGCCGCGCTGGCCGCGCTGCCCCGCACGCCTGCGCTGGTGACCATGCTGGCCGAGGCGCAGGATGACCGGCGCGAGCGGCGGGACGAGAAGAAAGCCGCTGCCACCACCCCCGAAGCGCAAATGCCCCAGCCACAGCAGGCCGGAACCGTCCCCGCCCCCTACCGCGAGCTGCGCGACCAGTATGTCGCCGCCGTGGCCGCGCGGACCGGAGTGGCGCTGGCCAGCGCCGCGCCCTTTGCCGAGCGGCTGGTCCATTTCTGGGCCAACCACTTTGCCGTCTCGATCGACAAGATCGCGGTGGTGGGCCTGGCCGGCGATCTGGAATTCACCGCGATTCGCCCGCATGTGATGGGCAGCTTCCGGGCGATGCTTTCGGCGGTGGAGCGGCATCCGGCGATGCTGCTCTATCTCGATCAGGCACAGTCGGTCGGCCCGGACAGCCCGCTCGGCGGCCGCGCGGCCCAGCGCGGGCGCGAACGCGGGCTCAACGAAAACCTCGCGCGCGAGATTCTGGAACTGCACACCCTGGGCGTGCGCAGCGGCTATGGCCAGGCCGACGTGACGGAACTGGCCCGGGCGCTGACCGGGTGGACCGTGGGCGGCCTGGCCCGTCAACCGATCCTGCGCGGCCCCGGTCCCGGCTTCTGGTTTGCCGCGCCGATCCACCAACCCGGCGCGCGAACGATCCTCGGCAAGCGTTACAGCCAGAGCGGCGAGGCGCAGGCCCAGGCCGTGCTGGATGATCTTGCGGTTCATCCCGCCACCGCGCGGCATATCGCCACCAAGCTGGCCCGCCACTTTGCCGCCGACGATCCGCCCCCGGCACTGGTCGCGCGGCTGGAAGCGGCGTTCCTCAAGACCGGCGGGGACCTGCCCAGCCTCTACCGCGTACTGATCGCCGCGCCGGAGGTGTGGAGCGGCCCGGCCAAGTTCCGCACACCGTGGGAATGGTCGCTGGCGGCGCTGCGGGCGACGGGGGTGAAGGCCCTGCCCGGCGCGACGGCGGCCGGCGCGTTCCAGCAGCTGGGCCAGCCGATCTGGCGCCCCGGATCGCCCGCCGGCTATGACGATATCGCCGCCAGCTGGGCCGGGCCGGACGCGCTCTATCGTCGGGTCGAAGTGGCACAGCGGATAGCGAAGCGCACTGCCCCGGCCATCGACGCGCGGCGGCTGGCGGCGCAGCTGTTTCCCGGCGCGCTGTCCGCGGCGACGAGCGATGCCCTGGCCCGCGCCGAAAGCGGCGAACAGGCCCTGGCGCTGCTGCTGGTTTCCCCTGAAATGCTGCGGAGGTGACGATGTTTGACCGCAGGCAAGTCCTGATCGGCGGCGCGGCCGCCAGCCTGATTGGCCCGCGCCTCGCCTGGGCCACGGCCGAAACGGAGCGGCGGGTCATCTTCCTGATCCAGCGCGGCGCGGCCGACGGACTCGCCACTCTCGCCCCCACGGGCGATCCCGCCTATGCGGGCCTGCGCGGCGAGCTGGCGGCGGAGCTGATGGACCGGCCCAGGCTGGGCGGAATGTTCGCGCTGCACCCGGCGCTGGAGCGGATCGGCGGGCTCTATGGCGAAGGACAGGCGCTGTTCGCCCACGCGGTCGCCTCGCCCTATCGCGACCGTTCGCATTTCGACGGGCAGAACGTGCTCGAGACGGGCGGCGAGCGGCCCTATGAGCGCAAGGACGGCTGGATGAACCGGCTGATCGGCCTGATCCCCGGCGCGCCGCGCGCCCTGGCCATTTCCGCCACGATCCCGGCCGCGCTGCGCGGGAGCATCCAGGTATCGAGCTATGCGCCGACGAACCTGCCCGAAGCCCCGCAAGAGCTGCTGCAACGCGTGTCGATGCTCTATGAAAGCGATGCCCAGCTTCACGCGCTGTGGGGTGAGGCCTTGCAGACCCGCGCCATGGCCGGGGACCTGGCCGGCGGCACGCAGCGCGGCGCGGTGGCGGCGGGGCAGCTGATCGCCTCGCTGATGGCCGGACCGGACGGCGCGCGGATCGTCATGGCCGAGACGACCGGCTGGGATACCCATGCCGGCCAGCGCGGGCGGCTGAATACCCAGCTGACCGCGCTCGATGCGCTGATCGGCGCGCTGAAGGACAGCCTCGGCGCGGCCTGGAGCCAGACCTTGGTGATCGTGGCGACCGAGTTCGGCCGCACGGCGGCGGTCAACGGCACCGGCGGGACCGACCACGGCACCGGCAGCCTCGCCATGCTGCTGGGCGGCACCGTGGCTGGCGGGCGGATCGTGGCGGACTGGCCGGGGCTGGCCGCAACCCAGCTTTACGAAGGGCGCGATCTCAAACCCACGCAGTCGATCGATGCCGTGCTGGCGGGCGCGCTGGCCGGCCATTTCGGGCTCGACCCGCAGCGCGCGGCGCCGCTGCTGTTCCCCGGCGGCGCGGGCAGACCGCTGACCGGACTGATCAAGGGCTGACCATTCCCCCCCTGATCATTCGGGGCTGATCGGCCCCGGTTCATTGGCGACGATTTCCAGCACCACGGTCCATGCCTGGACGTTCTGTTCCAGCTGCTTGCGGTCGATCTTGTCGAGCGTGTCGTCCGGGGTGTGGTGCAGATCGAAATAGCGGGTGCCATCCTGATCGAGATCGATCACCGCCAGTTTCTGTGCGGCGATGATCGCGGTCACATCGGCCCCGCCATTGGCCTTGCCTGCCCCGGCCGCGATCCCCAGCGGGGCCAGCGCCGCGGTCAGTTTGTCGCGCAGCGGCTTGTTGGCGGGCGAGAGGTTGAAGCGCACCCGCCACACCCGGTCCGCGCCGAAATCGCTTTCCATCGCCAGCGCATGCGGCTGGCCGGCATTGGCGCGGGCATAGGCCGCCCCGCCGAACACGCCGATTTCCTCCGCCCCGGCCCAAAGCACGCGGATGGTGCGCAGCGGCTGGCCCTTGGCCTGGGCCCGCAGCGCCGCGGCGGTGATGATCCCGCAGCCCGCGGCATCGTCGAACGCGCCGGTCGAAAGGTCCCAGCTGTCAAGGTGGCAGGCGATCAGGATCGGCGGCAGCGAGGGATCGCGCCCCGGCAGCTCGGCAATCACGTTGCCGGAGGGCATGTCCGGCTGGGCCTTGCCTTCCAGCACCAGGGTCATGGTCATCGGCTTGCCGGTCCTGGCGATCCGGGCGATCAGCTCGGCATCGGGCAGCGAGACGGCCCCGGCCGGAATGGCGGCAGTGCCGGCCGGCCAGCTGGTCGCCCCGGTGTGCGGGTTGCGATGCATGTCGGTGCCAATCGAGCGGATCACCACGCCGGAAGCGCCCTTGCTGGCGGCGATGCCCGGACCCTGCCGCCGCGCCGCGCCATAGGGGCCATAGCTGGAGCCATCCTGGGTGCGGGTCATGGCATGATCGATGAAGGCGATCTTGCCCTTGAGCGAGCCTTCGGGCGCGGCTTTCAGCGCGTCGAGGTTGGGGAAATAGACCAGCTCGGCCTTCAGTCCGCCCTTCGGTGTCGGCGCGGAATAGCCCAGCGCGGTGACGTGCAGCTTGTGCGGATAGGGCGCGGTCAGCTCCGCCGTTTCCGCGCCGCGGACAAAGCCGGTGACGGTGAAGGGTTCGACCCGCACGTTCCTGAAGCCCAGCGCGGTCAGCCGCTTGACCGCCCAGTCGCGCGCCTTTGCCTCCTGCTCGGACCCTGCCGGGCGCGCGCCGATCTCGGTCGTCAGGTCGGCGGTGATATCCCAGGCGACATCGGGCGCGGTCTGGGCAATCGCTGCGGTGGACAGGAACAGGGCGGAGAGCGCAGCGGCGCGGGCAAGGATCTTCATGGCCCGGTTGGCTATGCCGCGCCGCGCCGCTTGGCAAGGGCCGGGCGCGAAGCGCGTCACCTTTGGTCACGCGCTGTCGTCATCTGTCACCCTGCGTCACCCTGCCGCTGTCACCCTGCGTAACCTTGCGTCACCCCGTGTCACCCGGCGTCGGGCCAAATCCACCCGTTTTCCTACACCCCGGCGATCTGCCATAATCGGCAAATGATCGCGCCTGTCCCCGATTTCCGCCACTTTGCACAGCACGGCGCCCAGCCGGGCCGGTCCGGGCCCGTGCTGCGCCCGGCGATTTTTTGCTTCCCTGAACCCTGTGAACTTTGTCAGCTTGCCCCGTCCGGTACCCGGGCCCGTCCTCCTTCCGCCGTGATGCTTGCCCGCTGCCCCGCCGCTCTGTAGAGGGCGCTGCAAAGCCAGTTTCCCATTCCAGAAGGACCACCCATGGCCGCCCAATACGCCTTCGTCATGAAGGGCATGACCAAGACCTTCACCGGCGCGCAAAAGCCGGTGCTGAACAACATCAACCTGCAATTCTATCAGGGTGCCAAGATCGGCATCGTCGGCCCCAACGGCGCGGGCAAGTCCACCCTGATGAAGATCATGGGCGGGATCGACAAGGACTTCACCGGCGAGGCCTGGCCGGGCGAGAACATCACGGTCGGCTATCTTCCGCAGGAGCCGGAACTCGACAAGTCGAAGACCGTGCTGGAAAACGTCAAGGACGGCGCGCGCGAAACCGCCGACCTGGTCGACCGCTTCAACGAGATTTCCAACATCATGGCCGATCCGCCGGAAGACGCGGATTTCGATGCGCTGATGGAGGAAATGGGCGAGCTGCAGGGCAAGATCGACGCGGTCGACGGCTGGACGCTCGACAACCAGCTGGAAATCGCGATGGAAGCGCTGCGCTGCCCGCCGGGCGACTGGGCGGTAGACAACCTCTCCGGCGGTGAAAAGCGCCGCATCGCGCTGACCCGCCTGCTGATCCAGAAGCCGGACATCCTGCTGCTGGACGAACCGACCAACCACCTCGACGCCGAAAGTGTCGAATGGCTGGAAAACCACCTCAAGGAATATGCCGGCGCGGTGCTGATGATCACCCACGACCGCTACTTCCTCGACAACGTGGTGGGCTGGATCCTCGAACTCGATCGCGGATCGTACTTCCCCTACGAAGGCAACTATTCGACCTATCTGGAAAAGAAGGCCAAGCGGCTGGAGCAGGAAAGCCGCGAGGAAAGCGGCAAGCAGAAGGCGCTGCAGCGCGAACTGGAGTGGATCCGCCAGACCCCGGCGGCCCGCCAGACCAAGTCCAAGGCCCGTATCCGCAAGTTCGAGGAACTGCAGAACGCGCAGGACAACCGTCCGATCGGCAAGGCCCAGATCGTCATCCAGGTGCCGGAACGGCTGGGCGGCAAGGTGATCGAGGTGAAGAACATCTCGAAGGCCTATGGCGACAAGCTGTTGTTCGAAGACCTGTCCTTCACCCTGCCGCCGGGCGGCATCGTCGGGATCATCGGACCGAACGGCGCGGGCAAGTCCACCCTGTTCCGGATCCTGACGGGCAAGGAACAGCCTGACAGCGGGACAGTCGAAATCGGCAGCACGGTGCACCTGGGCTATGTCGACCAGAGCCGTGACGACCTGAACCCCAAGAACAACGTCTGGGAGGAAATCTCCGACGGGCTCGATTACATGAAGGTCAACGGCCAGGACATGAGCACCCGGGCCTATGTCGGGGCGTTCAACTTCAAGGGCCAGGACCAGCAGAAGAACGTCGGCAAGCTGTCAGGCGGTGAACGCAACCGCGTACACATGGCCAAGATGCTGAAGCAGGGCGGCAACGTGCTGCTGCTCGACGAACCGACCAACGACCTCGACGTCGAAACCCTCGCCGCGCTGGAAGACGCGATCGAGAATTTCGCCGGCTGCGCCGTGGTCATTTCGCACGACCGCTTCTTCCTTGACCGTCTGGCCACCCACATTCTGGCGTTCGAAGGCAACAGCCACGTCGAATGGTTCGAAGGCAACTTCGCCGCCTATGAAGAAGACAAGCGCCGCCGCCTGGGCGACGCGGCGGATCGTCCGACCCGTCTGGCGTATAAGAAGCTGACGCGCTGAGGTTGACGGCTCAGGGGACCACCCAGGTCCCCTGCCAGCCCTCTGCCCCCCGCGCGAACTGCGCGCGGCGGTGGCCGTCATGGGCGAGGTACAGCCAATCGAGGTGCTGCAACTCGATCAGCAGCACGGCGAAATTGTCGCGCGCCGGGAGCAATTGCTCCTCGCTCGGCATCAGGCCCTCGACCGCTTCCGGCAGGCCGGACAGGGCGTGATCGGCCGGAGTGCCGGGGGCGGCTTCGGCCAGGTAGCAGCGCCGGGCGAAGGCCGTGGCGGCGGCCCAGGCGGCATCGGCCTCGGGGCCGCGCAGTTCGATCCGGCCGGTGCCGCGCAGGCGCAGCTGGACCTTGGCTTCGGCATCGAAGGCCAGCACGCTGACCGGGCTGCCGCTGCCGATGGTCAATGCCTTGGGGCTGCGCGCATCGGTGTGGAACCGCAGGCGCGACAGGCCGGGCTCACAGGCGCGCAGGACCATCATCCGAAGGTCGCCGTCCGCAGTGCCGACCACCGGGACATGCATCGCGCTGCGCCGATCACGCGCGGCGCGTTCCAGCCGGGCCGTGGCATCGGCCAGAACTGCGTCCAGCGTTTCACCCATTTCGTTCATTCAATCCCTCGCGAACCTGAACGCAAACCTTACCAAGTCATTCACCCTGCCGTCAGCACGACTCGCGTAGCAACCTGTTCATAAGGGCCGCGACAGGTGCGGCACATAGCGATGGAGATGCGGCCATGGCCGTGAAGTCGAACACCACCGGAATGCGCGCCAGCCTGATCGCCCTGACGATCGCGGCGCTGTCGATCCCCGCCATGGCCCAGGCCGCGCCCGAGCGGGACCGCGGCTGGAACGACGGGCGTAGCACCCGCAGCGAAAGCGCCCCGCCCGCCCGGCAGGCTCCGCCGCCGCAGACCCAGCGCAGCTGGTCGCCCCCGCCCCAGGCGCAGCAGCCGCAGCAGAGCCAGGCCCCGCAGGCCGCGCCGCGCAGCTGGTCGCCCCCGGCCCGCAGCGAAGCGCCCCAGGCCGCGCCGCCGGTCCAGTCCCGCCAGGGCAACTGGAACGGTGGTGGCCGTCAGGGCGGCAATGGCGAGCGCGCCGACCGCGGCTGGCGCGGCAATGGCGAGCGCGGCAACGGCGAGCGCGCGGATCGCGGCTGGCGCGGCAATGGTGCCGCCACCGGCCAGGTCGAAGCGCCGCAGCAGCAGCGCCGCCAGGTTCAGGGCAACTGGAATGGCGGTGGCCGCACCTGGTCCGGCGACGGCCAGACCAACACCCGGACCACCACTCAGGCCCCGCCGCCGGTGCAGCAGACCCGCCAGGCCCAGGGCGGCTGGAACGGCGAGCGCCGTGGCGGCCGGGATGGCCAGGCCGACGATCGCCGCGGCCGGGGCGGAGACGATTGGCGCAGCCGCAACAGCCAGGGCAGTGCCACTGTCCAGTCACGCAGCTGGGATGACGGCAGCCGCTCGCGCAATCGCGATGGCGACTGGCGTCAGCGCGACGGCAGCCGCAACTGGGGCGACAATGACCGGCGCCGCAGCAACGATGGTGACTGGCGCAGCCGGGTTCAGAAGAACGACCGCCACTATGGCGGCAACCGCGACTACTGGAGCAAGCGCAACTGGTCGAACCACTGGGACCGCTCGCGCCACCGCAACTGGTCGGGCTGGAACAGCAACTGGAACTGGGCCTGGGGCCACGACTATCGCCGCTGGGACCGCCAATGGCGCAGCCACAATCGCTATGACTGGTACGGCTGGCGCAACCGCTATCCCAGCTACTTCCAGGTCGGCTATTACTACGCCCCCTACCGCGGCTATTCCTACTCGCGGCTGAGCATCGGCTTCTTCCTCGATGCGCTGTTCTTCGGCGAGGATTACTGGATTGCCGATCCGGCCTTCTACCGCCTGCCCGACGCCTATGGGCCGTACCGCTGGGTGCGCTACTATGACGATGCGGTGCTGGTGAACATCTATACCGGCGAAGTGGTGGACGTGATCTACGACTTCTTCTGGTAAGGCGCGGCCCCTGAACAGAACAGGCCCCGGCAGGAACACTGCCGGGGCCTGTCTTGTCAGTGGCGCTGGGTTGCGGCGCTTACTTCAGCCAGGGTACCATCCGCCGCATGGTGCCGTCCCGATCGATGAAGTGGTGCTTCAGGGCACCGAGCACATGCAGCACGAACAGCACGAACATCAGCTTGGCGGTCGTCTCGTGGATCTCTCCGAACAGGCCGGCCGATTCCTTGCCGTGCTCGACCGGCAGGGCCGGCATGCCGAACAGGCCGAACATGTCGACCGGCGCGCCGTTGCCCCAGGCCGAGGAAGCGGCCCAGCCGGCCAGCGGGATCGCCAGCATCAGCACGTAGAACAGGCCATGCACCACTTTCGAGAGCGCAGCCTCCCACGCCTTCAGGGTATCGACCAGCGGCGGCGCCGGACGGGCCTGCTTCCACCCGATCCGCACCAGGGTGAACAGCAGGATTGTGATCCCGATCGCCTTGTGGTTGCCCATCAGGATCGATCGCTCGTCCTTCGAGGCATCCTCGGCCATTTCGGCCAGGACGAAGTTCAGCACGATCAGGGCGGCCATGATCCAGTGCAGGGCGATGGCGCCGCGCGAATAGCGGGCAGCAGCGGTAAGGGTCGTCATGGCCGCAGGCTGACGCAAACCGGCGCTTTGGGCAAGCCTCTAATGGTTTGCCTTGGCGCCACAATCGGATAGGCAATCTGACCATGAGTGTGTTCCAGGATGCCCCAGCCCCCGATCGCGCCGCCTTGCTCAAGGTGGGAAACCATGTCCGCAAGCAGCTTGATGCCAATCCGGCCGCCGTCCGGCTCGATACCGATCAGGCCGAGATCTGGGCGATCGGCGGCTTCCTGAACGAGCAGGAATGCGCGCAGCTGATCGCCATGGTCGATCGCACCGCCAAGCCGTCCGAAGTCCTCTCGCACGGCGAGGTCGAAGCCTGGCGGACCAGCAGTTCGGGCAATGTCGATCCCTATGATCCGTTCATCCAGCTGATCGAGGAGCGGATCGACACCCTGCTGGGCCTTCCCCACGCCTATGGCGAGACGATGCAGGGCCAGCGTTACGAGGTCGGGCAGGAGTTCAAGTATCACCTCGACCTGTTCTGGACCCGCGCCGCCTACTGGAAGGACGAGGCCAAGCGCGGCGGCCAGCGGACCATCACCGCGATGGCCTATCTCAACGATGTGGAAGAAGGCGGCGACACCTTCTTCACCCAGATCGGCCTGTCGGTGAAGCCCGCGCGCGGCGCGCTGCTGGTGTGGAACAACAACCTGCCCAACGGCATGCCCAACGAGAACACGATGCATGCGGGCACCCCGGTGACCAAGGGGGTCAAATACGTGCTGACCAAATGGTACCGGTCGCGCAAGTGGGGTTGATCGGCATGACCTTTCCGCTCAGCCGCCGCCGGTTCGTCGGCGGCATGGCGGCATCGGGCGCGCTGACCGCCCTGCCCGCATACGCCGCTTCCGTCCCTGCCAGCGGCGAGGACGCGCGGCTGATGGCCCTGTTCCGGGAAACCGCCCGGCGCGAGGATGCGGTCGATCCGCTGGGCCTGGCCTATCGCGAAGGGCGGGTCGATGCCGCCCCCTTTCGCCTGCTGTTCAGCGATGCCCAGTTGCGGGCCCGGCGCGAAGTGGTGCGCTGGACCCGGGCCGCGCTGGCGAAGATCGACCGCGCCCGGCTCAGCCCGCCGCGCCAGATCTCGTACGACATCTTCAGCCGCGACAAGCGCGAGGCGGCGATGTGGCTCCAGCCCGACATGGTGGCGCTCACTGCGGTGCGGCCCTTCACCCATTTCGGCGGCTTTCATGTCGAGTTCCCCTCGCTGATCGCCCAGGGCGGCCCGCTGCGCTACGCCAGCGAGGCCGACTATGCCGCCAATCTGGAACTGCTGCGCGCCTTCCCGCAGGTGATTGACAATGCGATCGCCCGGTTCCGCGAAGGAATGGACAGCGGCGTGGTCGAAACGGCCATGACCACCCGCAACATGGTGGCCCAGATCGACGGCGTGCTGGCCGAGCCGCTCGCCACATCGCCGCTGGCCTCGGCGGTGCGAGCCTTTCCCGATGCCGTGCCGGAAGGCGCGCGCCAGGGTCTGGTCAACGCTTTCCTCGGTGCGATCACCCGGGATGTCCTGCCAACCTATCGCCGCCTGCGGGCCTTCCTGAACGACGAATACCTGCCGGCCGCGCGCCAGCAGGTCGGCATTTCGGCAATGAAGGGCGGCGCGGGCCTCTACCTGAAGGCGATCGAAAGCCAGACCACGCTGCGGCTCGATCCGGATTACATCCACCGCCTGGGCCTGTCCGAAGTGGCGCGGATCCAGCGCGGGATGGACGGGGTGCGCCAGCGTCTGGGCTTTGCCGGGAGCTTGCGCGAGTTCTTCGACGAGATTCGCACCAATCCGCGCTATCATCCCAAGACCAAGGAAGAATATGCCAAGGCCTTTGCCGACGCGGCCAGCGCAGTCGATGCACAGATCCCGCGGTTCTTCAACAAGGTGCCCAAGACCCGGCTGGTGATTCAGCCCTATCCGGCCTGGCGGGAACAATACGAGGCTGGCGGCTCCTACAACCAGGGCAGCCCCGATGGTCGCCGGCCGGGGGTGTTCTTCTACAACACCTATGATTTGCCCAGCCGGTTCCTGACCGGGGTGGTCACGCTTTACCTGCATGAAGGCGCACCGGGGCACCATTTCCAGATCAGCCTGGCACAAGAGGATGAAAGCCTGCCCGATTTCCAGCGGTTCGGCGGCAACAACGCCTTTGTTGAAGGTTGGGCGCTCTATGCCGAAACGCTCGGTTACGAGATGGGCCTGTTCGAAGACCCGATGAACCATTGGGGCACGCTCGATGATGAAATGCTGCGGGCGATGCGGCTGGTGGTCGATACCGGGCTCCACGCCAAGGGCTGGAGCCGCGAACAGGCGATCGAATACATGCTGGCCAATTCCGGCATGGGCCGCAGCGATGCGACCGCGGAAGTCGAGCGCTATATCGTCTGGCCGGGCCAGGCCTTGGGCTACAAGATCGGCGCGCTGACCATCCAGAAGCTGCGCAAACAGGCCGAAACCGCACTGGGTACGCGGTTCGACATCCGCGCCTTCCACGATCAGGTGCTGGAATCGGGCGCGCTGCCGCTGCCAATACTGGAGGCCAAGATCGCGCGCTGGATCGCTGCGCCTGCGTAGATTCCCCAGGGCCGGGGGAAACACTGGATTTGGACTGTCATGGCAGGCTGCCTGCCATGATCCGGCCCGATCCATCCGAACTGGTCGCCGTGGGCAAGCGCGCCCATGCCCGGCTGCGCGTACGCTTGCCGGCCAAGCTGATCACACTCCACGACGAACACCGCGTCGCCCTGATCGACCTCTCGGCAGGCGGTGCGCGGGTCGGCAAGCCGGGACTCGATTGCCATACCGGCAAGGCCTTGCTGCAATGGGCTGGCCATGAGGCTTTCGGACAGATCGTCTGGGTCCGCGACAGCCTTGCCGGAGTGCGGTTCGAAGAACCGATCCCGGATGACTGGGTCATCGCTACCCGGCGGCTGGCCGAAGACTCGCCGCTGCCGGACGATACCGAACTGCACCGCCGCGCCGCGCGCGACTGGGTTGCCGGCAGGGTCTAGGCCAGCGCCTCGGCGATCAGCTTGCGGGTATTGGCAATGCCGTAAAGCGCGATAAAGCTGCCCATGCGCGGTCCCTGGCTGGAGCCAAGCAGAGTCTCGTACAGGCATTTGAACCAGTCGCGCAGCTGCTCGAACCCGTAATGCGGGTCCTTGCCGATCTCATAGACGATGTTCTGCAGTTCTTCCGCCGTGGCATCGTCGCTGGTGGCGGCCAGTTCCTCGTCCAGCGCGGCCAGCGCCGCCGCTTCCCCGCCCTCGGGCCTCCGCCGCTTGAGCGTGGGCGCGATCAGGTCGCGGTTATAGGCCAGCGCATTGGTCACCAGCTTGTCCAGTTCGGGGTGCCGAGCCGGATCGGCATCGGCGACATAATTGCCCAGGTAGGACCATACCTGCTCGCGCGTTGCCTGGGCCCCCAGCACGCCGACCAGATTGAGCAGCAGGCCATAGGTAACCGGCAGCTTGTCGCCATCACCGCCGTGATAGCCGTTGGCGCGCAGCAGGTGCCAGACCGGGTTGCCCAGCTGCTGCTCGATCGGCTGGCTCGGCAGCTTCTCGCGAAACTGCCAGTATTCATCGACGTTCTTGGCGATGATCCCGGTATGCAGGCTCTTGGCACTCTTCGGTTCGCGGAACAGGAACAGCCCCAGGCTCTCCTCGCTGCCATAGGTCAGCCACTGATCGATCGTCAGGCCGTTGCCCTTGGACTTGGAGATCTTCTGGCCTTCCTCGTCAAGGAACAGCTCATAGATCAGCCCCTCGGGCGGCGTAGCCCCGAGCGCGCGGGTGATCCGTCCGCTTTCGCGCACGGAATCGGTCAGGTCCTTGCCACACATCTCGTAATCGACGCCCAGCGCGACCCAGCGCATCGCCCAATCGACCTTCCACTGCAGCTTGGAATTGCCGCCGAGGATGCAGCTTTCGACCAATTCGCCGTGATCCTCGAAACGGACCAGGCCCGCCTCGGCATCGACCACTTCGACCGGCACCTGCAGCACCTGTCCGGTCTTGGGGCTGACCGGCAGGACCGGGGAATAGGTCTGGCGGCGCTCTTCGCGCAGGGTCGGCAGCATGATGTCCATGATCGCCTGCCAGTGGCGCAGGATGCCGCGCAGAGCATCGTCGAAGGCCCCGGAATTGTACTGGTCGCTCGACGAAACGAACTCGTAATCGAACCCGAACCGGTCGAGGAACTCGCGCAGCATCGCGTTGTTGTGATGTGCAAAGCTCTCGTACTTCCCGAACGGATCGGGAATCCGGCTCAGCGGGTGGCCCAGATAGGCGGTCAGCAGGCCCTGGTTGGGAACATTGTCCGGCACCTTGCGCAGCCCGTCCATGTCATCGCTGAAGGCAACGAGACGCGTCGGCGCGCCGCCGGTCAGCGTCTCATAGGCGCGGCGGACCAGCGTGGTGCGCAGCACTTCCTGGAACGTGCCGATGTGCGGCAGGCCGGATGGACCATAGCCCGTCTCGAACAGCACCGGCGCCCCGCCCGGTTTGCCTGCCGGATACCGCTTCAGCAGCTTGCGCGCTTCCTCGAAGGGCCAAGCCTTGGAAACCTGTGCGGCGGAAAGGAGTGCTTCATCGGTCATAGTGCCCGCGCCTTTGCGCGAATGGACCGGTTTCGCAAGCGCGAAGTCATCCCGATGTGCCGACGGTTGCACCCTGGCGGAGGGCCGTGCATGGTTGCCGGACGGAAGAGATGCGAGGGGACAAGAGGATGATCGGCAGGCTGGGAACGCTGCTTGTGGCAGTGTGCGCCATGGTTTCGCTCGGAGCGGCGGGGACGGCAAAAACTCCCGCCGATCCTGCCACGCTGTGGCACGGCGGCACAATCATCACCATGGAGGGCAACAAGCCCGCGACGGTGCAGGCCGTGGTCGAGCGCGGCGGCAAGATCGTATTTGCCGGAAGCCTCGCCAAGGCGCGCAAGCTGGCCGGCCCTTCGGCCACCGACCGTGACCTCAAGGGGCAGACCATGCTGCCCGGTTTCATCGATGCCCATTCGCACTTCTCGATGCTGATGCAGATCGAAACGGGGGTGGACCTTGATGCCGGGGATGCCCCGCCCCGCGACATTCCCGCGCTGATCGCCCAGCTGCGGCAGGGCGTTGCCGCGAAAGGGATCGGCGAGGCCGAGTGGATCATCGGCTGGAATTACAAGGATGAGCCGCTGGCCGAAAAGCGCCACGTGACCCGCGATGATCTCGACGCGGCCTTTCCGGGGCGCAAGGTCGTACTGATCCACTTCACCGGCCACGGCCTGGTCGCCAGCAGCGCCGCACTGGCCGCTGCCGGGGTAAAGGACGATACGCCCAATCCGCCGGGGGGCCTGTTCCTGCGCGATGGCAAGGGCCGGGTGAACGGAGTGGTGTTCGAAGCCGCGCTGATGGCGTTCTATCAGGCCCTGCCCCGCCCCACGGCGGCGCAGATGCTGAGCGCGCTGGATGCCACGCAGCTGGGCTATGCCAGCCGCGGCTATACCCATGCCCAGGACGGCGCGACCCAGATCGGGGAAATGAAGTTCCTGCTGAGTCCCGCCGCGCGTGAGCGGATGAAGATCGATCTTGCCATCCTGCCCAGCTTTGGCGGCCTCGATGCGCTGCTGGCCATGCCGGACCTCAAGTTCGGGCAGTATCAGGGCCACACCAAGCTGCAGGGGGTGAAGTTCGTCCTCGATGGCTCGCCCCAGGCCCGTACCGCCTATTTCACGCGGGACTATGCCAATGGCTCGCCCGAGGGGCATCCCCCCTGGCACGGCCAGCCGATCGTCTCGCAGGAGGAGTTCAACAAGCAGGCCCGGCTGGTGCACGAGCGCGGCTGGCAGCTGTTCGTTCATGCCAACGGCGATGCGGCGATCGACATGGCGATCAAGGGCTTTGACGCGCTGGGGATCAAGGCCGCCGACAACCGCCGCCCGGTGGTGATCCACTCGCAATTCCAGCGGCCCGATCACTTGCCCGCCTACGCCCGGATCGGGGTGGGACCGGCCTATTTCTCCAACCACACGCTTTACTTCGCCGACATTCACCGCAGCAACTTTCCGGCGGAGGTCGTGGCTTTCATCAGCCCGTTCAAGGCGGCGATGAAGGCGGGGCTGCACCCCTCGAACCACTCCGACGCACCCGTCACCCGGCTCGATCCGTTCGTGCAGCTGTGGTCGAGCATGGCCCGCGCCTCGCTTTCTGGCGTCATCAACGGCCCGGATCAGCGGCTCAGCGCCTATGAAGGGCTGCAAATGCTGACCACCGGCCCTGCCTGGCAAGTGTTCGAGGAGAACCGCAAGGGCCGGATCAAGGCCGGGCTGCTGGCCGATTTCGTGATCCTCGACCGCAATCCGCTGACCACCCCGGTCGATGGCATCCGCTCGATCCGGGTGGTGGAAACGGTCAAGGAAGGCCGGACGATCTGGAAGCGGAGCTAGCTGCCCAGGATTTGCGCCGCGCCCGGCTTGTGCGCGCGGATATCTTCCTCGGTCAGCCCGCAGATCTCGTGCGGGAAGACCAGCCATTCCTCGGTCTGGTGGACGAAGAAGTCCGGCTTGAGCTGGGTCTGGTTGCGGCTCGGCTTGTAATAGGCCGTGGCGATGCGGATCGTTTCGGGCGTGTTGTGGCGACAGCGGGCTTTCAGCTCGGCCAGGAACGCCTCGATCGAGCGGCCCGTATCGAACACGTCGTCGATCACTAGCAGCCGGTCTTCCGGGTTCAGCACGTCGATCAGGTAGCCCAGCGCATAGACCCGGACTTCCTTCGCCTGCTGGTCGATCCCGGTGTAGCTGGCGGTGCGGATCGCGATGTGATCGGTTTCCACGCCGCGATAGGCCAGCAGTTCCTGCACCGCGATGCCGACCGGTGCCCCGCCGCGCCAGATCCCGACAATATGCGTCGGCCGAAAGCCCGATTCGAGGACCAGATTGGCCAGCGCGAAGCTGTCTTCCAGCAGGCGGTCGGCGGTAAGATAGACCTTATCGGTCACCGGCCACCTCGGCGATTTCGGCAAGGTGCTGGATCTGGTCGGCCATCGGCAGGAACGATCCGGTAAAGCTGTTCTCGGCCAGCCGCACGATTTCCGCCTCGGTCAGGTCCAGCGCCTCGGCCACGGCATGGAAATTGGCGTTGATGTAGCCGCCGAAATAGGCCGGATCATCGGAATTGACTGTGGCCCTGAGGCCCAGTTCCAGCATCCGCCGGACCGGGCTTTCGGCAATATCCTTGATCACGCAGAGCCGCAGGTTGGACAGCGGGCAGACAGTCAGGGTCATCCCGTCACGCGCCAGATGGTGGACCAGCGCCGGGTCTTCCAGCGCACGGTTGCCGTGGTCGATCCGCTCGACATGCAGCAGGTCCAGCGCCTCGCGCACGTACTCCGGCGGGCCTTCCTCGCCGGCATGGGCGGTGACATGCAGGCCCAGCTCCCGCGCCCGGGCAAAGACGCGCTGGAACTTCGACGGCGGATGGCCGACTTCGGACGAATCGAGCCCGACCCCATGGATCCGCTCCAGATGCGGCAGGGCCTGGTCCAGCGTTGCGAAGGCATCCTCCTCGCTGAGGTGGCGCAGGAAGCACATGAACAGGCGGTAACTGATCCCCAGCCGCGCCTCGCCGTCTTTCAGTGCACGCTCGATCCCGTCCAGCACCGTCTCAAATGCCACGCCCCGCTCGGTATGGCCCTGCGGGTCGAAGAAGATCTCGACATGGCGGACCGTATCGGCGTGGGCGCGTTCCAGATAGGCCCAGGTCAGGTCGTAGAAGTCCTGCTCGGTCAGCAGCACCGACATGCCCTGATAATAGATGTCGAGGAAATCCTGCAGGTTGGAGAACGAGTAGGCCGCCCGAACCTCTTCCACGCTGGCAAAGGGAATCGCCACGCCGTTGCGCGCAGCCAGGGCAAACAGCAGCTCCGGCTCAAGCGAGCCTTCGATGTGGAGGTGAAGCTCGGCCTTGGGCAGGCGGTCGATCAGCGCGGCGCGGGATGGATTCGGCATCGGCGGACGCTGGCGCAGGGCAAAGGCGCGGTCAACCGCTTGCACCGTGTTCCATTTCCGTTCTAACTGCACCGGTGACGAGCGCCCTGCCCCTTCCCGCCCTGCACGCCAGCCACGGTGGCTGCTGGCTGCGCGACGGGCATGGCGCGACCCGCACCGTGGCTAAGGGTGACGCGATCGTGGCGGCGGCCGATACGCCGCTGTTGCTGCTCAACGCGCCGCTGGTGGCCACCCGCCTGGGCTATCCCGACCTGTCCGGGCTGGACCTGCTGGAGCTTTACGCCTTCGTCCACCCGGCCCGCTTCGTCGTGCCGACCGCCAAGGGCCTGGCCCATGCGCTGGACCTGCCGGAACCGGACGGCGACGACGGGGTCCCCGCCCTGCTGCAACAGGCGGCCGAAGCGCTGCTTTCCACCTGCCAGCAAAGCGATTGGGCCGAGCGCGAAGGGGCGTGGTCTACGCTGCAGAACCTGGCCCGGTTGCGCTGGGCCTGGGCGCCGCTGCTGGCCGCGCGGATTGCAGCGCCGGCCAAGGCCGAACGCTGGCTGTTCGCCCGCCTGCCGGAATGGGAAGAAGCCCCCGAGCGGCCCCAGCCGGGACAAGTCGCGCTGCACCCGGATGACGTCAACGCCCGCCTGGCCCGCCTGACCGGGGCGGGCGCCGAAGTGCGCCGCGCCCAGGCCGCCTATGCGCAGGAAGCCGCCCACCTGTTCGAACCGCGCCGGCGCGAAGGACTGCCGCACCTGCTGCTGGCCCAGGCCGGGACCGGGATTGGCAAGACGCTGGGCTATCTTGCCCCGGCCTCGCTGTGGGCGGAGCAATCGGGCGGCACGGTCTGGGTTTCCACTTATACCAAGGCGCTGCAACGCCAGCTGCGCCGCGAAAGCCGCCGCGCCTGGCCCGCCACCCGCGCCGACGGCAGCCAGCCGGTGGTGGTGCGCAAGGGGCGGGAGAACTACCTCTGCCTGCTCAACCTGGAAGACGCGTTGCAAGGCGGTTTTTCCGGGCGGCCCGCAATCCTCGCGCAGCTGGTGGCGCGCTGGGCGGCCTATAGCCAGGACGGCGACATGATCGGCGGGGACTTGCCCGGCTGGCTTGGCACGCTGTTCCGCCAGCGCGGGATCAAGGCACTGACCGACCAGCGCGGCGAATGCGTCTATGCCGGCTGCCCGCATTACCGCAAATGCTTCATCGAACGCGCCGCGCGGGCCAGCGCCCAGGCCGATCTGGTGATCGCCAACCACGCGCTGGTGATGGTCAATGCCGCGCGCGGGCGTGACACTGCCCAGCGCCCGACCCGGATCGTGTTCGATGAAGGACACCACGTGTTCGAAGCGGCGGATTCGACCTTTGCCGCCGCGCTGACCGGGGCCGAAACGATCGAGCTGCGCCGCTGGGTGATCGGGCCGGAGCGCGGTTCCAAGGGCCGGCGCCGGGGCCTTTCCGCCCGGCTGGCCGATCTGGCCAGCTACGACGAGGCCGGAGCAAAGGCGATTGCCGCCGCCCGCCACGCGGCCGAAGCCCTGCCCGGCGATGGCTGGCTGCAACGCCTGCACGAAGGCACGCCCTCCGGTCCGCTGGAAGAGCTGCTCGCGGCGGTGCGGGCGACCGTTTACGCCCGCGATGAAAGCGGCGGACAGGAAGCGGGCTATGGGCTGGAAACAGAAGCGGCTCAGCTTGACGGTGACTTCATCGAGCGGGCCGGGGCGGCCCAGGCGGCGCTGGCAGAATTGCGCAGCCCGCTGATCCGGCTCGGCGTGCGGCTGGAGGCCCTGCTGGCCGAACCGCCCGACTGGCTCGATGGTCCGGGCCGGGCGAGAATCGAAGGCGCGCGCCATTCGCTGGCCTGGCGGATCGACCTGATCGCAGCCTGGGAGGCCCTGCTGGAGCGACTGGGCGGCCCGGCCGATCCCGAATTCGTTGACTGGCTGGCGGTCGAACGGGCCGAGGCGCGCGAATTCGACATCGGCATACACCGGCGCTGGCTCGATCCGATGAAGCCCTTTGCCCGCACCGTGCTGGAAGGCGCGCACGGGGTGATGCTGACCAGCGCCACCCTGACTGACCGGGCTGGCCCCAACGGACCGGACTGGGACGCCGCCGTGGCCCATTCCGGCGCAGGCGAGCTCGGCCTCGCCCCGCGCCTCTCCAGTTTCGACAGCCCGTTCAACTATGCCGGGCAGGCCGAAGTGCTGATCGTCAGCGACGTGCCCAAGGGCGATATTGCCGCGCTGGCCGGAGCCTATGCCCGGCTGATCGAGGCAGCCGGTGGCGGCGCACTGGGCCTGTTCACGGCGATCCGCCGCCTGCGCGCGGTGCATGGCCGGATTGCCGACCGGCTGGCGCGCGGCGGATTGCCGCTGTTTACCCAGCATGTCGATCCGATCGACACCGGCACCCTGGTGGATATCTTCCGCGACGATCCCCGCGCCAGCCTGCTCGGCACGGATGCCCTGCGCGACGGGGTGGACGTGCCCGGCCATTCGTTGCGGCTGGTGGTGATGGAACAGGTGCCGTGGCCCAAGCCCTCGATCCTGCACCGCGCCCGGCGGCTGGCGGGCGGCGGGCAGGCCCATGATGACCGGATCATCCGCGCGCGCCTTGCTCAGGCCTTTGGCCGGCTGATCCGCAGCAAGGATGACCACGGCATGTTCGTGGTCCTGTCGTCGGCTTTCCCCAGCCGGCTCCTGTCGGCCTTTCCGGCCGGAACCCCTGTCACACGCCTGACGCTGGATGAGGCTTTACAACGGGTCGCTGCCGGTGTTTCAGGGCAGCCCCATCAGCAAGAGAGCACCCCTTGAAAATCCTCGGCCTGTTCCGCCACGCCAAGTCCGACTGGCACGATCCGCGCGCCCGCGATTTCGACCGTCCGCTCAACGAGCGCGGCAAGAAGGGCGCGGCGGTGATGGGCCGCCACATCCGCGATCATGGCGCGGCCTGGGACCGGATCATCGCTTCGCCCGCGATCCGCTGCGCCGAGACGATCGAGATCGCCTGCGAGGCCGCGGGCCGTCCCGTCGCGGTCAACTGGGACCGGCGGATCTACCTCGCCAGCAGCGCGACCCTGATCGACCTGCTGCGCGAAACCGAGGGTGATCCCCGCTCGATCCTGATGGTCGGCCACAATCCGGGGCTGGAAGACCTGATCTTCGATCTGGTCCCGGACGATGGCTCCAGCCCGCTGCGCGATGTGGTCGAGGTCAAGTTCCCGACCGCCGCTTTCGCCGTGCTGGAACTCAACATCGATCGCTGGGCGGACCTGACCGACAAGTGCGGCAAGCTGGTCCACCTGACCCGCCCGCGCGATATCGACCCGGAGCTGGGGCCGGAGTTTCGCTGACAGGCCGGACCCGCTGCGGCCCGGTGATGGCATGGAGTAACCGATGATCAAACCTGCAACCGCCGCGCTGGCTATGCTCCTCGTCGTCCCGGCTGCGGCGCAAGACGCGGTGCCGGACAGCCCGCTCGTATCGGCGACGCTCAAGGCGCTCCAATCGGGCAACCTGGCCGAGCTGGACTGGTTGGTTGCCGATTCCGATTCCCTGCAGTTTCCGCGCGCCGCAACGCCGGACCGGGCCGAAGCCTTCCGGCTGCTAAAAGGCTGCAAGGCGCGTGAACTGGCGCGGGTCGGCCTGGGGCCGTTCGACTATTACGAGTTCGAATGGAAATGCCGCAAGCAAACCTATGTCGGCAAGCTGATCCCCGTGCCGGACAAAAAGGCGGTCGCTCTGGCTGATCTGGTCACCCGAACGCAGTACGCTGCACTCTCGCGCACCCAGCCACAGGTTTTGATGCCGCCGCTGCCGGTCCGGACGTCTGCACCGGTTCGTCAGCCTTCTGCTGCCGAGCTCGCCGAACGGGACCAGAAGCGCGCCAGCGAAATGGCCGGCAAGAAAGAGCGCGCCGAAGAATTTGCCCAGGCCGTGGCCAAGGGCGATCTGTCCGCCTTCCAGACCCGCTTTGCGACGGCCCGGACGATCACCTACGGCTTCACCGATCCCTATTCCAAGGTCGATTACACCGACAGGACCTGGCGCCTTGGCGACAGCCGGCAGGAAGCCGGCAGGACCATGTCCGCCGTGATCGCCCACACCCGCATCCAACTTGGCCAGCCCGTCGGCTGGGCCTGCCAGGAGGCCTATCCCTATATCGAATGCACCTGGCGCTACCGCGATCCGGGCACGCTGCTGAAGGCGAAGATCCACATCGTGCGCAAGGATACCGCCGACTGGGGAATTATCGTCTTCGAATTTCGCTACGAGACGGCCGCCAAGCTGCAGGTGGCAAAGCGGCGCGCGGGCCAATGACCGCGCGCCATACCTTCAGGCCTGATGGACCGCCTTGGTGACGAGGTAGCTGTCCATCCCTTCCGGTCCGCCTTCGCTGCCGAAGCCCGAATCCTTGACCCCGCCGAACGGGGCATCGGCCGTGCTGATCGCGAAAGTGTTGATCCCGACCATCCCGCTTTCGATCCCGTCACCCAGCAGGTTTGCGGTGCGCAGGCTTTCGGTGAAGGCAAAGGCGGCCAGGCCGAAGGGCAGGCGGTTGGCCTTGCCCAGCGCGTCTTCCAGATCGCTGAACGGAGCGGCGACGGCGACTGGTCCGAACGGTTCGTTGTTCATGATGTCGGCACTGTCCGGCACGTCGGCCAGCAGGGTTGGCTGGAAGAAGAACCCGGCATTGCCGCGCTTGCCCCCGGCCATGACCCGCGCGCCCTTGGCGGCAGCATCCTCGACCAGCGCCTCGATCGCGGCCGGGCGGCGGACATTGGCCAGCGGGCCCATCTTGCTGTCCGCGTCCAGGCCAAAGCCCGGCGTGACCCCGTGGGTGCGGGCAGCAAAGCCATCGACGAAGCGCTGGTAGATCGATTCCTGCACATAGAACCGGGTCGGACTGACACAGACCTGCCCGGCGTTGCGGAACTTCTGCGGCACGACCAGGTCCAGTGTCTTCTCCAGATCGCAGTCCTCGAACACCAGCACCGGGGCGTGGCCGCCCAGTTCCATCGTCACCCGCTTGAGGCTGTCGGCCGACAGACGCATCAGGTGCTTGCCGACCGGAATCGAGCCGGTGAAGCTGACCTTGCGGATCACCGGGCTGGCAATCAGGTGACGGCTGACCGCATCGGGCACGCCGTGGACCAGCTGCGCCACGCCCGCCGGCAGACCGGCATCGGCCAGGCAGCGCATCAGCGCGCCGGTGCAGCCGGGGGTTTCCTCGGGCGGCTTGGCGATCACCGAGCAGCCGACGGCCAGCGCCGGGGCCATCTTCTTGGCCATCAGGTAGACCGGGAAGTTCCACGGGCTGAACGCCGCAACCGGGCCGACCGGCTGCTTCAGCACCATGGAACGCTGGCCGCTGGGGCGGACCAGCACGCGGCCATAGGTGCGGCTGGCTTCCTCGGCGCACCAGTCAAAGATCTGGGCGCTGGACAGGACTTCGGCCCGTGCCTCGGCAATCACCTTGCCCTGTTCCAGGGTGAGCAGGGTGGCGATGGCATCGGCCCGCTCGCGGATCAGCGCGGCAGCCTTCTTGAGCACGGCGGCGCGCTGATCGACCGGGGTGGCCTTCCACAGCTTGAAACCGGCATCGGCGGCATGGAGCGCGACATCGAGGTCCGACGGGCTGGCCAGCGGCACTTCGGCAATCGTCTCGCCGCTCGCCGGGTTGACCACCGGGAACAGGTCGCGCCCTTCGCCGATCTGCCAGCTTCCATTGATGAACAACGCGAGATCCGCGTCGTAGGTCTGTGTCATGGGGGTATTCCTCACTCTCGTGAGGGTGGCTTCTAGGCCTCGTGCAGCGCGTTGACCAGTGTGGTGCGCAGCGCAATCAACCGCGCGCGCAGGGCAAAATTGGCGCTGATCGCGGAGAGTGGCGGTTCAGTGGTAGCGAGAGGGGGCTGAGGTGCCACCGGTGTGCTATCGGTGATAGTGCGGTGTCGGCCTTGAAGCGCCTTTTTCGCACCCTTCAGGGTATAGCCTTCGCGGTGGACCAGCCGGTCGATCGTCTCGACCAGCTGGATGTCCTGAGCCCGGTAATACCGCCGCCCACCGCTGCGTTTCAGCGGCCTGAGCATCGGGAACTGTTCTTCCCAGTATCGCAGCACATGCTGCCGGATTCCCAACGCCTTGGCCACCTCGCCAATCGTGCGCAGGGCTTCCGGATCCTTGCCATCGGCAAAGCCTTGACCTTGCACGGTTTCAGCAGAGGACCCGGTATCCGTCATCCCCTCGCAATCCGTTCCTTCAGCATCTGGCTGGCCCGGAACGTCAGCACCCGCCGCGGGGTGATCGGCACTTCGACGCCGGTCTTGGGATTGCGCCCGATCCGCTGAGCCTTGTCGCGCAGCAGGAACGTGCCAAAGCCGGAAATCTTGACGTTTTCGCCTTGCTCAAGCGCGGAAGACATGTGTTCAAGGATCGATTCGACCATCGAGAGCGAGTCTGACCGCGAAAGACCAAGCTTGCGGTTGAGAGCTTCGGCAAGATCTGCCCGAGTGAGTGTAGTCATGGAGCGCACCAGCACCTTTCCATAGCCAGAGTCGCGACCTCTCAGGCAGTTGTCTTGCAAATCTGTCGCATGATTGCAATGCAATCGCGCAATTTCGGCAACTTATCCGCTGTTGCTCAAACCCGGATGAGGCTGGCACCCCAGGTGAAACCGCCGCCCATCGCTTCCAGCACGATCAGGTCGCCCGGCTTGATCCGTCCGTCACGGGTAGCGACATCCAGCGCCAGCGGGACCGACGCAGCCGAGGTGTTGGCGTGGCGATCGACCGTCACCACCACCTTTTCCGGCGGCAGCCCCAGCTTCTTGGCCGTAGCATCGAGGATGCGCTGGTTGGCCTGGTGCGGCACGACCCAGTCGACATCGGCCGAAGTCAGTCCCACTTCGGCGAGGACATTGCCCAGCACGTCCGCCAGGTTGACGACGGCATGGCGGAACACCTCGCGCCCCTTCATCCTGAGGTGGCCGACCGTCTGCGTCGTCGAAGGCCCCCCATCGACATAGAGCAGCTCGTTGTGCGCACCATCGGCATGGAGGTGCGTGGCCAGCACGCCCGGACCGTCCCCGGCCACGTCACGCGCTTCCAGTACAACGGCCCCGGCCCCGTCGCCGAACAGCACGCAGGTGGTGCGGTCTTCCCAGTCGAGCAGGCGGGTCATCGTCTCCGCCCCGATCACCAGCGCGCGGCTGGCCATGCCGGCCCGCAGCATCGAATCGGCAACCCCCAGGGCATAGAGAAAGCCCGAGCAGACAGCCGCCACATCGAAGGCGATCCCGCCGTTCGCCCCGATCGCGTCCTGCACGATCGTGGCCGTGGCGGGAAAGGTCTGGTCCGGCGTGGTCGTGGCGAGCACGATCAGGCCGATGTCGGTTCCGTCAACTCCGGCGGCTTCCAGCGCGGCACGGGCCGCCGCAATCGCCAGTGTCGAGGTGGTTTCACCTTCCCCGGCGACATGACGTTGGCGGATCCCGCTGCGCTCGACGATCCATTCGTCGCTGGTATCGACGGTCTCAGCCAGTTCCGCATTGCTGACCGCGCGCTTCGGCAGGGCCGAACCCGTGCCGATCAGGACCGAACGCCGCGTCATTCCGCCGCCTTCGGCACGGAGCGCAGATTGTCCATGCCCAGCCGGGCGAGGTCGGCGGCGATCCGCTCGGTCAGGTTTTCCTCCAGCAGCCGGGCGGTGACAGCCACAGCATTGGCCACCCCGATCGCGCTGGCCGAACCGTGGCTTTTCACCACCACGCCGTTCAGCCCCAGGAACACCGCGCCATTGTGATTGTTGGGATCGAGGTGATGCTTGAGCAGTTCGGTCGCCGGGCGAGAGACCAGGAAGCCGAACTTGGAACGCAGCGAACTGGCAAAGGCCCGGCGCAGCAGGTCTGCGACAAAGCGGGCGGTGCCTTCCACGGCCTTGAGGGCAATGTTGCCCGAGAAACCGTCGGTAACGACAACATCGACATCGCCGCGGCCCAGTTTGTCGGCCTCGACAAAACCGTCGAAGGCAATTGCCAGTTCGTCCGCCGCAGCCTTGAGCTGGGCAGCCGCGGCCTGCAACTCGCCCGTGCCCTTGGTTTCCTCGGTGCCGATGTTGAGCAGCCGGACCCGGGGAGCATCGCGGCCGGTGACGATCCGCGAATAGGCCGCACCCATGATCGCGAACTGTACCAGGTTGCGGGCATCGCATTCGGTGTTGGCGCCCAGGTCCAGCATGACGAGGTCATTGTCGCCCAGCGTCGGCAGCAGGGCGGACAGCGCCGGCCGGTCGATCCCCGGCATGGTCCGGAGCGCCAGCTTGGCCATGGCCATCAGCGCGCCGGTGTTACCCGCGCTGACCGCGGCCCCGGCATCGCCGGTCTTCACCGCGTTGATGGCAAGGCCCATCGAGGTGGTCTTGGCCCGGCGCAGCGCCTGGGTGGGTTTTTCATCGCCCGAGACCACGTCTTCGCAATGCAGGATTTCGCTTGCCCCGCGCAGGTTCGGATGATGCTCCAGCGCATCCTTGATGCGCTGTTCATCGCCGACCAGCAGGAATTTGAAACGATCGTGGCGGCGGCGGGCCAGCGCCGCGCCTTCGATCATCACGCGCACGCCTTCATCCCCGCCCATCGCGTCAACGGCGATACGCGGCAGGCTCATGCGCGATTACTCCGGTATGACGGGCTTAGAGCCCGACCGCGATAATCTCGCGCCCGTTGTAGTGGCCGCAGGCCGGGCACAGGTTGTGCGGGCGCTTCAGCTCGCCGCAGTTCGGGCACTCGTGGAACGCTTCGACCTTCAGCGCATCGTGGCTGCGGCGCATGCCCCGGCGGCTGGGAGTGGTTTTTCTTTTGGGGACAGCCATTGCGGCACCTGTTCCTGCAAATAGTCAAAAAGTCTAAGAGTAGCGCGCCTCGGCAAGTGCCCGGGCGGCTCGCGAAGGCGCGCCTATACCGAATTCGGCGCAGGTTGCAAGCGCCATGGTCCGCTTTTCGGGGCCGAACCACAGGGGAGAGAGAAATGATTTTGCCCACCACCCTCAGCATGGCCGCTGCCGCCGCGTTGATCAACCTCTGGCTGTCGATCCGTTGCGGCCAGGTCCGGTCCAAGGCCGGGATCAGCATCGGCACCGGCGGAAACGACCTGATGGAGCGCCGCATGCGCGCCCAGCTCAACTTCGTCGAGAACACCCCCTGGGTGCTCGCGCTGGTCGCCGTGCTGGAGCTGGCCGGCAAGGGCGGTGCCTGGCTGGCCCCGGTCGCCGGCATTTATATGCTGGGCCGCGTCGCCCATGGCCTGGGCATGGACGGCACCACCTTCGGCAAGGGCCGGACCATTGGTACCCTGATCACCCTGCTGACCCAGCTGGGCCTGGCGATCGTCGCCGTGCTGGTGCTGCTCGGCCACATGTAAGAAGGCATTCCCCTCCCCGCTTCCGGGCGGGGAGGCCCGCTTCAGCTCAGAATGTAATCACTGACGAAGCCGTTGACCTGCCGCTCCCGGCCAAAGGTGCTGGTCGGCCCGTGACCGGGGATAAAGGTCACGTCATTGCCCAGCGGCCACAGCTTCTGCGTGATCGAATCGATCAGCTGCTGATGGTTGCCGCGGGGAAAGTCGGTCCGGCCGATCGATCCGGCAAAGATTACGTCCCCGACGATTGCCAGATGCCCTTCCGGATAGTGGAAAACCACATGCCCCGGGGTGTGGCCCGGGCAGTGGATCACGTCCAGCTCGGCCTCGCCCACAGTCACCTTGTCGCGATCCTTCAGCCAGCGGTCCGGCTCGAACGATTCGGCATGCATCCCGTACTTGGCGCCATCGCTGCCCAGCTGATCGATCCAGAACCGGTCATCCTCGTGCGGCCCTTCGATCGGCACGCCCAGTTCCTTCGCCAGGATTCCGGTCTGCCCGCAGTGATCGAGGTGGCCGTGGGTAACCAGCAGCTTCTCGATCGTCACCCCGGTCTTGGCGATGGCCGCGCGCAGCTTGTCCAGATCCCCGCCCGGATCAACCAGCGCACCCTTCATCGTCTTGGTGCACCAGATCAGAGAGCAGTTCTGCTCCAGCGGAGTAACGGGAATGATCCCGACGCGGACGGGCGGTTCGGCAGTTTCGGTCATGGCCCGATCTTTGACCCGGCTTTGTCGGGCAGGCAACGGTTTTCCCGCCAAACCTGACAAAGTTCACAGGGTCGCTGGATCAAAAAACACTTTGCGTCACCCTGTGCAACCCTGTGTCACCCCCTGTCACCTTATGTCACCCGGGCACAGCGGCGCAGTCCTGCAATTTCAAAGAGCGCGGCCAGAATAACAGGGCGATGCAGAGTAGGAAAACCGCGCGTTCAGCCCGGCAAGCCGCCGGTCTGCCGCAGCGCCTCCCCCAGCGCGAGGCCGGCGGCCATGGCCAGGTTCATGGAGCGAACCTCGGCGCGGATCGGAATCCGCAGCCGCTCGTCGCACACCGCCGCGATCTCGGCCGGAACGCCCGCGCTTTCCTTGCCGAACAGCAGCACGTCGTCAGGCCGGAAGGCAAAGTCATAGGGCGATGCCGTGGCCTTGGTGGTGAACAGCACCAGCCGCGCCGGGCCTACCGTTTCGCGAAACGCGGCAAAGCCCGCATGGCGAACCACTTCGACATGGTCGATATAGTCCATCGCCGCGCGGCGCACGCGCCGGTCATCCCAGACGAAGCCCATCGGCTCGATCAGATCGACCGCCACGCCCAGACAGGCCCCCAGCCGCAGCACGGCCCCGACGTTTCCGGCAATCTCCGGCTCGAACAGCGCAATCCGCATCTCAGAGCCGCCCGCCTTTCCACACCACCCGGCCGATCACCTGCACCTCCTCCGGCGGCAGTTCGATCGTGCGGTAGGCGGGATTGTCGCTGACCAGGGCAATGGTGCCGGGCCGGGCCAGATCGAGCCGCTTGACCATCAGCGCTTCGCCCACCCGGACCACGTGGATCCCGTCGCGCAGGGGGCGCAACGTCCGGTCGACCAGGATCTCGTCGCCATCGCGCAGGGTTGCTTCCATCGAATCGCCTTCGACCCGGATCGCCGAAAGCTGGGCCGGATCGAGCCCCTGTTCGCGCAGCCACCGCGCCGAAAAACGGAACGCGCCAACCGGCAGCTCGTCCAGCGCCAGCGCCCCCGGCCCGGCCGAAGCGCCCAGCGGCAGGCGCGGCACATCGACCCAGTCCCCGCGCGGCGGTTTTCCGGGCACGGCGGGGGAAATATCCTCCGGCGCGCCCAGCTCCGCCTCATCCACGCCGAAGAAGCGGGCCAGCGTGCGGCGGTCCCCCTCCTCCAGCTTGCGCGGGCTGCCCTTGCGAATGAATTGCTGAAGATAGGTCGAATTTCGGCCAATCAGCTCAGACAGGCGGGAGAGGCTGATGCCCCGCTCGCCGGCCAGTTGCAGAAGCCGGGTGCGTGGATCGGTGGTAACCATGAAAATCCTATAGCCGATGTATTTTTCCTAGACAAGTAGGATTTGGCAATTATCCCATTCCGACAAGTAATAGGAGTGTCTAGGATGACGAATACACAGGGAATTGCGCCGGACTCCCGAATCTGGGGGCGCGGTGATATGAGGGGGCGTGATCAAACCAATTCAGAAGCGCGACGCATCTCTCGTTATGTCGGCGGTGGCTGCGCTTTGCGGGGCCGTCCCGACAGAGGTTGTAACAAATTCCCTCACTTTTCAGCGTCTGCTTCAGTCGATGCCTAGTGGCGTGGCTTGGTTCTTTGCTGGATTTTTTCTGGCTCTCTGGTTGTTTTATCCTTGGGGCGAAAAATCCCGAGTCATGGCGATATGGGAGTGGCTTTTCAAAAAGTTTGATGTCGAATTTGCAAAGGCTGGGCAGTGGGGACACGGGCTAGACACTGACCTTCAGGTCAAAGCCAAAATTCGTTTCCGCAAAACAGGCCCCATGCGGTTGCGGCTGAGAGTTTTTGAAATGGTTGGGCAAGGCAGACCACCTTGGCAAACTGTATATGATCTTGGCGCAATTGCTGCGGTTCGCGGGGACACGCGGATAATTGAGGTTGTGGATTGCGCCTTCCCGTTTCCGGGTTGGGATCACGAAAAACCACGCGGGTGGTCTGAAAATAGAGAACGGCCCCTCATTGGTAATTCTAGAAACATTGCGATCATTGAGTGTTCCGGCAGGTTCCACACACAGAAGTTTCACTTGTATATCCAGCACATCAACCACGACACTGGCGTCGGCAAGTTTAAGCCCTCATTGTGCGTGATCCGAGAAGATGACGAAATCTGGGATGTAAGCGAAATGAACAAGATTGGAGAGTGGAAATGACTGGAGCAGGCGACAAATTCGACCGCCTCCTATTAGCGATGACCCATGGCCCAGCGCCTAGCGCGGGAAAGAAGTCATCAATTCCGAAAGCATCATCTCCGGGAAGTTCCGCCAGTTGTGACGAAACTCAAACTCCCCCAGATACTTCGAAAGATGCTTCGGGCTGACATGGATATGGGTGCCGTTGATCGAGCGCTTTAGCTGCGCCCAGAACCCTTCGATGCCGTTGACCGTGGTGCCATCCTTACCGACATACTCCTTGGCGCGGTGATTGATCCGCTTGTGGCGGTGCGTCATGGAAATGCCGCTATAGCCATTGAGCTCATCGGTGTGGACTTCAGTCCCGGCCGCCACGTTTTCGGTGATATGGGGCAGCAGAGCGCTATTCGTGCGGTTCGGGACAACGCGCGTGATTAGATCGCCGTCGCGCTCACGCATACCGAGCACAATGGCTTTGCCCTTGCCACCCTGCGCGCCGCGCTCATAGCCGCCGATAAACGTTTCATCGACTTCCACAATCCGGCCTTCACCGCCAAGCGGGCTGTCACCATCAACCTGGGCCATGTAGATGCGGATTTCATGGCACATGCGCCAAGCGGTCTTATAGGTCACGCCGATCTGGCGCTCGACTTCCTTAGCCGCAACACCGTTCCGCGTAGTGCAGAACAGGAACATGACATAGAACCAATCCTGCAAGCTGGTCCGGGTCCGGTCAAACGGGGTGCCAGCGGTCGGATAGATCTGGGCCCCGCAATGCTCGCAGGCATACGAGCGGCGCTTTGCCACGCGGTAGAACTTGGCATCCCGCCCGCACTTCTCACATTCGTGGCGCTCTCCAAAGCGAACCAGCTTGAGGTGTTCAAGGCAGCTTTCCTCGGTCGGAAAGCGGCTCTGGAATTGGCGGAGGGTAGGCGCCTTGGTCATTTCGATTATGTAGCAAATCGGCTTACTTGTCGCAAGGGGATAATCGCCTAGGATTTCGCGCGGTTGAACAGGATTATTCCCACAACGATTCGCCGCAAGAGAAAGGGGGCACCAACCCATGCTGATTACCCGGATCGAACGCTTCCTGCGTGAAACCGGAATGCCGTGGACCAAGTTCGGGCGGCTTGCCGCGCATGACCCGCGCTTTGTCCAGGACCTGCGCAACGGCCGCACCCCCCGCGATGCAACCGCGAAACGTGTGGAACATTTCATGAACATCTATCGCGAGGAATGCCGTGCAAATTGATCTTTCCCTGGACCAGACGTCCCTTTCCGCCCAGCGCCGCGCCGCCCGGCGAACGCCGTGGCTGCCGCTGCTGTCCGAACTGATGACCCTGGCCGAGGGCCGGGCCGAACTGCTGCGCCATGCCGAGCGCGCCTGGGCCAGCGTGACCTTTGCCGGCACGCGCCACACGGTGACGTTGTGCTTCACCGGGGCCGAGGCCGTGGCGGCGGGTGAGGGGTTCATCGATGCCCTGCCCGACCACGAATTCACCATTCCGCGCCAACTGGTGGCCGATGCGGCGGTGGTGGCGGCAGAGCACACTGCCCTGCCCGAGCCGCGCCTCGAAGTGACGGCGGAACTGCTGCTGCTGGAGGATGGATAGGCGTCAGTAGCCCAGCGTGTAATCCACCCGCGGTTCCAGCGGCTCGCCCCGGTGGTACCGCCCGAGGTTTTCCAGAAACCGCGTGGCGGAGCGTTCGAACATCCGGTTCTGCGCCCGCCCGGTCAGGTGCATGGTCACCTGCGCGTTTTCCAGATCCCACAGCGGGTGATCGGCCGGCAGCGGCTCGGGCGTGGTCACGTCGAGCAGCGCACCGCCGATCCGCCCCTCGGCCAGCGCGGCGACCAGCGCCGGCTGATCGATCACCGATCCACGCGCGACGTTGACCAGCACCGCATCGGCTTTCATCTCCGCCAGTTCGGCCGCGCCGATCATCCCTTCGGTCTCCGGCGTGGCGGGGACGGAAATCACGATCCAGTCGAACTCGCCCAGGCGCGCGCGCCATTCATCCGGGCCAAGTGTGCCGGGGCCGGTGCTGCGGCGGACCTTGCTGACTTCCATGCCGAAGCCTGCCAGCCGCTTTTCCACTTCCTGTCCGATCGCGCCGTAGCCCAGGATCAGCGCCCTGCTGCCGAACAGTTCGCGCTTGCCGGGCGAATCCTTCAGCCATTCGTGCCGGTCCTGCGCGCGGACCACTTCGCGGTAGCCCTTGCACTGCGCCAGCATCAGCATGACGACATATTCGGCGATCGGCACGGCGTTGATCCCGGCTCCGTTGGTCAGCACCACGCCGCGCTCGGCCAGCATGTCCAGCGGGAACGCCTCCACCCCGGCGAATACCGAGTTGAGCCACTTCAGCTTCGTCGCCAGCCGCATAACTTCGGCCATGTCGGCGCGGGCATACATGTCGAACCAGCCGATCTCCGCCTCCGGTGCCAGCGCGAAAGCCTCTTCCTTGCTGGCATACCAGCGCACCTCGGCCCAGTCCGGCAGGTGCGGCTCGATCAGCGGTTTGAGCAAGAGATTGAGAACGATGACGGTCATTGACTTGTGCTCTCCCCGGGCGCCTATTCGGCCCCTTGTCGCGGGAGACTTAGCCATGAAAAGGTTCGTCATTGCAATCGGATTGCTTGCCTCTGCACTGCCCGTTGCGGGCTGGAGCCAGCAGAACGCGGTCAGCGAAGGCAACATGGAAGTCATCGTCACGGCCCAGCGCCGCGATGCCGACGATTATTCGTCCGACACGCCGGCCGTGGGGCTGATCCGCAAGGCCGATTTCGCGGTCGTGACCGTCACCGTGATGGGCGACAGCCGCGATCGCCTGCAACGGCAGGACGATATCTATGCCATGGTCCGCAGCGCGATCGAGGCCGCGCCACGGGCCGGGGTCGAACTGGCCTATGGCTCGCGCACGCTGGAGCCGCTGACCATGGCCAATTACAAGGAACTGTCCCTGCGCAACGATTCCCGGCCAGATAGCCAGCGCGTCACCTTTCTGGTCAAGGTGCCGCTGAGCGGGACCGACGCCAAGACAGCGCAGCAACGGATCACCAGCTATGTCAAAAGCGTGCGGCCGGTCGGCCGTGCGCTGATGGAACAGAGCGGGGAGATGCAGCTGTCGATCGTCGCGCCCGATCAGTACCGCGGTGCAGTGGCCGACCTGATCATCGCCGATGCAACGAAGATGGGCGAGAAGCTGGGGCCGGATTACACGATCGAGATCGAGGGCCTGCACCGCCCGGTCGAATGGGTCCGGGCCGGGCTGTCAGACGTGATGATCTTCATCCCCTATCGCCTGGTGGTAGGGCGCAGGCGCTAGCTGCCGGGCGTCTCGGTCAGTTCCCGCTGCATGGCGGCGCGCACGCCCCCCGGCGCGCTTTCGCTGAACAGGTCGTCGATCAGCCAGCGCTTGCCTTCGCGGACCATGATCAGCCGCTGGGTCAGGAAATCGCCGAAGCCGGGGTTGACCTTGACCGTCACTTCCAGCTTGCCGGGGGCGATCTGCTTGATCCCGGCCTTCTGCCAGGCGAACTTCTGCCACTGCCAGTCCTGGCATTCGCACAGCCAGCCATAGGAGCTGAGCCCGGTCAGCTCGCCGCCGTTGTGGCGCTTCCACTGGCGGATCAGGCGGGTGGTGCGGGTGCTCCATACCGGCTGGTCCCAATCGCCGCCTTCCCCGCCGCTTTCCTTGAAATATCCGGCATAGGCCCGCTTCAACGTGACATCGACCCCGGCACTGCCCGGCACCGCCGGCGCGGCGGCAACCAGCGCGGCAGGCATCAGGGCAATCAGCAGCAGCTTGATCCAGCGGGTCATCGTAGGCTCCGTTTGATGGGATTGGCGCACTGGATAGCGGTTCGGTGCGCGCCAGTCTTGGATAACCGCGCCAGAATATCAGCCCAGTTTCCAATCCCAGCCGAGCGGATCGCCGTCCATCACCTCGACGCCGCGCGCGGCAAGCTCGTCGCGCAGCGCATCGGAAGTGGCGAAATCCTTGGCGGCGCGGGCTTCCTTGCGCCGGGTCAGGACTGCTTCGATCTCGTCCTCGGTGATGGCCGCGGCCTTGGGTCGCAGGCGCAGGTCGGTGCGGGCGAGGTCCAGCAGGCCAAGCCCCAGCACCGCGTCCATCGCGGCGATCGCGGCCAGCTTTTCCGCGGCATCGACCTTCTTCAGCGCGGCGACTTCTTCCAGCACGGTCAGGCCGACGGCGGTGTTCAGGTCTTCCGCCACCGCCGCATCGAAGCGCTCCAGAAACGGCGCGAAGCGCGGCCCCGGCGCGGCGGCAGGTTCGGCCTGCGTGCGCAGACTGGCGACGGCCATCACCAGCCGCTTCAGCCGCACCAGCGCCGCGCCCAGCCCATCCCAGCTGAATTCCAGTTCGCTGCGATAGTGCGCCTGAAGGCACAGCATCCTGTAGGCCAGCGGGTGATAGCCCTTGTCGATCAGCAGTTGCAGCCGCAGGAACTCGCCCGAGGACTTGCTCATCTTACCGCTGCGCTCGACCAGAAAATTGTTGTGCATCCACACGTTGGCGCCGGAATTCGACGCCTGGTCGAGGCCGTTCGTGCAGCAGAACGCCTGGTTCTGGGCGATCTCGTTCGGGTGGTGGATTTCGCGGTGGTCGATCCCGCCGGTGTGGATATCGAACGGGAAGCCAAGGACCTGCCCGGACATGACCGAGCATTCGAGATGCCAGCCCGGCGCGCCTCTGCCCCAGGGCGAATCCCATTCCATCTGGCGCTTCTCGCCCGGCGGGGTCTTGCGCCAGATCGCGAAGTCGGCGGCGTTGCGCTTGCCTTCCACCGCCTCGATCCGGCCTTCCCCGTCCTCGGTCTGGGCGCGGGCGAGGCGGCCATAGTCGGCCACGGTCGAAACGTCGAAATAGAGCCCGCTGTCGAGCTCGTAGCAGTGCTTTTCGGCAATGCTCCTGGCAAAGTCGATCATCGCCGGGACATATTCGGTGGCAATGGTCCAATTGGCCGCCTCGGGCTTGCCCACTTTCATTGGCCCTCGGATGTTCAGCGCCTTCACATCGGCCCAATAGGCCTCGGTATAGTGCCGCGCGATGTCCCAGATGGACTGGGCGCGCTCGGCGGCCATCTTCTCCATCTTGTCCTCACCCGCATCGGCATCGTCGGTCAGGTGGCCCACATCGGTGATATTGATCACGTGGGTCAGCTTGTAGCCCTTGAAGCTGAGCGTGCGGCCCAGCACGTCGGCAAAGACATAGGCCCGCATGTTGCCGATGTGGGGATAGTTGTAGACCGTCGGCCCGCAGGAATAGACGCGCGCCTCACCCGGATGGACGGGCTGGAAAGGTTCCAGCTGGCGGGTCAGGCTGTTGAACAGCCTCAAGGGTGCGGCGGTGGTCATGGCGCGGGCCTTACGCAGGCTGGCGCGCGGGTCAAGACCGGCGGGTCAGAACCCCTCCCAGCGCACCGCCTCGTCCAGACCGGCGCGCGGCACCGGGAAGCTGTTGATCGGCGCGTCGCGGTCCCCGTGGCCGATGGCGAGGCCGCAGAAGAAGATGTGATCGTCCGGAATGTCGACGCATTCGCGGATCTGCTTCGTATAGACCGCCCAGGCTTCCTGCGCGCAGCTGTCCAGCCCTTCCTCGCGCAGCAGCAGCATCACGGTCTGCAGCCACATGCCGATGTCCGACCATTGCGGCGGCCCCATATAGCGCGGGGTGTGGATCAGCATCAGCACCGGCGCGCCGAAGGCCTGGAAATTGCGGGCGAACCACTTCATGCGGCTGGCCTTGTCCTCGCGCGGGATGTCGAGCGCGGCATACATCGCCTCGCCCACGCCGAACCGGCGCTGCTGATAGGCCCCGTCCAGTTCGGGCGGATAGACGTTGTATTCCGGCGAATAGGCCGCCACGCCCTGCGGGATCACTTCCGCCACCTTTGCCAGCAGGTTCTGCAGTGGATCGCCGGTCAGCATGACCGCATTCCACGGCTGGGTGTTCCCGCCCGACGGCGCGCGCTGGGCCTTTTCCAGAACGCGGGTCAGCACCGCCCGGTCAACCGGCTGGTCGAGGAACGCGCGGATCGAGCGGCGGCTGGCGACGGCGGCGGAAACATCCATTGTGGCAGTCCTTATTCGAAGCCGAGGAACTGGACCTTGCTTTCCAGCGGTTCACGCTTGCGGTCAAAGGCGTTCACCGGATCGCTCTCATCTCGGTAGCCGATGGCGATGCCGCAGAAGAAGATGTGGCTTTCATCCGAAACGCCCAGGAAATCCTTGATCAGGCGGGCGTAGAGCGAAAGGAATTCCTGCGGGCAGGTATCCAGCCCTTCCTCGCGCAGCAGCAGCATGATCGATTGCAGCCACATGCCGACGTCGGACCACTGCGGCGGACCCATGACGCGCGGGAAATAGACCATCAGCACGGCCGGAGCGCCGAACGAAACGATGTTCTGGGCCATGAAATCGCCGCGCGCGGCCTTGTCGGCGCGTTCGATGTTCATCGCCGCATACATGTCCGCACCGACCTGGTGCAGACGGGCCAGGCATTCCGGCAGGACTTCGGGATCGCTCCACGAATATTCCCTGGGGTCCTGCGGCGGAGTGGCGCGCATCTTGTCCTGCAGCTGGCGCAGCGGCTCGCCGGTCAGGATCGCGCCTTCCCACGGCTGGAAGTTGCAGCCGGACGGAGTCCAGCGCGCGGTGTCCATCACTTTCTTGAGGACATCGAGAGGAACAGGCTTGTCGCTGAACGCCCGGATCGAGCGGCGGGACATGACGGCGTCGGTGACGGTGGTGCTGTGGGTCATGGGCGTTTAATTGAGCGATTAAACGCGAGGGTCAAGCCTATTCGTCCTCGAACAGGGCGGCCAGCTGCTCGATCATCGTGCCGCCCAGCTGCTCCACATCCATGATCGTCACGGCGCGGCGGTAATAGCGGGTCACGTCGTGGCCGATGCCGATGGCAACCAGCTGGACCGGGCTCTGCCGTTCGATCCAGTCGATCACTTTCCTGAGGTGCAGTTCAAGGTAGCCGGCGTTGTTGACGCTGAGCGTCGAATCGTCGACCGGCGCGCCGTCCGAAATGACCATCAGGATCCGGCGGTCTTCCTGCCGGCCGAGCAGCCGCTGGTGCGCCCAGAGCAGCGCCTCGCCGTCGATGTTTTCCTTCAGCAGGCCTTCGCGCATCATCAGGCCCAGGTTGCGGCGGGCGTGGCGATAGGGCTCGTCGGCCTTCTTGTAGACGATGTGGCGCAGATCGTTCAGGCGGCCGGGCTGCGCGGGCTTGCCCCCGGCCAGCCAGGCCTCGCGGCTTTGCCCGCCCTTCCACGCGCGGGTGGTGAAGCCGAGAATCTCGGTCTTGACCCCGCAGCGCTCCAGCGTGCGGGCCATGACATCGGCGCTGATCGCGGCGATGCTGATCGGGCGGCCGCGCATCGACCCGGAATTGTCGATCAGCAGCGTGACGATCGTGTCCTTGAATTCGACATCGCGTTCGATCTTGTAGGACAGCGAATGGCCGGGAGAAATCACCACCCGGGCCAGCCGCGCGGCATCGAGCAGGCCTTCTTCCTGGTCGAAATCCCAGGAACGGTTCTGCTGGGCCATCAACCGGCGCTGCAGCCGGTTAGCCAGCTTGGTGACAATGCCCTGCAGGCCCTTCAATTGCGCATCCAGATAGGCGCGCAGGCGGGTCATTTCCTCTTCGTCGCACAGGTCGGAAGCGGCGATCACTTCATCGAACGCCTGGGTATAGGCCTTGTAATCGAACCCGGCGGGAACCTCGGTCCAGGCGCGGTTGGGCCGGGTCGGGAGCATCCCCTCCTCGCCCTCGTCGGCTTCCTCGGCGTCGGCGGATTCGTCCTCCATCTGCCGTTCGGTCTCGCTCTCGCCGTCGTCCTCGCCTTCGCTCGGTTCACTGGCGACTTCGCTCGGCGTCTGGTCTTCGCTCGATTCGCCGTCGTCGGGCTGGTCTTCGCTGTCGTCCTGGTCCTCGCCCTCTTCGCCTTCCTCGTTCTCGGCCTCGGTCGGCTGGGCCTGGGTCAGTTCGAGGTGCTGGAGCATGTCGAGCGCGAGGCCCTGGAACGCTTCCTGATCGTCGAGGCTGAGCGCGAGAGCGTCGAAATCGGCCCCGGCCCGCTCGCCGATCCAGCCGCGCAGCATTTCCACCCCTTCGCGGGCGGCTTCCGGCACCGGCTGGCCGGTCAGGTGTTCGCGCAGCAGCAGGGCCAGCGCGGCGGGGATCGGCACCTCTTCCGGCCGGCTGGCGCGGGCAATCGGATCGCCGCCGATCTTCACCTGGGTTGCCGCGTCCAGATTGGCGCGCATCCCGGCATAGCCGCGCGAACCGAGCGCTTCATAACGGACCGCCTCGACCGCGTCATAGGCGGCGCGGGCAGTCGGCTCGCTGGGCGCGTTCCTGGCGTGGAGGCTTTCGCTGTGGTGCAGCAGTTTCAGCGCGAAACTGTCGGCAAAACCGCGCGCTTCCATCGCCTGATCGCGCGGCAGGTTCCGGCCCGGCATGGGCAGGCGCATGTTCTTGCCGTTGATCACCGGATGGTCGGCGGTCCAGGCTACTTCCACCTCGGGCTCGTGCGCGATCGCCCGGCTGGCGCCGGTCAGCACGCTCTTGAAGCGATCGAGGGGAGTTTCGTCTGCCATCTAACGCACGCTTCGGATCAGATCGCCTGGCCCGTCTTGGCCCAGTCGGCCAGGAAGCCTTCGATGCCCTTGTCGGTCAGCACGTGCTTGAACAGCCCGCGGATCACGGCCGGCGGCGCGGTCATCACGTCGGCGCCGATCTTGGCCGCTTCCAGCACGTGGACGCCGTGACGGACCGAGGCGACGAGGATTTCGGTGGCGAAGTTGTAATTGTCATAGATCAGGCGGATGTCGCTGATCAGGCCCATGCCGTCGAAGCCGTTATCATCGTGACGGCCGACAAAGGGCGAAACGAACGTCGCCCCGGCCTTGGCCGCCAGCAGCGCCTGGTTGGCCGAGAAGCACAGCGTAACGTTGACCATGGTGCCGTCGCCGGTCAGCGCCTTGCAGGTCTTCAGCCCGTCGATGGTCAGCGGCACCTTGATGCAGACGTTGTCGGCGATCTTGCGCAGCACTTCGGCCTCGCGCATCATCCCTTCATGGTCCAGCGCGACCACTTCGGCGCTGACCGGGCCATCGACGATCCCGCAGATTTCCTTCGTCACTTCCATGAAATCGCGGCCCGACTTCATGATCAGGCTGGGATTGGTGGTCACGCCATCAAGCAGGCCGGTGGCGGCCAGATCCTTGATGTCGTCGATTTCGGCAGTGTCGGCGAAGAACTTCACGGCGCTTTGGCTCCTGGATGCGAGTCAGGAACGGCTAGTGGCACGGATTGCGGCGCGGGCCTAGTCCCTCAAAGCACCTTGAGCACGCCGATCAGCACCGGATCGTTGGTGCTTGCCGGGTTGGCCCGGATGGCGCTTTCCTCGGCCCCGATCTGGTACCAGATCGAATTGTCGGCCCGGTTGGCCACCGCCTGGGCCACGCCGCCGATATCGACGCCCGACAGCGCCCGGATCGCCTGGCCCAGAATCGGATCGGACGAAACCCGCAGCGCATCGCTGAGGCCGGGAATCATCGCGTTGATCAGCGCCGGGCCCATCGCGCTGCGCAGGAACGTGGTCGCCGCGGTCGACCCGCCGCGCACGATCCCCACGGCATCGGCAATCGAGATCGAACGAACTGCGTCATAGACCACCGGGGCGGCCCGCTCCGCCCCCTTCTCGGCCAGCAGGTTGAGCTGTTTCTGCAGCTGGTTCTTGAACACGGTGGAGGTCAGCAGCGAGCGGATCGCCCCGCCGCTGCCGGTGAACAGCACGGGCAGATCGAACCGCGCCACTTCGCTGTCCCAGAAGCCGCCGGGCGCGGTCAGCCGGGCAAAGGCGCGTTCGGACGAAAGCATCAGCAGCCGCCGGATCGCCTCGACCATCGAGAATCCGCCAACCGAAGCGCAGCCGGGCAAGAGCAGCAGTCCGCTGGCCGCCGTTCCGGCCAGAAAGCTGCGCCGCGCCAGTGATGTGGTGATGATCTGTTCCATGGGTCCCCTGCTCCTTCGCGTTCCGCATTACCGCACGGGGGCTGTCACCCGCCGCCGAATGCGCCATAGAGGCCGTGCATGACCCGCGTCCGACTCCTTGTCTTCAACCCGGCCCTGCCGGTGCTGGATTACCGCCTTCCTGCTGGAATGGCGACAGAATTCGGCCAGCTGGTGATTGCCCCGCTCGGTCCGCGCCAGGTCCTGGGGATCGTCTGGGAGCCGGACCGCCTGCCGGGCGATGAAGTGCCGGAGGCCAAGCTCCGCCCGATCCTGGAAAAGCTGCCCGTGCCGCCGCTCAGCGCGCCGCTTCGCCGCCTGATCGAATGGTGCGCGGACTATTACGTCGCGCCGATGAACGCGGTTGCCCGGATGGCGCTGGGGTCCATGGCGGCGCTGCGCGGCGGGGGGACGACGACCGAATACCGCCTGTCTGGCGAAGAGCCCAAGCGCCTTACCCCGCAGCGCGCGGCGGCGATGGACGCGCTCCACGGCGAACAGGCGAGCATCCGCGAACTGGCGCATATTGCCGGGGTATCGGACGGCGTGCTGCGCGGGATGGTCAGCGCCGGGATCCTTGAACCCGTCACGGTCGACCTCGACCGTCCCTACCCTCGCGCCCGACCGGACCATGCCGTGCCGCAGCTGTCCGAAGCCCAGGCCGCTGCCGCAAGCCGCTTCGTCGCGGCCGTGCGCGATGAGAAATTTGCCCCCTTCCTGCTCGACGGGGTGACCGGATCGGGCAAGACCGAATGCTATTTCGAAGCCGTGGCCGAAGCGCTGCGGCTGGGGCGGCAGGTGCTGGTCCTGCTGCCGGAAATTGCCCTGACCGAAAACTTCCTGCGCCGCTTCGAAGCCCGTTTCGGCGTACCGCCGGTGCTGTGGCATTCCAGCCTGAAGCAGAGCGAGCGCCGCCGCGCCTGGCGGGCGATCGTCTCTGGCGAGGCTCAGGTGGTGGTCGGTGCGCGCTCGGCCCTGTTCATGCCTTACAAGCGGCTGGGCCTGATCGTGATCGACGAGGCACACGAGGTTTCGTTCAAGCAGGACGACGGGGTGCGCTACAACGCCCGCGACGTGGCGGTGATCCGCGCCCGGTTCGAGGCCGTGCCGGTGATCCTGGCCAGTGCCACCCCGGCGCTCGAATCGCTGCAACTGGCCGAGGCCGGGGTTTACGAGAAGATCGACCTGCCCAGCCGCTTCGGCGGGGCCACCCTGCCCGAAATCTCGATCGTCGACCTGCGCCAGGAAGTGCCGGAGCGCGGCCGCTGGCTCGCCCCCCGGCTGATCGACGAACTGCGCGAACGGCTGGCCAGGGGCGAGCAGAGCCTGCTGTTCCTCAACCGCCGCGGCTATGCCCCGCTCACCCTGTGCCGCCACTGCGGCTACCGTTTTCAATGCCCCAATTGCAGCGCCTGGCTGGTCGAGCACCGCCTCTCGCGCCGCCTCGCCTGCCACCACTGCGGGCATGAGACTCCCCCGCCCGAGGCCTGCCCGGAATGCCACACCCCCGATTGCCTGGTCGCCTGCGGCCCGGGGGTGGAGCGAATCGCCGATGAAGTGGCCGAAGTCCTGCCCGAAGCGCGCGTGGCCGTGGTCACGTCCGACACGCTCAACAGCCCGGAAAAGATCAGCGCTTTCGTCGAGGCGGCCGAGGAAAAACTCATCGACGTGATCGTCGGTACCCAGATCGTCACCAAGGGCTATCACTTCCCCGATCTGACGCTGGTCGGCGTGGTCGATGCCGATCTGGGGCTGGAAGGCGGCGATCTGCGCGCGGCGGAGCGGACCTATCAGCAGGTCGCGCAAGTCGCCGGGCGGGCCGGACGCGGGGAAAAGCCGGGCGAAGTGCTGATCCAGACCCGCCACCCCGACGCGCCGGTCATCGCCGCGCTCGCCGCCGGAGACCGCGATGCGTTCTATGCCGCCGAAGCCGAAGGCCGCAAGGATGCCGGCGCCCCGCCATTCGGCCGCTGGGCCGCGATCATCGTCAGCAGCGAGGACGAGGCCGAAGCCCGCGACGCCGCCCGCGCGATCGGCGGCGCGGCGCCGAACCTGCCCGACGTCATGGTGCTCGGCCCCGCCCCTGCGCCCTTAAGCCTCCTGCGCGGCCGCTACCGCTACCGCCTGCTGATCAACGCCCGCCGCTCAGCCAAGCTGCAGGACGCAATCCGCGCCTGGCTCGACCCGCTGCAATTCCCCCAAGGCGTGCGGGTAAGCGTGGATATCGATCCCTATTCTTTTGTTTGATGGGGGGGAGGCTACCGCACCCCGCCGTCGCCCCGCGCCTGACACGGGGCCAGGCTGCCTTCGCGCCCCCTACGCATCGCGTGCGACAAAGGTCGCGCCGGTAGAACAGCCAAGCCCCGGATCAAGTCCGGGGCGACGGGAGGGGTTGGGGCGTCTTTCTGGGGTATTTGAGTGCAAACTGCCATTCCGGATACGACAACATTGCGGACGTCCGCTGGTTGGGTAGATTGCATGAATGAGTGACCAATCAGAGCGTGATCCCGACGACGAATGGCAGGACCGTGGACTCAGCGCGGTTCAAGAATTTGCTCGCACGCTCAGAGGCTTGCACAACAGCAACCCTTGGCCCGGTTTGCAGGTGCTGCCGCAGGCGCTAGTCTACTTGATGACCGAACTTTGGGATCGTGGTTTCACTCAAACCCAGATTAGGCAGGGTTTTGAAGACGCTCTTGCGGAGCTACCCCGATACACAGCAGGTGAAGAAGTTCGGCCCTAGAGTCCACTTCCCCCAACATAGCTGCCCTTAAAGTCGACCAGGGCGCTGCCTGAAACCCGACTTTCGCAGGCGACTGGGCTCGCATGAACGAACGACCGCTTTCGCGACGCGAGTTCGGACCGCTGAACGGCAACTTTGTTAGCGGAAGCGGATGCACATCATAACCACGAGGCGGATGACCTCGGGCGAGGAATGGGAATACCGGAACGGATTGGCGGGTTTGCGGGGGCGGGACATACC
>ERZ761602.1452-NODE-1452-length-42864-cov-219.252026_pt1 | contig 42864 bp, 36 predicted proteins | sample MGYA00512165_ERZ761602 | MGnify/ENA primary metagenome ERZ761602 (study PRJEB28899, sample SAMN02445085) | bioreactor sludge metagenome | biome: EBPR sludge; isolation source: Thorneside wastewater treatment plant | place: Australia: Brisbane, Thorneside...
GGCGCCAGTCAGCGACCGTCCTTGCCGGCCGCGCGGCAAATATTGCCGCCAGCAATCACTCGCGGGCCGATTGGCGCCGCAGTTCCTGCCCGCAGCAGACAGATTGAGGCAAAATGGCGGCATGCCAGCAATCTCACGCGTACCGCAACACTCCGGATGGTCACTTCTGGCCACCCTTCTGGTCCTTGCCGTGCTGGCCCTGACGGGCAGGGGCGTCGGCGCGCAGACCACCTTGGCGGCGGCCCTCGACGACTATCTGCGCGTGCAGACAGCCGCCCTGCCGGGAACGGTGACCTTCCAGATCGGCCAGCTCGATCGCCACGCCCGACTCGCCGCCTGCAACGCCTTCGAGCCCTTCCTGCCATCGGGGAGCCGCCTCTGGGGGAACACGACAGTCGGCGTCCGTTGCCTCGGACCGAGTCGGTGGACGGTGTACGTGCCGGTACAGATACGGATTGCCGGCAACTATCTCGTCGCGGCACGACAGCTCGCGCCCGGACAGGTCGTCGGCGCTGCCGACCTGCTGCCGCAGAGCGGTGATCTCGGCGCGCTGCCAGCCAGTGTTCTGACCGACCCGGCACAGGCGATCGGCAAGACGGCACGCCAGGGTGTCGCTGTCGGCCAGCCCCTGCGCAGCGAGTTGCTCAGCGCGGCCTGGGCGGTGCAGCAGGGACAGAGCGTCAAGTTGCTTTCGAGCGGTGCCGGGTTCAGCGTCAGCAACGAAGGAAAGGCCCTGAACAACGCCGCCGAGGGTCAGGTTGCCCAGGTGCGAACGGCATCAGGGCAGTTGGTCAGCGGCATCGCCCGCCAGGGCGGCATCGTCGAGGTGAACTACTGACTGGCCAGCCGGCCCCGGTTCGAAAAAAATGTTAAAGTTTCAACGCCGTCCGCCGATTAGTGAATTGAGGACAACCGTTCAAGGGGCACCACCGTGAAAATCGACAGCACAAGCAATTCCGCCAGCGTACTTGGCGAAACGCGCAACCGCGCCGCCGTCGTCAAACCGCCGACGGGCGCCGCGACAGAGGTTCATCTGAGCGAGCTGGCGGCACAACTGCAGTCACCGGGCGACGCAGGCGCCTTCGATTCCGGCCGTGTCGCCGAGATCAGACAGGCGATCAGCGAGGGCCGTTTCACGATCAATGCCGAGGCGATTGCCGAGCGGCTGATCACATCGGCGAGTGAACTCGTGGCTGCGCAGCGGCGCTCCTGAGCAGTCCCTTCACGAGCGACTGCCAACGGTGACGGCCTTGCGACAACTGCTCGAAGAAGAAGTCACTGTCGTCCGGGGCTTCGTCGGCCTGCTCGAACGCGAGCAGAGGCTGCTGATCGAGGGTGACGTTGATGGTCTGCCGGAACTGCTGCAGGACAAGAACGAACTCGCAGCGCGCTTGGCTGCCATCGCTGAACAGCGCCGCGCGACCCTCGCTGCCGACGGCTTGAGTGCGGACCGCGCCGGCGTGGCGGCCTGGTTTGCTGCCCACCCGGGCGAGGGCGACGCCCGCACTGCGTGGGCCGAGCTGCTGCCCCTGGCGACCCAGGCGCGAGAACTGAATCGGCTGAATGGTGAAGTGATTCAACTTCGCCTGCAGAGCAACGCCCAGGCCATCGCGGCCCTCGTCGGCAGCAGTGGCGCCCTGGGACTGTACGGTCCCGACGGTCAGAGCAGGCCAGGCGGCAGCGGCCGCATCAGCGACAGCGCCTAGCGTACGGCAGCTGGCGTCGTCGTCCGCGCACCCGTGGGCGGCGTTGCCGACCCCTGCAGATCGAGTTCGGTGCTCTTTTCCGGAATCTCCGAGTCGATGAGAATCGTCACGCGACGATTCCGCGCCCGCCCGTCGGCGAGCAGATTGGGCTCGACAGGACGCGTGTCGGCGTAGCCAATCGCCGTCAGCCTCTCGGCGGCAATCCCGGCATCCGCGAACAACCGCAGCACGGTGGTCGCACGCACCGCGGACAGTTCCCAATTGGAGGGAAACTGCGCATTGCTGATCGGCATGTTGTCCGTGTGGCCCTCGATGGTAATCGGAAACTCCGCCGGCACCAGAACCTCTGCCACCGACAGCATGGCCTTGGCCAGCGTGGGGTTGAGAAGTGCCTGCCCGGGCGAGAACAGGATGCTGTCGTTGATCTCGATGCTCACGCCGCGGCTCGTCTCCAGCACCCGTACCTTGCCCTGTTCGACGAGTGGCGCCATGACATCAAGGATGTTCTTCGCCACCTGCCGCATCTTCTCCCGCTCCTTTTGCCGCTGGCCTTCGGATGACTTGCTCGACAGAGGCGTGGGGACGGAGGGAGACGGTGTCGGAATGACCGTCGGCGTCTGCCCGACGCTGTTCACCGGAGGATTGCGGAAGGCAACGACCATCGAGTTGCTGAGGATCCGGTACTTGCCCTCGTTTACCGATGAGAGCGCGTACATGACGACGAAGAAGGCAAACAGCAGGGTGATGAAATCGGCGTACGAAACGAGCCAGCGCTCGTGATTGTCATGCTCCTCCTCGTGCCGTCGGCGTGCCATCGCGTCAGAAGATGTAGGCGCGCAAGCGGCTCTCGATGATCCGCGGGTTGTCGCCGTTGGCAATCCCCACCAGGCCGGCGACGATCATCTCCCGTTGCACCACGAGGCGATTGATATGCGCCTTGAGCCTGTTGGCAACCGGCAGGAACACCAGGTTGGCCAGGCCAACACCATAGATCGTGGCGACGAATGCGACCGCGATACCGGCACCGAGCTTGGATGGATCGGAGAGGTTCTCCATGACGTGAATCAGGCCGAGCACGGCACCAAGAATCCCGATCGTCGGTGAGTAACCGCCGGCCGCCTCCCAGATGCGTGCCGCCAGCTTCATCTCCTGCTCGTAGGTCGTGATCTCGACGTCCATCACCTCGCGCAGCCGCTCCGGCTCGGCCCCGTCCACGAGAAGTTGCAGACCCTTGCGGACGAAATCGTCCTTCAGTTCGGTTACCACGGCGTCGAGCGCGAGCAGACCCTCGCGCCGCGAAACCTGGCTCCAGCCGGTGACCTGCTGGATCACCTGCAGGTGGTTGACCACGGGCGGGTACAAGATCCACTTCATCATCCGCATGCCACGCATGAACGTGGCGTACGGGCTCTGCAGCATGACCGCGCCGAGCGTGCCACCGACGACGATCAGCATTGCCGTCGGCTGCGCCAGTGACCCGAGATGTCCGCCCTCCAGGATCTGGCCGACGATGATCGCCAGGACGCCGATCAGCAGACCGATGATGCTCCCCCTATCCATGCCGTTCGACTTTCACCCTGGTGTTGCGCTTGCCGTCGCCAAACAGGCGGCTGCGCAGCCGCAGCACCGCCTGGCTGTGCAACTGACAAACGCGTGACTCGCTCACTCCCATGACCTCGCCGATCTCGCGCAGGTTCAGATCCTGCTCATAGTACAGGGCCATCATCAGTTGCTCACGTTCGGGCAAGAGCCCAATCGCCTGCACCAGGCGCAGGCGGAGGTCCGCATCCGCGATCAGCTGCGCTGGGTCGGCGCTTTCATCGACCAGGTGACGCTCGAGGAAATCCTCGCCGCGCTCGGCGACGATGTCCTCGATATAAACGAGCTGGTGCCCGCGCACGTCCTGCAGCATCTCCTGATACTCGGCGAGGCTCATGCCGAGGGTATCAGCAAGCTCGCTTTCCGTTGGCGCACGACCACTCGCCTGCTCGAGCTGAGTGATCGCCGCTTCAATGCGGCGACAGTTGCGGCGCAGGCTGCGTGGCAGCCAGTCGTTCTCGCGCAAGCCATCAAGCATCGCCCCGCGGACGCGCTGCGCTGCATACGCCTCGAACTGGGCACCCAATCCCGCCTCGAAGCGCCCCAAGGCATCGAGCAGGCCAAGCATGCCGTTCTGGACGAGATCGTCGATGTGCACGCTCGCCGGCAACCGCGCCATCAGGTGACAGGCGATGCGCTTGACCAGCGGCGCGAAGCGCTGGACAAGCTGATCCTTGTTGAGCTGACCAGCAGCGTTGTACATGCGTCGTGGGAGAGCTATCAGGCGTAGATAGCTGTTGCGTGAATGCGTTGGCTCAAGTGTAGCAGCAGTTGCACGAAATGTTCGAGCCCCCCTTGCTGGTCGTCGCGGAGCGGCCAGTTCAGCACCTGCTCCGCGAGCGCCCGGTAGGCCTGTGCCGCCGGCGCCTCCGGAAACAGTGCCGCTACCGGCTGGCAGAGTCGCGAAGCCTGTCGCAGTTGCTCATCAACCGGCACCCAGCCGGCGTACTCGAGACGCGCCAGGCGGCGGCTGTCGGTGACGCGCGCCATGTTGTCATGGATCGCCAGCGCTTCGGCTTCGCTCCGTACGCGGTTGAGCAGGATGCGAAAACGCCTGTGCGCGTAACCCAGGCTGACCTTCTTGATCAGTGCGTAGGCCTCGGTGATGGCGGTGACATCGGCCGGGACGACAATGACTGTCTCCTGCGCGGCCAGACCAAGCGGTGAGAAACCGAGCGGGTGGTCGAGCGAGGCGTCGACGAGCACGACGTCGGCCGGTGGCAGCAGTTCGGCCAGACAGGCCAGCAGCGTCCGCCGCTCGGGCTCGCCGAGCGCGCCGAGCTGGCCGACGACGCGGGCCGCCGGCAGCACACGGATTCCCGGCGCAACCTGAACGAGCACCTCATCGAGTCGCTTTTCCTGACTGACCACCTGTTGCAGATCGTTGGTGGCGAAGGCGCCAAAAAACCCCGCAACCGCAGCATCGGCGTTCTCGTCGACGATCAGGACCTCCCGGCCGACGCGCGCCAGCGACGCCGCCAGGTTGGCTACCGAAGTGCTCTGGCCAACACCGGCACCACCAGCGGTGAAGCTGAGGATGCGCAACTGTGGGCGCCCAAGGAGGCGGCGCAGCCCGGCGGCCTGGTCGCCGCGATGATCAGCCACGCTGTCCTCCGACCGACAGCATGCCTTCGCTGCCGCCAGCCATCATCAGGCCTGGCTCGACACCAGCGAGACGGTGCGGAGAACTCTCGGGCAGGTCCTTGAACGCCCGATGCAGAAGATACGGTCGATTCGGCAGGTGCAGGTCTTCCGGGACACGCTGCCCGTTCGAGATGTAGTACAGCCGCAGCTCGTGGCGAATGACCACATCCAGCGACGAAGCGAGGCTGGCTGCCTCATCGACCTTCGTCAGCACGCAGCCCGCAAGCCCGAGCCCGCTGTAGGCGCGCACGACATCGTCGAGGGTATCGCCACGACCGGTTGCCGCCAGCAGGAGCAGCGACCGGACGTCACTGTCGCGGAACATCGCCACCTGCTCACCGACCATCCGGTCCCTCTGGCTCATCCCCATGGTGTCGATCAGCACCATGTGGGTGTGCCGCAAGTCATGCAGCGTCGCCCGCAGGTCCTTGGCATCCCGCGCCAGGTGGACCGGCACACCGAGTATGCGCCCGTAGATCCGCAACTGCTCATGCGCTCCGATGCGGTAGCCGTCCGTCGTCACCAACGCCAGCTTCCTCGCCCCATGCCGCAGGACGCAACGCGCCGCCAGCTTGGCGGCCGTCGTCGTCTTGCCGACCCCCGTCGGTCCGACGAGGGCATAGATCCCACCCTGATCGACGATATCCCTTTCGCCGTCGATGGTCAGCATGCCGCGCTCGGCACGTCCACGTACCCAGGCGAGAGCCTGCGCCGCATCGAGTTCGCGCGGCAAGTCGGCGAGCAGTTCACGCGCGAACCGCGGCGAGAAACCGGCGTCGAGCATCTGTCGCAGGATTTCGGTCTTCACCGGCTCTGAGCGCGCCACCTCGCCCCAGGCGAAACCGGCCAGCTGTTGTTCGACGATTCGCCGCAGTGAGCGAATTTCGTCCATTACCGCCGCCGGTACAACCGCCGCTCCGCCATCGGTGGAACTGCCTTCGCCCACCGATGGCGGGCCCGCCGGCGGACGCGCAGCCGCCGCCGGCGACGGCACTGCCGTCTCCGGCCGGCTGCGCTCCTGCCGCCGCGGCACCCCGGCCGCTGGGCGCGTCGCCGCCCTGTCATCGGCGCTGCTGCGCTCGGGTGCAGCCACCACGGTGGCGTCGATGCGGCCACTCGGCGGCAGCGAATCGCGCGGCGGCGGCACGATCAGCTCCATGTCGCGAGCGGCGACGGCCATGATTTCGACGCCGCCCGGGATTCCACGATTGGAAAGGATGATCGCGTCAGGCCCAAGGGTCTCCCTGACTTTTCGCAAGGCGTCACGTGCCGTCGCCGCGATGAATTTCCTGACGTTCATGCTCGTTGTCCAATGATGGATGTCACTTTGATCGTTCGATGTTCTGGCACCTCAGCGTGCGCCAGAACCTTGAGCTGCGGAATGTGGCGCCGGAGGAAGCGTGAGAGCAGGCTGCGCAGTGCCCCGGAAACCAGCAGGACCACCGGCAGACCAGCCTCCTCCTGCCTCTGCGCCGCCGCCAGCGCTTCACGCACGAGCGTATCGGCCAGACCCGGTTCGATGCCAACCGCTTCACCAGTTCCGGCGACTGCCTGTTGCAACAGCCGCTCAAGCTGCGGGTCGAGCGCCATCACCTGCAGGTCGGCAGCACCGGCGTAGAGTTCCTGGACGATCGAACGTCCCAGCGCAACGCGCACCTGCACCGTCAACGCATCCGGGTCCTGCGAACGAGCTGCGCCGTCGGCCAGGGTTTCGATGACGGTGCGCATGTCGCGCAGGGACACTCCCTCGTCGAGCAGGTTGCGCAGGACCTTCTGTACCACGCCGAGTGACAGGGCCTTGGGAACGAGGTCTTCGACCAGCTTCGGCATTTCCTTTGCCAGATGATCGAGCAGGGCCTGCGTCTCCTGCCGCCCGAGGAGTTCGGCGGCATGTGACAGGATCAGATGGTTGAGGTGCGTTGCGACCACCGTGCTCGGATCGACGACCGTGTAGCCGTAAGCCTGGGCCTGCTCACGCGCAGCCGGGTCGATCCATACCGCGGGCAAACCGAAGGCTGGATCCCGGGTTGCCGTCCCGGGCACCTGACCTGCCACCCGGCCAGGATTGATCGCCAGCAGATTCCCGGGAAACGCTTCGCCCTCGCCGATCTCGACCCCCTTGAGAAGGATCTTGTAGGCATTCGGCTTCAGTTCGAGGTTGTCGCGGATATGGACCGGCGATACCAGGAAGCCGACATCCTGCGCAAACTTCTTCCGGATGCCGCGAATGCGGCGCAACAGCTCGCCGTCCTGCGCCTTGTCGACGAGCGGGATCAGCCGGTAGCCAACTTCGAGTCCAAGAACGTCGAGCGGCGTCACGTCCGCCCAGCTCGCTTCCTGCACTTCGCGCGCCACTGTCGGTGCTGCCGCCACCGGCAGCGGCTTCTGCTCCTGTCGCTGCCGGTCGAGTCGCCAGGCCACCGCTGCCAGCGCACCGCCAATGAGGAGGAAGATGAAGTTCGGCATCCCGGGAATCAGGCCGAGCAGGCCAATGATTGCCGCCGTCAGATAGAGCGGCTTGGGATTGTCGAACAGCTGTGCGACAAACTGCTGCGAAACGTCCTGGTCGTCGCCGACACGGGTCACCACCATGCCGGCGGCAATCGAGACGATCAGTGCCGGGATCTGGGCGACGAGGCCGTCACCGATCGTCAACAGGGTGTAGGTCCGCGCCGCCGTTCCGACGTCCAGATTGTGCTGCAGGACGCCGACGAACAGGCCGCCGACAACGTTGATCAGCATGATCAGGATGCCTGCTATCGCGTCGCCGCGAACGAACTTCGAGGCACCATCCATCGAGCCGAAGAAATCTGCCTCCTGGGCGATCGTCGACCGCCGCTTGCGCGCCTCCTCCTCGCCAATCAAGCCGGCATTGAGGTCGGCATCGATCGCCATCTGTTTGCCCGGCATCGCGTCCAGCGTGAAGCGGGCAGCGACTTCGGCGACCCTGCCTGCACCCTTGGTGATGACAATGAAGTTGATGATCACGAGGATCGTGAACACCACCAGCCCCACCCCATAGTTGCCGCCAACGAGAAAGTGGCCAAAGGCTTCGATCACCCGTCCAGCCGCCGCCGGACCGGTATGCCCCTCGAGCAGGACGACCCGCGTCGAGGCAACGTTCAGGGACAGGCGCAGCAGTGTCGTCACGAGCAGGACGGTGGGAAAGACCGAAAAGTCGAGAGGCTTCATCACGCTCATGGCAACCAGCATGACGATCACCGAAATGGCGATATTGAAGGTGAAGAACAGATCCAGCAGGAAGGGTGGCAGCGGCAACACCATCATCGCCAGGATGAGCAGGATCAGCAGCGGGCCAGCCAGCTGCCGCTGGCCAAAGCGCGCGACGAAATCCTGCAGGGCGATGGTGCCGCTAGCCACGCTCAGGCTCCGGGACGAGTTCCGGGGGAACTGCTATCCGGCCCGGCGGCAGCGGCAGATCACCGCCAGCCTGCCGCCAGTGGCTCAGTTGGTAGACATAGGCCAGCACCTCGGCGACCGCCGCATAGAGCGCCGCCGGAATCTCCTGATCGAGGTCGACGTGCCGATGGAGCGCCCGCGCCAGGACCGCCGCCTCGACCGTCGGAACGCCATGGTTCGCCCCCAGCTGACGTATCTTCAGCGCGATCTCGCCGGTCCCCTTGGCAAGCACTTTCGGTGCCCCCATGCCGCTGCTGTAGGCCAGGGCAACCGCGTAGTGCGTCGGATTGGTGACGATGACGTCGGCCGCCGGAACCGCGGCCATCATCCGCTTGCGGGCAGCCTCACGCTGCAATTGGCGGATGCGCCCCTTGATCTCCGGGTTGCCCTCGAGTTCCTTGCCTTCCTGCTTCACTTCCTGGTGGCTCATCTTGAGTTTGTCGTGGTACTGCCAGAGCTGGAATGGCACGTCGACGGCAACGATGAGCAGCATCGCCGAGACGATGGCAAGAAAGCTGAAGCTGAGCAGGTGGCCGGCATTCGCCAAGCCGACGGGCAGTGGCTGCGCAAAAATGGCCAGCAATTCTCCCCGCTCGCTCCACAGCACCCAGGCCGCGACACCACCGAGCAGCGAGGCCTTGGCGACCGCCTTGACGAGTTCGACCATGCCGCTCCACGACACCAGGCGAACGATTCCCTGCAGCGGATCGAGACGGCTCGGGTCGGGCTGCAGGGCCTTGGCCGAGAAATTCCAGCTGCCGAGGAGAAAGGGTGAGAGCAGGACTGCTACGAGCAGAGCACCGAACAGCGGGGTGAACGTGAGCAGGGCTTCGGCCGTCAGGTCGGCCAGCCGGGTCAGCATCAGCACTGGTTCATGGGCCGCCTGGTGGTCGACCACAAGACCGCGGCGGAAAAGCCCCGTCAACCTCTGCATCATCCACGGACCCAGCACCATGAACGCTGCCGCGCCGACGATGAGGACGAGGAAGGCGCCAACCTCCCGCGAGCGCGGCACCTGCCCCTCCTCACGCGCCTGTTCGAGGCGTCTCGCCGATGCGGGTTCGGTACGTTCGAGGTCGCTTTCCTCTGCCATTTCGAGCTTCCAGTCTGGACGACCGTATTATAGGAAAAGCTCAGTAATAATAGACAGCTAGGAAGCTTTATTTATATCAGTTCTCGAATAGTTGCAGCTTAACAACAGCTCTCTCGACCGCAGCATGGAAAAGGGGGCTTTCGCCCCCTCGGTGAAGTCCGTCGGTAGTGGTCCGACCCCTAGACGAGCAGTTCCAGCGCTCGCGGCGCCGGCGCCCGCGCGTCTCGCTCGCCATTGGCCGCGAGATCGGACAACAGCTCCTTCATGTCCAGTATGAGAACGATCTGGCCGTTCGACAGTGTCGTCACTCCGGCCACTCCGCGTGGCCGGAAATCATCAAGCGCCTTGATCACCGCATCGTCGCGACCGGCGAAGTTATCGACCGCCAGAATGAAGCTGCGCTCGGCAGTCTGCATGAGGACGCCGAATTCGGGCCGCCGCAGTTGCGGCCACCCGAGCAGGCGCGCGAGGGCAATGACCGGCAGAATCTCGCCGCGCACCACCAGCGTTTCCCGGCCACCCACCTCCTGCATCCGCTCGTGGTCGATCGGCAGGATTTCCCGTACCAGCGACAGCGGCAAGGCAAAGGGCTGGTCGCCGAGGAGAACGAGGAGAACGGGCAGGATCGCCAGCGTCAGCGGCAGCGAGATGACGAACACCGAACCCTTGCCGGGTTCGGAGCGGATCTCGATCGACCCATTGAGTTTCTGGATGTTCGTCTTGACGACGTCCATGCCGACGCCGCGACCGGACACCGCCGAAGCCTTGGCCATCGTCGAGAAACCCGGCAGGAAGATCAGGTTGAGGCTCTGCCGGTCATCGAGCGTGTTCGCTTCTTCCTCGCTGATGATGTGCTTCTCGACCGCTTTCGCGCGAATGCGTTCGGGGCTCATCCCGCGCCCGTCGTCGGCAATCATCAGGACGATGTGGTCACCCTCCTGGCGCGCTTCGAGACGAATGACGCTCTTCGCCTGCTTGCCTGCGGCGCGCCGCTCATCGGGCGACTCGACACCATGATCGACCGCATTGCGTATCAGATGGATCAGCGGGTCGGCCAGGTCCTCGATCATCGTCTTGTCGACCTCGGTCTCTTCACCGATCAGTGCCAGTTCGACATCCTTGCCCAGTTGTCTAGCCAAGTCGCGCGCAATCCGCGGATACTTCTGGAACAGGCGGCCGATCGGCTGCATGCGCGTCTTCATGACCGAGTTCTGCAGGTCGGACACCAGCAGGTCGAGCTGGCTGACGGCCTGATCGAGTGCCTGCAAGGTCTCCGAATCGGTACGCCCGGCCAGGATGTCCGCCCGCAGGCTGGTCAACCGGTTCTTGGTCAGGCCGATCTCCCCGGATAGGTTGAGCACCTGATCGAGCCGCGCCGTGTCTACACGGATGGTCGTTTCGCGTGCTGCCGCCCTTTCGTCGGCGCGGCGCCCCGATGGCGCAGCGCTGGCAGCAGCCCCCGGCCTGTCCGTGCTGCGGCGCCCCTCGGGCGGGAAGTGCGGCTGCAGCTGCGAGACTTCGATTTCGCCTGCCTGCCTGCTGCCGTCCGTGGCGCTGGTCTCGCCGGCCACAGCCGGCACACTGGCACCAGCCTGGCCGCTGAACACCGCATGCAGCGCCTGCCAATCCGGACCCTCCTCGCCACTTCCTGCAGCCGCTGGCGCCCCGGCGGGCTTGACTTCAGCAGGCTCCGCGGCAGCCCTTGATGGCGCACCGGCATCGGCAGCTGCCGTCAGCGCGCTCTGCAAGTCGGCAGTGACTTCCGCCGCGGCCGGCGCCGGTTGCCTGCCCTGGGCAATCTCGCCGAACATCTGACGAACACCCTGCGTGGCCGCCATGATGGTGTCCATCAGGGCCGGCGTCAGTTCCTTCTCGCCATTGCGCAGCTTGTCGAACAGGTTCTCGGTCAGGTGGCAGAGCCTGACCAGCTCGGCAGCATTGAGGAAACCGGCGCCGCCCTTGATCGTGTGAAAACCGCGAAAGATGTCGTTGAGCAGACGCACATCCTCGGGACTCCGCTCGAGATCGACGAGCTTGTTGTCGACATCCGACAGCAGGTCACCGGCTTCCTGCAGGAAATCCTGCAGCAGGTCTTCCATCCCCGCAAAATCGCTCATCGCGAACCTCCTAGAATCCCAGGCTGCCGAGCAGCTCGTCAACCTGCTGCTGTGAGGCGACGACGTCGGCGCGGCCGTCGGGGTTGATCACGGGCCCATTGAGGAGGCTGTTGACCGACTCGGTACGCCGCTCACCGGGCAGGGTCTCGATCAGCACTTCCATCAGTTGCGTCTCCAGTTCGTGGGCCACCTGAATGATCTTCTTGATCACCTGGCCGGTGAGATCCTGGAAGTCCTGGGCCATCATGATCTCCAGCAGCTGCGCCTTGGTTGCCTCGGTCTTCGCCGGCAAGCCCTGCTTGAGGAACGAGCGGGTCTCCTCGGCCAGCAGCCTGAAATCGTCGACCGCCATCTGGTTGGCAAACAACGCATCCCACCGGGTCGCCAGTCGCGCCGCTGACACCTCCAGTTGCTCCTGCAGCGGGTTGGCGATATCGGTCGCGTTGAGTACCCGGCAGGCGGCCTGCTCGGTCAGGTTGGCAACGTAGTTGAGGCGCTCTCTGGCATCCGGAATGGCGCTGACGGTGCTCTCGAGCAATTCGCTGTAACCCAATTGGCCCAGCGTGTCGTGCAACTGGCGGGCCATCTGGCCGACCCGCTTGAACACCCGATCCTGTCCCTGCCAGTCCGCAGCCGCTGCCTCCGGTGCAGCCGTGGTCGCCTGTGCCCGCACGGAGTCGAAAAGCGCCTGCAACTCGTCACTGTCGTCGGCTCCGTCGCCTTCGCGCAACTGCTGCAGCAGCGATGGTGCTGGCTTGGGCGTGGCGGATGGTACGGCCGTGCTGGCGATCGCGATTCCCGAAGCGATGCTGTCGAACAGCGCCTCAAGTTCCCGTGAATCGCCGGAGGTATCGCCTTCGCTCATGTCAGCCCCCCATCCTGTCGAAGATCTTCTGCAGCTTTTCGGCCAGCGTCGCCGCCGTGAAAGGCTTGACGATGTAACCGCTGGCCCCCGCCTGCGCGGCGGCAATGATGTTCTCCTTCTTCGCCTCGGCGGTGATCATCAGCACCGGCAGGTGCTTCAGCGTCGCCGAAGCGCGGATCGCCTGCAGGAGCTGCAGGCCATCCATGTTCGGCATGTTCCAGTCGGTGACGACGAACTCGAAGCCGCCATGGTTGAGCTTCTGCAGAGCCACCGCGCCATCCTCGGCCTCGTCGACGTTGGCGAAACCGAGTTCCTTCAGCAGATTCCTGACGATGCGCCGCATCGTCGAGAAATCGTCCACCACGAGAATCCTCATCTTGGGATCAGCCATCATTGACTCCGATTGTTCGCTCAGCGCTCGAGCAAGGGACGCAGGGTATCGGCCAGAACCTCTGCGTCAAACTTGGCAACGTAGGCATCGACGCCCACCGCCTTGCCCATCGCGTGGTTGGCCTGTGACGAAAGCGACGAGTGCATGACCACCGGAATGCCCGTGAAGCGGGCGTCTCCCTTGATGTTTCTGGTGAGAACGTAGCCATCCATCTCCGGCATCTCGGCGTCGACCAGGATCAGGCGGATTTCGTCGCGCAGCGCGCTGCCACTCTGGTCGGCGTGCGCCGCGATGGCTTGCAGGCGGCTCCACGCTTCGGCGCCATTGGTGGCGTGCTTGTGCCTGACACCGAGCTTGTCCAGCACCTCGGTGATCTTGCGCCGGGCAACAACCGAGTCGTCAACGAAGAAGATGCTGACATCCTGATCGACATTGGCTGGCGGAATATCAACGATGATCGCCTCGCCGAAGGCGTTGGCCAGAATCTGTTCGACGTCGAGAATCGATACCAGCTTGCCATCGTCCAGTTCGGTGACGGCGGTGATCAGCCCCTGATTGGTCGACAGGAGGTTCTCCGGGGCCCTGACCTTCTCCCAATCGACGCGGATGATCCGGTCCACTTCATGCACGAGAAATCCGAGGGTCCGCTTGGAATACTCGGCCACCATCATGGTCTTGCCGTACTCGTCCTGATGCTCCCGGTGCTCGAGAAAGGAAATCAGCGAGAGCACCGGAATGACGTTGCCGCGCAGGGAAATCAGCCCTTCGACGCCACGCGGCATGTTCGGTGTTCTGGTGATCGGTGGCGTCCGGCCAACTTCCCGCACCTTGAAGACGTTGATGCCGAAGGTCTCGCGCGTCCCCAGCGAGAAGAGCAGGATCTCCATCTTGTTCGACCCTGCGAGCCGGGTTCGCGCATCGACGCCGTCGAGCAGGTTCTTCCGTTCAGCCAAATCCATCCTATCGCTCCAGTGAGGTCGCCCGCTCAGCGGGACGGCAGCGCCGGCACGCCACCGCCTTGCAGCCTGCGCGTCAGCGTCTCCGAGAGCCGCTGCGGTTCAAACTTGGGCACATACTCGTCAACGCCAACGGACTTGCCGAGCTGCTGGTTCGACATTCCCGACAGCGACGAGTGCATGATCACCGGCACGCCAATGAAACGCGGGTCGGACTTGATCTTTTTCGTCAGGATGTAGCCATCCATCTCCGGCATTTCGATATCGGTCAGGACGAGACTGATCAGGTCGCCGACTGCCTGACCGGACGCCTGGGCGTAAGCAGCCATCTTCTCCAGTTCCAGCCAGGCATCAAGACCATTGATCGCGGCAACGTACTTCACACCCATCGCCCCCAGTGTACGCTCGATCTGCTTGCGTGCGACCGACGAGTCGTCGGCGAAAAAGACCGTCAGACGCGGATTGTCCAGCGGCTTGATGTTGCGGTAGACGATCTCGTCGTCGTAGTTGGTGGTTTCCGAGAGGATCTTCTCGACATCCATCATCATCACCAGGCGACCGTCCGCCAGTTCCGTCACGGCAGTCACCAGACCACCGAGTTCGGCCAGCAGCATGGCCGGCGGTACCCGCATCTGCCCCCAATCGAGGCGCAGGATGGTATCCACTCCCTCGACCAGGAAACCCTGGGTGTGGCCGGCATACTCGGTGATGATCATGATCGAGCGGGGCGTCTGCGTATCGACCCCGGCATAGCGCGCGAGGTCGACGACCGGCACCAGCGCGCCGCGCAGACTGACCATCCCCTCGACCGAGGGCGGCATCTCGGGAGCCGCCGTGATCGGCGGCGTGCGCATCACTTCACGCACCTTGAAGACATTGATGCCGAAGGTCTCGCGGCGACCGGTGCGCGCATCGGTGCCGAGCGAGAAGAGCAGGATCTCCAGCTTGTTGGTGCCGGCCAGCTTGGTCCGGGCATCGATGTTCTTCAACAAATCCGACATATATCTTCCTCTTGCAGGAGCCAGCGCCGATCGAGTCGCCGACATCTTAATCGAATCGTCATCCGCACGCCAAGATGGCCTGGCCTGCCGGGAGTGCGCCTTTCCAGCTCTACACCTCGGTCCGGTAGCCGATCCGGAAGCCACCCCAGTGGCGGCCCTTGACGTAGATCGGAGCCGAGATGTCGTGCATCAGCTCGCCCGTGTCGCGGCGATAGGTCTGCAGCAGGAACGAATGCTCGTGACCACCGGAGCGCCTGCCAACCGGGTCATCGAAGATGCGTTTGGTACGGCTGCGGACGAAATCAAGCTTCTCGTCACCGCTCAAGGGATGCGAGAAGGCCCGGTTGTGGGTCGGCACATAGCCGTTGCGGTCGATGCAGATCGCGTACACCAGGCCTTGCTGCTGCGCCAGCAGTTGCTCCTGCAGCGGCGCCACGGCCTGATCGGTGAACTCGTCGAAGCGCGTCCGGTACTTCTGCGGCCGCGTATTGGCAATCGGCTGGTAGCGGTCGTCGAACAGATCGTCAAGGCCGATCCTGCCGGCGTCGACGGCGCCGTCGAGCAGCGCGCCGACGGCCCGTGCCGCCTCGGTGACGATGTCGGGCATGCGGCTGTGGGCGGCTACAGCCTGCTCGCCAGCGGCCCCGAGCCTGAAGACATTGCCCACTTCCTTGAGATTTTCGGCCAGGCACTCGACGTGGTCGACCGCCAGCAAGGTCTGCTCGGTGACCGTACTGTTCGCCTCGGCCATCTGCCTGATGTTGCGCACATGCTCGGCGATGCTGTCGCCGGTGCGCGTCTGCTGGCCGAGCGCAGCGGCAATCGCCTCGACCTTGTCGAGAGTCTGTCGCGCGCCGCTGTTGATGCCGTCGAGCGCCTGCGCAGCCTGCCGGGCGAGTTCGGCACCCTTGCGCGCCTGCCCACTACCGGACTCGATGCTGGCAATTGCCGACTGCGTCTCGCCCTGAATGGCAGTGATCACCTGGCTGATCTCACCGGTCGCCTGCGATGTCCGTTCCGCAAGCTTGCGCACCTCGTCGGCAACGACGGCGAATCCGCGCCCGTGTTCGCCCGCCCGCGCTGCCTCGATGGCTGCGTTGAGGGCCAGCAGATTGGTCTGATCGGCGATCTCGCGAATCGTCTGGACGATCCCGCTGATGGCTCGCGAGCGTTCTCCGAGCGCACCGACAACGGCCGCGGACTGGCTCACCGAGGCCGCGATCTGCTCCATCTCTGCCGACGCCTTGCGGGCAATCGACATGCCCTCGCTCGACAGACTGTTCGACCGCTCGGCGATGCCCGCGGTTTCACTCGCCTTCTCGCCGACTTCGTTCATCTGCAGTGTCAGATTGGCCACCTCGCCAGCGGTCGCCAGGGCGGCATCCCGCTGCTCGTTCGATCCGGCAGCCACCCGCCGTGCATCACCGATCAGCTGTCGCGAAGCATTGCCGACTTCGATCGAGTTGAACAACAGCTTGCCGACGATGGTGGCAAAACTCTCCATCAGGCGGTTGTAGTCGGCGGCGACCAGCGCCAGTTCATCACCTCCGGTGGCGACCGCACGCCGCGTCAGGTCGCCGTCAGCATAGGTTCCGGCGATCACCGCGCGCAGTCCCTGCAGGCGACCCAGCAGATCCCGCTCGAGCAGGACGGCGATGGCGGCGGCGGCGAGCAGCACGAGTCCTGCTGCCGTCAGCCAGCCCGGCATGCCGCCGCCAAGGATCGAATGACCCAGCCAGCCACCTGCGGCAGTGAGCGACACCAGTAACAGCATCGCAGAACGGATTCTCCACGCCAGTCCCAGCATCGTCGTCTCCTCACCTTGTCGTCGCTGCAGCGCTCTTCATCATCAGTGAAACGGCAGAAAACACCGCACCTTTAGCGTCTTCGCCCGGCCAGTGCAATCGCTTCCGCACTCGCCACCTGTCGACAGCCCCGTCGCGCGTCGCACGCGGCGGTGTCCGCACCACCTCCAGGCGATCAGCCGGCCAGCGGTTCGTGGATGGTCACCTGCGCCGCACGGCCACGCACCGCCACGCGGTCCAGTTCGCGGCACGGCCAGTCGCCCAGTTCCTGCCGCGTCGCCTCACCGACGATCACCCCTGCATCATAGTGCGTCGACAGTCCCTGCAGGCGCGCCGCCAGATTGACGGCGTCGCCGAGCACCGTGTAGGCGCGTCGGTGGCGTGAGCCCATGTCGCCGACAACCATCGTGCCGCTGTTGATGCCGATGCCGATGCGCAGGGGTGGCCAGCCGCGCACCGCCAGGAGCTGATTGAGGGCTGGCAGTGCAGCCTGAATCGCCAGCGCAGCGGCAACCGCGTGCCGCGCGTGCAGCGGGTCGGCGACCGGTGCGCCCCAGAAGGCGACGATGGCGTCACCGACGTACTTGTCCAGAGTACCCCGGTGCGCGCGAATGACATCGGTCATCGCCGACAGGTAGTCGTTCATCATCGCTGCCAGCTCGGCAGCCGGCATCTGTTCGGCGATCGTCGTGAAGCCGCGGATATCTGCGAAGAGCACCGTCAACTCGGCGTTGCGGCCGCGCATGTCGTAGCGCTCCGGATCGCGGCTCATTTCATCAACCAGCTCGGGAGGAACGTACTGGCCAAAAAGCGCCGCCAGCCGGCGGCGCGCGCGCGACTCGACGAACGAGCCGAAATAGAGATGCAGCGCCAGCAGCAGCGTCAGCAGACAGAGGCTGGCGGCAGCCGGCAGGACCAGGCCCGCCGTCGCCCAGGCCAGCAGGATGAGGACGGTCAGCAGGAGAAAGAGCAGGAGCGTCAAACCGACCGCCGCCTGTGGTGACAGTCGAGGCAACAGCGGCAGCAGGATCAGGGCGAGAAGTGACAGCACTGCCGCTTCGAGAAGCGTCGCCCACGGTGGCGCATGCGGCAGCTTGCCCGCCAGCAGCCCGGCGAGCAGGTTGGCATGCACCTCGACTCCCGGCAGAGCCTCGTTGACCGGCGTCACCCGCTGATCGAGCAGGCCTGCAGCACTGCTGCCCAGGAGAACGATCCGCCCGCGCAGAGCGTCGGCGGGCAGCCTGGCGGCGGCGACATCGGCAGCCGAATGATAGCGAAATCCACCCGCCACCCGGCGAAAAGGCAGCAGCACCGCCCCCTGTCGATCGACCTCGATGAGTCGCGAACCGCGCGTGCTCGACAGCTCGATGGCGACCAGCGACGGCGAAGTGGACTGCCAGGAAAGCCGTTCGGCGAAGTGCAGCCGCAGCGCCGGACCACCAAGGAGCAGTTGCGCCATGACCAGCGGCAGTGCACCGTGAACCTGCCCCACATGCCGCGCCAGCAACCAGCCGCGGCGGACGACGCCATCCGGATCGACCGGTGCACCGAGGAAGCCGCCGCCCGCGGCCGCCTGCTGCAGCAACGGCAGGTTGGCACCGTAGCCCGGCCAGTCGGTCAGACCCGTTGCCTGCGCGAGTTCGGCAGCGCCGATCGGCAGCGCGGGTGGCAGGGCGCCGCTCGTCGTCGCAACCGCACCGGTCGACAGGTGAAAACCGAGCACCACCGGATGTCGGCGCAGGACTTCGGCGAGCCGCCCGTCGTTGTCGAGCGCCGGCCGCAGGTCTTCGACGGCCGAGCGAAAGGCTGCGTTCTGCCGCAGGGGCCCGCGTGCCAGCGCCTCCAACACCGGCAAACCGGAGCTTTCGTCGGCCTCCGCGAGGATGACGTCGAGGCCGAGCAGCAGCGCGCCGTAGTCGGAAAAGATCCGCTCGACCAGATCGGCCAACCGGGCACGGCTCCATGGCCAGCGTCCGAGTTCTGCAAGCGAGCGCTCATCGATATCGACGATGACGATGCTGGTGTCGATCGGCGCCTGCGCGAACCAGCGCACGCGGGCATCATACAGCGCGGCTTCGAGTCGGTGCAGGGCGCCGATCTCGAAGCAGCGCAGACTGTGCGCCAGGAGCACGCCGAGCAGCAGCAGCCCAAGCACGCCGCGCCAGCCGGCAGGTGACAGGCCCCGTCCGACTGTCGCCGCGAAGTCAGCGAAGCTTGATCTCGACACGGCGATTGCGCGGCTCGGCTACACCGTCCTCGGTGAAAACCACCGGTTCGCGCTCGCCGCGACCGACGACGCTGATCGCATCCGGCGCAACGCCGGCCCCGATCAGTTGTTCACGCCCCGCCTCGGCGCGGCGCAGCGACAGCCGGTCGTTGAACGCGGAACTGCCCACCCGGTCGGTATGGCCGATGACGATCGCCTCGGCCGCCGGCAGGGTGGCGAGTTCGTCGCGAATGATCGGCAACTTGCTGCGCGACTCGGGCGTCAAGGCGGAGGTTCCGGTCTCGAAATGAATGACGTAGATGCGCGGGCGCGCCGGTTGCATGTCGAGCAGCCGGCCATAGGACTCCCGCACCATGCGTGGACTACTGGTGAGCCTGCTCGGCGTACCGCCGCGAACATCGACGCCACTGTAGGGCTCGGCGAGCAGAATCTCGCCGCTGGCAGCCGTCACCGAAAGCGCGCCGACGCGACCGTCCGGCCCGGGCAGCAGCAGGACGTGGTCGGTCACCCGCGAACAGGCAGCGAGCGCCAGCCAGAAGATGCAGGGGACGATCCAGGCACGATTCATTCGTCTGCCCCACGGGCTTCGATGATGAACTCGGTGCCCCTGATGCCGAGCACGACGTTCGGTGTCCTGAAGCGCACGTTCTCGGGAGTCTGCCTGGCAAGCAGGCCAGTCACGACGCTCAGCGTACCCTTGAGCAGGGTGGTCAACATGCCGCCTTCGCGCGTCGTCGGATCAAAGCGGAAGTCGTTGATCAAGAGCGTGCTGTTCGGCCCGGCGGTGAGCAGGGTGTCGTCAGCAAGCGTGATGCCGACCGCGCCATCGACGCCGGTACGAACCCGGTCGCCGACCTGCACCGGGCTGCCCACCTGCACCGGCAGCGTGAGCCCGGCACGTTGCAGGTTCACGCTGCCTTCGTAGCGCTTCACCTTGCCGACGGGCAAGCCTGCGTCGGCACCGGCGGCCGAGACGAAGAGCGACAGCAGAAACGGCAGGAAACGACAGAACCTCAATGCGGGAACCTCCGTCCGGTCGGCAGGGCGAGTGGCGAGGAAAACTTTCCAGCGCTGACCAACCGCTGCGCCGGCGCCGTGTGCAGCTGCGAACCCGGCACGCTCACGCCGGCGCCACCGCCGTCACCGGTGCCCGGCCGACATCTGGCTGCGAATCAGCGCGCCCGATAGAGCAGGGTCGGATGAACCTCCTGCAGGATCTTCTGCATCGCCCGGCGCCGCTGCAGGTTGAGAATGATGGGCGAGCGGGTGTTGGCGGCAATCGCGCCTCCGTCTGCCGCACTGCGGTAGACGATGATCACCACCGCCGCGTCCTCGGCACGCTCCAGTTCGAGCTGGGCGCAGTCGGCGTCGGACAGCTCGATCTCGTACTCGAGGTCCAGCGTTTCGGGGGCAACGATCGGGAAGGCAACGGCCACATCGTCGAGCGACTGCAGCCAGAAGACGGCCGGTTGCGGTCCTTCCTCGTGGAAGAACGTGAAGCGCCGGCAATCCGGGAAGCCAGCAGGGCCAACCGCGAAGGTGAAGACGGTCTGCGGATCGACCGGCACATCCTTGAGCCCAAAGCGTTCGAGATCAATCTTCATCGCTTACCCCCCCCCGACGTACTGCGAGATGCAGCCACCCGAAAACACCAATTTAACCTTTTTCCCGGCCCTGCGGCAAATCCTCTTCGCCGCCGACGCCGCCGGCACAAGCGCCGCCTTGAGTTTTGCCGCCCGATTCTGCATAGTTCGCGCTTTTCGCGACACAGCCGGCGGCGCCGACGGCGATCGGGCAGGAACGGATCGGCAGCCATGACCGTTCCCGGCCGTCTTCTGCTGGTCGCCGGCTGCGGCCGCAGGGAGCATTCGCGGTCACCAGCGCGCTCCACCGTCAACCAACCAAGGCCCGCAGAGCCCATGCTTCGTTTCGCAGATCGAGATGTCCCCCAACTGATCGCAGAAAGAATTGCCGACGAGATCGGTTGCCGCCCGCCACAGGTGCTCGCCACGGCCACCCTCCTCGACGACGGTGCCACCGTGCCCTTCATCGCCCGCTACCGCAAGGAGGCCACTGGCGGCCTCGACGACTGTCAGTTGCGGCTGCTCGACGAGCGGCTGCGCTATCTGCGCGAGTTCGAAGAGCGGCGCAGCAGCATCCTTGCGTCGGTCGACCAGCAGGGCAAGCTGACGGCCGAACTGGCGGGCGAGATCATCACCGCCGAGAGCAAGCAGCGCCTGGAAGACCTCTATCTGCCGTACAAGCCGAAGCGGCGCAGCAAGGCGCAGTTGGCTCGCGAGGCCGGCCTCGCCCCGCTCGCCGAACTGCTGCTGGCGGTGCCGACCCACTCGCCGGAAGCCGAAGCCGCCCGCTGCCTGAACCCCGACGCGGGCTTCGCCGACGTGCGCAGCGTGCTCGATGGCGCGCGCCAGATCCTGATGGAGCGCTTCGCCGAGGATGCCGCGCTGCTCGGCGAACTGCGCGGCTACCTCGAAACGCACGGCCATCTGAAGTCGACCGTCGTCAACGGCAAGGAAGCCGAAGCCCTCAAGTTCCAGGACTACTTCGACTACTCGGAGGCGCTGCTCGCGATCCCCTCGCATCGCGCCCTGGCACTCTTCCGTGGCCGCAACGAGGGACTGCTGCAACTCAGCCTGCTGCTTGACAGCGACCTGGATCCGACCCGCGCCGGCACTCGCCATCCCTGCGAGAGCCGCATCGCACACCGTTTCGGCGTTGCCGATCGGGGGCGGGCAAGCGACGCGTGGCTCGCCGAAACGGTCCGCTGGGCCTGGCGAATCCGCATCTCGCTGCACCTGGAAACGGAGTTGCTGTCGGCGCTGCGCGAACGTTCCGAGGATGAAGCGATTCGTGTCTTTGGCAGCAACCTGCACGACCTCCTGCTCGCCGCCCCGGCCGGCCAGCGACCGACGATGGGCCTCGATCCCGGCCTGCGCACCGGCGTCAAGGTCGCCATCGTCGACGCCACCGGCAAGCTGCTCGACAGCGCCACCATCCACCCGCACGAACCCCGGCGCGACTGGGACGGCGCGCTGCACGTTCTGGCATTGCTCGCGCAGCGCCATCGGATCGATCTGATCAGCATCGGCAACGGCACGGCCTCACGCGAAACCGACCGCCTGGTCGCCGAACTCATCCGCCGTCATCCGGAAATGGGACTGCGCAAGGTCGTCGTGTCGGAAGCCGGTGCTTCGGTCTATTCGGCCTCGGAGTACGCCTCGCGCGAGTTCCCGGAACTCGACGTCAGCCTGCGTGGCGCGGTGTCGATCGCCCGTCGCCTGCAGGATCCGCTCGCCGAACTGGTGAAGATCGATCCGAAAGCGATTGGCGTCGGCCAGTACCAGCACGACGTCAGCCAGATCCGGCTGGCCAGGGCGCTCGATGCGGTCGTCGAGGACTGTGTCAACGCCGTCGGCGTCGAGGTGAACACCGCCTCGGCGCCACTGCTGGCGAGCGTCTCCGGACTCAGCACGACACTGGCGGCGAACATCGTCGCCCACCGCGACCGCCACGGCCCGTTTCGCAACCGCCAGGAGCTGCGGCAGGTGCCGCGACTCGGCGAGAAAACCTTCGAACTGGCTGCCGGCTTCCTGCGCGTCCACGCCGGGGACAATCCGCTGGATCGCTCGGCAGTGCATCCCGAAGCCTACCCCGTGGTCCAGCGAATCCTCGCCGACACGGGCCGCAGCATCGACGACCTGATCGGTGACGCGAAAACCCTGCGGGCACTGCGACCCGAGAAATACATCGACGATCGCTTCGGCCTGCCCACCATCGCCGACATCATCCGCGAACTCGAGAAGCCGGGTCGCGATCCGCGTCCAGAGTTCCGCACTGCCGCCTTCCGGGAGGGCGTCGAGACGATCAAGGACCTGCAACCGGGAATGATTCTCGAAGGCGTCGTCACCAATGTCGCCAACTTCGGCGCCTTCGTCGACCTCGGCGTGCATCAGGATGGCCTGGTTCATATCTCGGCGATTGCCGAGCGTTTCGTCAGGGATCCACGGTCGGTGGTCAAGGCCGGCGATGTGGTGACGGTCAAGGTACTCGAAGTCGACCTGGTGCGGAAGCGCATCGCGCTCAGCATGCGGCTCGCCGACGAGCCACCCGGTGTGGCGAAGACGGCGGCAGCGATACCCTCCGGACGCGTACGGCAGCGCCAGCAGAAGCAACCCGAACCGGCCAGCGCAATGGCCAGCGCCTTTGCCCGGCTACGGCAGTGAAGGGAGCCCGCTTCGCCGCTGCTGCAAAGCACCCTGGACCGCTGCAATCGTGATGGCAGAAGGCCAAGGCAGAATGTCCGAGGCCATCTTCCCGGACCACGATATGGTCAGGGACGACACAGTGGTGCCAGCGGCAGCCTCAGGTGCCTTGCTCCGACGACTGGCCGCTTGGCTGCTGCGGCTGAGGCCTTCGCTGGTGATCCACGATCAGGCCAAAGAAAACGTCGACACTGCAGCCGAGTCGCTGCGCAGCGTGCAGCAGGAATTCGTGCTGCCGGCTCCGGATGTTGACCCGACAGACCTCAGCCTGGTCGTCGTCAGCGTCCGCGTCGACCGCTGCCTGCGACGGTAGCGATGCCGCCAGCGCGGCATGATCCGCGATGTGCATCGTCAGCAGATGGCGCGCGGCCGCGGACAGACTGACCCGTTGCGCGTTCGCGATCTCGCGCAGTGCCGCCAACTGCCGGCCACGGAACTGCACCGTGATTTGCCTCCAGTCAGCGCCCGCTACGGGCGAATTGCCCGGTTGAGTGCGCAGCGCGACCATTCCAGGCGCCTCGCCATGGGGTGGCTGCCGCACCACGTCCTGCCTCCGGCCGCTCACCAGGCGCATCACTGGCCGCTCCAGAAGGCGGAAGGACAGCGCCGCGACCGCCATTGATCCAGCCAGACTCAGCGCCGCGAACAACCACCAGAACTGGGTCATTGACAGACCGGCCTGCCCCAGCAGTCGCGCGAAAAGCTTCTGGACCGGATAGTGGAAGATGTAGAAGCCATACGAGATCAAGCCCAGCCAACGCAGGGGAGCGGTTTCGAGGAGATTCCTGGCGAGCCTCGAGCGCGGCGTAACGTAGATCATCGCGGCCAGCAGCAGCGGCACGAAAGGCCAGTTGTAGTGACCGTGGGGTGCTTGCAGCATGTCGTCGAGCGGCGTGCTCAGTACCAGTAGCACCACTCCGGCGCATGACCAGAAAACCCAGTCGGCTCGCGACCCGGCAGCACCAGAGGATTGGGCACCGCTGCCACGCGCGCCGAGCACGAAGAGCAGTGCAGTGGCGATGCCGATCAGGAAGTAAGTCGCATGCGCCAGGGTCGAATAGGTCAGGACGAAGCTGCCCGGCCCCGAGATGTAAAGCGAAAAGGGCCAGATCAGGCTGACCTGGATCGGCCACTGGCCACGCGCCAGCAAGAAGGACATCAGTCCGTAGTTTGCCAGATAGGTACCGACGACGAGCAACGAAACCGCGGTCAGGGCAGCCCTGGCAGAAAGTCGACGCAGACCCAGCATCAGCAACGGCAACACGAGATAGAACTGCATCTCGACCGCCAGCGTCCAGAAGGGCGCATTCAGGCTGAGGATGTTCCAGTCGTTGAGGTTGTAGAGAAAGACGATGTGCGAAAGCACGTTGTTGATGCTCGGTGCGCCCCCACTCGCGAGCATGATGCCAAGCAGACCGAACAGACACAGATAGTAGGCCGGCAGGATGCGTGCCAGGCGACGGACGACATAGCGCCCGACATTGACCGTCGATCCCGACCCATGCACCTGACGCCAGAATGGCATGGACAGCAGAAAACCGCTGAGGACGAAGAACAGCGCGACGCCGGTATTGCCATTCGCCAGCCAGCGGCCGAGATCGAACGGTCCGAGGTTGGCATCCAGCCCCGCCATTTGATTGAAATGCACGCCGAAGACGGCCAGCGCCGCAATCGCACGCAGCCCGTCCAGGCCGGCGAGGCGATCATTTTCCGCCGGTGTACCGACGGCCGGCGGCGCCGGCGAAGGTGGAAGGTGTACGGCTGCGCGTACCCGGAGGCCAGTTGACGTTGGCCGCGCACTGGAATGCCTGTCGATCGAGGCGAGACCGCCGGCCGCGATCGCAGCCAGCAGGAGATCAGTGATGTCCGGGCTGCCCCGCAGCGATACGATCTGCGCCGCCTCCTGCATGCCGACAGCCAGGAAGACAACGCCGCCCGCCCCCAGCCACGTGCTGCCGCCGGAACGGAACAGCCACACCGAGCCACCATAAAGAAAGAGTTTGCGCAGCAGCGCCGCCGAGTTTGCTGACATGTTTCCTTCGAGGAGGCTCGCGAAGGGTACCCAGTGGAAGTCTCTCGCCCATACCGAAGCCTCCCAGGGGAGCAGATTCGAGCCGAGAGTCGCCGCCAGCAGCAGCACGCCAAGTGCCATCGGCTTCAACCACGACCGCGCAACAAGCCAGACCAGCCCGGCAGCCACGCTGCCAGCGACCTCACCGGGTGTTATCTCGCCACTGACGATGAATGGCTGTGGCGCAAGTACCGCGAGCGGCAGAAACGGCAGCAGCTTGCCCAGTCGGGCACCCGGGAACTGACGGTCCAACATGTGGAGGGCGGCCAGCCATGCCGCGAAATACAGCACGGCTTCCGGGATCGAGGCGACCGGCTGCAGCAGCAGCGGCTTCAAGGCTGTCCTGACGACCGACAGGTCCAGGGTTGGCACCAGTGGCACGAGTTGCGAGACGACCCACATCCCGGCAAGGTACAGGGGAACATCGAGTCTCCGTGCCGACGACAAGCCCAGAGCCAGTCGGCTCACACGAGGGATGCGGGCGATCAGCACGCCAACCGCGATCCCCATGGCGTTGAGCCCGACATCGACCAGCGACGGGTCACGCGTCGGCAAGGCCAGTTGCCCCAGTTGCAGAACCAGGGCCAGGGCCAGGCCGGCCACGGCGAGCCTCACGATTGGCGCCGCATCGTCTTCCTGGCGCAGAAAAGCGAGCGATCCGAAGAAACCGAACGGCACGAAGAGGGCGAAGTTGCCGAGCATGTCACCGCGCATCGTCAGCTGCAACGACCCCAGCGTGGCCAGCCGGCTGCGCAGGTCGGCAGCCGACAGCGCGGCGAAGTCGAAGGGGTAAAGCGAACCATAGACGATCAGCAGCGTTGCCGCTGCAAAGATCAGCTTCACGCTGCTGGCACCCCGACGCTGCCTTGCCCAGGTGGACCTGCCGCCCCTGCGGCCGGTCGCCACCCCGGTATCGCCAGTCTCAGACCCGGCGCAAGCAGCAGACAGAAGACAATCTGTATGCCGGCCCACGCGGCAATCGTGGCAGCCACGGACCAGTCACCAGCGCGATCGCCCGCCAACAGGAATTGCAGAGCGGAGAAACGATGACCGTACTTCTCGACTGCCCCCTCCAGACCCTGTGTCGCAGCCAGAAAGCCGACGGGGAAGAGCAACAGGCTGAGAAACAGTGCGAGCAGTGGCGACAGCAGCCCGATCATGCTTCCCCAGGTCAGGGCCGCGCCCACCGCCAGCAGAAATAGTGCCAGGTACAGCCAAACCATCGCCGGGATGCCAAATGCCGATCTCTGTGCAATCAGTTCCACCACGTTGCTTGTCACCGCATGATCAACGACGATCAGCTTGCACAACCACAACATGCCAATCGATATCGCCAGCAAGGGCAACCCGCCAGGCGCTCGCCGCCCGTAAGCAACGTAGTTGCCGAGCAGAACGACGGCGAGCGAGACCAGGATCGGAATCGGCGCATAGATGCCGATGTAGCGGCCACCCATCTCGACGTAGTCCGCCAGCCGCGGGTGCAGGGCAATCGCCTGCTGCGCCGCCGGCGGCAGGGTCTGGGCGACCTGCCAGCCGCTCTGTGTCCACACCGGCACACCAAGGATGTCGTGCAGGCTTTCCGGGGTCACGCTCAAGCACAGAAAGGCGAAGCTGGTAACGCTCACCGCGACGGCAAGCAGCGGTGACAGCAGGACGGCTGCGGGCCACCGCCGCATGGACAGTGCCATGAGTCCACTACCGATGCCAAGCCAGCAGATCCAGAGGCCGAACATCAGCCAGTTGAGCGGGTTGCCACCGCGCCACATGAGTTCCCTGAGGTTGCCGGGTGCTCCGGGCAACCGTCCGAGCAGACCGACCATGGCGCCGAGGAGAAAGGCGACAACGATCAGCGGCAAACCAAGGCGCAACCAACGCCGCCAGGCACGGCCGAAAGACAGCATGGGCATTCCTCACTGACAGGTTAGGACCCCGATGACGTCAGGCCGCTGCGCGCGCCGGCGGACTCCCCACCACCCGACGCCCGGATCGCAGACGGCCGTCTGCGATCCGTTGCACCTTGGTCCTGCAGGAGGGGGGGCTGGATGGCAAGAAAGCCGGCTGTCCCGGAAAAAGTATATGGGCACCGATGCACGGCCGTCAACGCGAGCGGCAGACGCGACCTTCCCGATCGACCGCCGACCGGTCGCACCGGACCGCAGGCCTCCGCAGGGTGCTGGGCGAGCGCGCGGCAAGACGGGAACCCCGTGCAGGCGCGCACCCGTTTCGTCCGGCAAACATTGATCGACTCCACGGTGCTGCCGTGAGCGACACGATCGGCAAGAGCAGCAACGAGTGAAATCCCGCACAGCAAGGAGCATCAGTTTAGCGTAGCATTCAGCGCTGACCGAGGCGACCGCAGCCGGAAACCCGAGCATGACGGCTCCGGCAAGTGCCCCCGGGGTTCGTTTCATGTTTCGCGAACGAGGAGATGGCTCACTGCCAGACGATCGCTGCCGGCTTATCGGGCTCCCGGGGCGACCGACAACACCGCCAACCCTGCCCGGCGAACCCGAAACCAATGAAAGCAAGATTATCCGGCCACCTGGATCTGACCGAACTTCTCGGCTCCGCAACGTCTCCGGAACTGATGCGGTCGATCGCGCTGCAGGGCGAGCACGTGGCGCGCGACGATCGCGCCATCTGCTCGCTGATCGGCTCGCCTGGCTACAGCGCGCACAGCGATGCCAAAACGGCGCCACCCGCAGGTCTTGCTGCCGCAATGCTGTCGGGTTGGCACAAACATGGTGTCGATCTCACCTCGCACATCAGCGGTGGCTACGCGCTGGTCATCGTCGACACCGTGCGTCGGTCGACCTTCCTCGCCGTCGACCGCTTCGCCATCGAGACCCTGTGCTATTTCACCGACGGCAAGACCCTGGCGTTCGCCGACCGCGCCGACTGCATCGCGGCGCACGACCAGCAACTCGACCCGCAAGCAATCTTCGATTACCTGTACTTTCACATGATCCCGGCGCCGCGGACGATCTTCCGCCAGGTACGGCGCTTGCCGGCAGCGCATGCGCTGCTCGTCGATGACCAGGGCGTGCGCGAGATTCGCCACTGGCCCTTGCGCTTCGACGAGCAACGTCGCCCTTCCTTCGATGCCGCACGCGACTCGTTCCGCAGCCTGATCCGCGACAGCGTTGCCGAACAGCTCGCCGGGCAGCAACGGGTCGGCGCCTTTCTCTCGGGCGGCACCGACAGCTCGACGGTCGCCGGCATGCTCTGCCAGATCACCGGCGCGGCGGCGCCGGTGTATTCGATTGGCTTTGACGCCGAAGGTTACGACGAGATGGAGTATGCGCGCATCGCCGCCAGGCACTTTGGCTGCGAGCACCACGAGTACTACGTGACGCCATCCGACCTGTTGGCGAGCATCCCGGCCGTGGCCCAGCACCACGATCAGCCGTTCGGGAACTCGTCGGCTCTGCCGGCCTACTACTGCGCCCAGGTCGCCAAGAGCGATGGCTGCAGCAGGATGCTGGCGGGCGACGGCGGCGACGAGTTGTTCGGTGGCAACTCCCGTTACGCCATGCAGCGGCTGTTCGAGTTCTACCACAGCGTACCGCAGGCGATCAGGCAGGCGATCGAACCGATGTGCGCAGACGGCAGCCCCTTGCGCCGAATCCCCGGCCTGAAGCAGGCGACCGGCTACGTGCGTCACTCACGGGTGGCGCTGCCGGCCCGGCTGCAGAGCTTCAACCTGCTCATGCAACTCGGTCCGGCACAGGTGCTCAGCGCCGATTTCCTGTCCGGGGTCGATGTGCACGAACCGGCCCGACACATGCAGGCAACCTGGGACGAATGCCAGGCCCGCAGCCTGATCAACCGCATGCTGGCCTACGACTGGCGCTATACGCTCGCCGACAGCGACCTGCCGAAGGTCCGCGGTGCGGTCCAGATGGCCGATATTGCGGTCGCCTACCCGCTGCTCAGTGATCGCCTGACCGACTTCTCGATGACTCTGCCAGCGGACTGGAAGCTCCGGCGCTTCAAGCTGCGCTGGTTCTTCAAGGAAGCCTTGCGCGGCTTCCTGCCCGACGAAATCATCAACAAGAAGAAAAAGGGCTTCGGGCTGCCGTTCGGTGTCTGGACAACGCGCAATCCAGCGCTGCTCGAACTGGCCCGGGACTCGCTCGACACGCTGGCAACGCGGGGGATCGTCCGCCACGACTTCGTCGACAGGCTTCTGCGCGAGCATCTCCCGCAGCACCCGGGCTACTATGGAGAGATGGTATGGATCCTCACCATGCTCGAGCAATGGCTCCGCCGCAACGCCAACGCAGCCTGACGAGGCAGACGCTGGCACTGCGCTGGTTCGGGCCGTGGGCAAGTCGCGCGCCCAGCGCGGCGGCTGCACCGGCAACGTTCATGCCCCCACGACCGTCGCCGAGGAACCGACCATGAAGCGTGTCCTGATGATCGCCTACCATTTTCCACCCCTGGCAGGCAGTAGCGGCATTCAGCGCACGCTACGGTTCGTGCAACACCTCCCGGGATATGGATGGCAGCCCCTGGTCGTCACTGCTGATCCCCGCGCCTACGAACGGACGAGCGATGACCTCCTGCAGGAAATCCCGGCCGGCACGGTCGTCCATCGCGCCTTCGCCCTCGACACCTCCCGTCATCTCGCTGTACACGGCAGGCACCTGGCGTGGATGGCACGTCCGGACCGATGGGTGAGCTGGAGGTTCGATGCCGTGCGCACGGGTCTGCGCATGATCAGGGACTACCGACCGGATGTCATCTGGTCTACCTATCCCATCGCGACAGCGCACCTGATCGCGGCTCAGCTCCATCGGCGGACGGCAGTGCCATGGCTGGCCGATTTCCGCGATCCCATGGCGCAGGAGGGCTATCCGGCGAACCCGCGTACCCGGGAGAGTTTCATTCAGATAGAGAGCACGGCAGTGCGCGAGGCCAGGTTCAGTACCTTCACGACGCCGGGTGCCGCACGCGAGTATCGCCGGCGCTACCCCGAGGCGGCTGCACGCATCGTCGTCCTGGAGAATGGCTACGACGAAGAGAGCTTCCCCTCCACGGCACCCACGGACCACCCACCCGCACCCTTGAACGCCGGCCAGTTGACCTTGCTGCACAGCGGACTGGTATACCCGATGGAGCGCGACCCGACGCAACTGCTGCGAGCTCTGCAGGCCTTGAAAGAGACGGGAATGCTTGCACCGGGACAGCTCAAGATTCGCTTCCGGGCCGCGGTTCATGATGCCATGCTGACGCGACTTGCCCGGGAGCATGCGGTCGATGACTGGATCGAATGCCTGCCGGCGGTGGGTTATCGGGCGGCAATCGCAGAGATGCTGCGCGCCGACGGACTGCTGGTTCTACAGGCTGCGTGCTGCAACGAACAGATCCCGGCCAAGATTTATGAGTACCTGCGTGCCCGTCGACCGATCCTGGCGCTCACCGATCCTGCCGGCGACACCGCGGCAACGTTGCGGGCAGCGGGCGTCAGCCACGTCGCACCGCTCGACTCGGCAGAGGCGATCGCCGCCCAGCTCATGGCCTTCGTCACCGCGCTGCGACAGGCGACGGCAGCACCGCCATCACCCGAGATCGTACGCCAGGCGTCGCGCCGGGAACGGACGGCCGAGTTGGCCCGCCTGCTTGAGGCCTGTCAGGCCAGTGGCGCGTGAACAGGCTTGCCAGATCCGAGACGACGCCCGCCGGAAATCGCTGATATGGACAGCGTGGGCCCGGAAAAAGGAGGGAGAAATCCGCAAGCACGCCGGGAGAACAGGAAACCGCGGCATCTCCATACCGCATGGTGAGACGTGCTGGTTTCCCGACCCTCAGTCTGAGTGGCTGCTAGACCGGCCGCCGTCGGTAATAGGGCAGTGTGCTCGAGCCGACCTTCTCGTACCCCAGCTCGATCAACCGGTCGGCGAACACGGCACCATCATGCCCGGGAACCCGGTGCAGCTCGACGGTGATCTGTCGAATCCGCTGTGCGGTATCTGCAGACATCGTCCGGACGATCTCGTGCTCGGCGCCTTCGCAGTCAAGCTTGAGATAATCACAGCCGAGCACTCCGTGTGCGGCCATGAGTTCCGCCAGGGTCGTGACCTCGACGTCCTGGTCGATGCCATCGACGACCTGGCCATTCACGGACGTGTAGAAGGAGCTGAACAGTCGATTGCTCGCCGAGTGTAGCTTGAGCGAGCCGCATTCCGCGCCGACGGCCAGCTTCAGAGCCGTCACGTTGGTCAGCCGGTTCAGCTCGATGTTGCGCACCAGTTGGCGGTAGGTGGATTCCTCCGGCTCGATGGCAAAGACTCTGCCCTTCGGTCCGACCACACGCGCCGCCAGGACGGAGAAGCAACCGATGTTGGCACCGACGTCGATCACCGTATCGCCTTCGTTGAGCACCTGCCCCGATGCGAGATAGTCGTTGCGCAGCAGGATCTCGTAGAAGCCGAACAGATCGCCGACACCCGGCCGCACTTCAATACTGACGCCGTCATGTCGGCGCAGCACGTAGGGCTGGCGCCGCTGCCCCAGGCGATCGAGCACCGCGGGCAGCGGATTGCGGACACCCCGCATCAACGAAAGCAGCTTCCTTCCTTCGCCAAGCATGCTGGAACCCTCATCTGAGTTGGCGGCAGAGCGCAGGCTCTGCCGTCGAGTGGACCTTCTGCCGCAGGGCGCCGTGGCGACCCTGCACGGCAAGGGCTGGGAATCGAACGATTGGCGGCCATCCGCCGCGCCGCGAGCGACGGTACCAAGCGCTCGTGCAGCCGCGGCAGATCGACCTTCGCTGGCCTGAAGAGCCTCTACGACCGTACCGATGCGGATTATAAGCGCCCCGCGTCTTGGGTCAAGGCACGGTGCCATTCGATGAAACTCATGCACGCCCCAAGAGTTGAGCCCGGAGGCCGTCGAAACGTACTGCCACGGGCGAGCCAACGCAGGAGCGGAACCTGCGTGTGTGCGACGGTCAACCGCGAAACCGGCGACCGACGAGGCTGACGATCGTCCGCAGGGCCTGTTCCTCGATGCCCGCCTGGCGGCCGGAAACGAGCCAGAGAACGACCAGCACGCTGGCAAAGATCACCACCCCGGCAAGCACTTTCAGCAAGAGAAGCAGCGCAACGGGTGCGTCCACCAGCGGCGCGAGGACGGCGAGGATGCCGTACATTGCCAATCCCGCCAGACAGGGGCGCCAGAGCGCGCCATAGAGCCTGCCGATCCTGATCATGCAGGACGAGGAAACGAAGTGCAGCATCACTGGCAGCACCGCAATCGATACCGCCACACGCGCCATCGCCACACCCTCCATGCCCTTGAGATGCGCCGCCAGAAAGGCGACCGGCACCAACAGGGCGAGTTCCAGCCAGGTTTGCGCCGCGGACAGGCGGGTACGCCCCATCACCCACAAGGGCATCTCGAGCGTCAGGATCAGGGACGAGAAGGCCCCGTAAAGCGCCAGCCAGCGCATGGCATCGACCGCCCCCAGCCACTTGTCACCGAGAACCAGCGGCACGAACTCCGGCGCAACCGCCATCAGGCCGAAGCCAACCGAGAAGCACAGTGCGGCTATCGCCGCAAGGCTCAGACAGAACAACTTCTCGAATTCGTCGCGCGCTCCCGCCACCTTGGACAGCGTCGGAAACAACGCGCGACGCAGGGGCATGACCAGTTCGGAACTGGGCATCGTCGCCAGTTCGTTGGCGACGTGGTAGCCCCCCATGACACTCGTGCCGAGCAAGCGGCCGACGACCACCTCATCGGTCTTGCGATTGAGAAAGCTACCAACTCGGGAAATGATCAGCCACTGCGAGAATCCCCACATTTCACGCACATGGACCAGGCTGAGGCGCGGACGGTAGGGGTGCATCAGGTAGCTCAGGATGACTGCGATGACGCTGCCGCTGGTCATGCCGATGGTCAGCGCCCAATAGTTCTCCAGATAGAACGCCGAGCCGACGACGATCGCGAAGTTCGCCAGCTTCGTATAGACGGTGAAACGGAAATCCTTGGCAAAATCGAGCTCCTTGCGGAAGGCGACGACGCCAATGTTCTCGAAACCGCTGATCAGCGGACGCAGCGCGATCACCTGCACGACGCCGACCGTGCGCGGTTCGGAGAACAACTGCCCGACCCACGGAGCGACCACGACCAGCAGCACGGCGATCAGCAACCCCTGGATGATCTGGATCGTCCAGGCCGTATCGAAGTGCTCGCGGCTGTTCGCTCCGGGACGCATCAGGGCGAGATCGACACCGGCATAGCCGACAGTCTCCAGCAGACCGACTGCAATCAGGGCTATCGCGACGATGCCAAAGTCCTCAGGGGCCAGCAGCCGTGCCAGGATGACGGTGCTGACCAGACCGATCAGGCGCGTTGCCCATCTGGCCGCGACCATCCACGCCGACCCACGAACGAGCTGCCGACTGGGCGACAGCGCTTTCTCAGCCCTCGTCATTGCGGGTCAACACAACACCTGCTCCAGGATGGCGTCGATCCGCTGACCAACCTCCCGTCCGTAATTGCGCTTCAGGTACCTGAAAACGAGGAGGTAGAGCGGCACTGCGCGGCGGAATCTCGCGTAGGGCAGTGCCGACGCCGCGCAGGCGCGCGGCGCGAAGAACCACGGGCAGGCTGACGGATCCTCGGTATCGCGGATCAGGCATGCCGATGTCGCGCTCATGCCGGCGACCGAGAGACTGATCATGAAGATGTCGAAGCCGGCAAGCGCCGTCGCGCCATAGTCCTCCCAGTCGAAGACCAGCAGGTCGCCGCGCGCCGAACCGAGATTGTTGAGCACGAAGTCGCCATGTTGTGGAACGTGGGGAATGTCTGACCACAGTGTCCGGTCGGCCTGCTCCAGAAATCGCCGGAGCGCGCCGCCCGCAGCGGGAGACGCCGCCAGGAAAGCACTGGCCTCGGCCATGAAACGATCGTGACGGCACGCGTCCGGAGCGTCGAGCGAGTTGGCTCTGGCGGCGGCGAAGAAGCCGATCAACTGCGCGAGCAGCCGTGCCGACCCACGGGCAGCCGTCAGATCACCGGCATTCAGCACCCGGTGCTCGCAGGCTGTCGCAATCAGCAGGCTCCAACCGTCAAGGCGCAGGTGGGCGAGCGGCTTTGGAGTGCGCTCAGCGAAGCGATCGTGCGCCAGGCAATAGCTGGCGAAGCGTTCACTGAGATCGTAGTAGAAGCATGCCTGGACGTGATACCACGCGTCCTTGCCGGAATCCCAGACGTCCAGCGCAATCGCCTCGCCGCGCGAAACCATCACGTTGAAGACCAGTCTGGCTTGCGCTTCCACCAGCCCACTCGATACCAGGGCCTGCCGGACAAGGTTCAACACGGCCGGCGCCCCCAATAGAAAAGGTGCCGCTCGAGGAGACGGTTGAGGCCCAACTCGACGACCGCCCGACGAACCAGATAGCCGGAGCGGCTCAACGAGGCACGCGAGGACTCCAGCGCGTAGCGGAACGCCCGGCGCGAGGCTTCCCCTTCGACCGCGGCAATGGTACTCGGGGCCTGCGGGTCAGGCCACAGGTTGCACACCTGGATATCGCGGTATCCGGCACCGAGCAAGGCGCCCTGGCACGAACGCACGCCCAGGGCCGCGACATCGGACGTGCCTGACGTCGCCCCTCCCTTGCGCCAACGCCAGCAACGCGGGCTACTGGCGTTGAGTCCGCAACCGGCGACTACCCCCCCCGGCCGGAGAATGGATGCAATGCGTATCAGCCACTCGTCGGCGACCTCGCGAGGACGTCGCTGCGGAAACGCCGCCGCCAGATCATCGAGGGTGTGGTGCAGGATCGCCAGATCGAAACTTGCCGCGTGAAAGGGGAGCGGCTGGTTGTAGGACGCCTGACAGCTGTGCAGCCGCTTGCTCACTGGCATCGCGATCGACGACGGGCAGTCGTCCGCGACCAGACGGCAGCTCACCGCCAGATCCACTGGCCACTCGCCATCGACCACCCGCCCATGATCCCGGAGATGAAACTCGACCACGGCTGCATGCTCGAGCACCGCCGGCAACTGGTAGATCGCCCGCAGGCGCGCGCTGGCCAACTCGTAGGGCCGCAGGCCGCTATCGCCTGTCGGCTCGCCGCAAGCACCCTGCTCGATCTCAGGCACGACGACGCGCAACCAGAATCGTATCGGGAGCAACCGGCGCCAGCAGCCGGTGACCAAAGATCGCCTCGCGGCGCAACGATCCACCGTCGATGGTCCGCACTTGTCCCAGCATCCTTGAACGGTACAGCCAGGCGCCGATCGGCACGCTATTGACGACTTGAAAGCCGTGCTGCGCCAGAAGTCGCTGCAGTCCCGCGTGCGTCAGGTCCATCTCGGGCCGTCCGCCCGTCAAGCGGTGAAAGAGCGCGTAGAGGGCGCGCGGGTTGCGGTGATTGTTGAGGATCAGATAGCCTCCGGGCCTGACCAACCCCGCCAGCACCTGCAGCGCCTGCTGACGCAGCGCCGGTTCTGCATTGCCGAAGAACCTGAACGCCGTCGCCAGATCGAAGGTGCCAAGGTCGGCAGCGGCCCTGGTCAGGTCAGCTTCAACGAAGCGCACACCGGGACACCTTTGACGCGCCGCAGCCAGCATGCTCGGCGATACGTCGACGCCGATTGCTTCCTGTGCGAACGGTGCAACGATCTCTGTGATGCGCGCCGTGCCGCAGGCGAAATCGAGATACCGGGCTGTTCCGTCCGGAAACAGCTGCGGCACGATGTGTTGCAGGTGGACACGCTCCATGTCGCACATGTAGGCATCAAATGGCTCCCGGGCAAGATGGCGGTCATAGTTGTCGCCGCGGTCAATGTGGCTCGTCCTGTAGTCGCCGGTTTCCGTCGATTCACTGTCACTCATCACCCATCTCCCACTGGCCGAGAAAGAAATCCGGCGGCGGACGCGTGCCGGCGGCAGCAACGCCACGACGCGGCATTGCCGTGACTGCAGGCGCCGGCATTCCGCCTGACCGTCGGCTGCCTATCTGCGACCAATTGCGCGCATTTCCCGCAACGCAAACCAGTTCGTCAGCGTGTAGACACCATTCCAGGTCAGTGACAGGCGATCGGAATCAACGTAGATCTCGCGAATGTCTTTCGGCATCGCAGCGATTCCTCCTGCCTGCAGACGGGGTCCGAGAAGCTTGAACTCGTAGCCCCGGCGGCCGTACCGCACCATGCGTCGCCAGTACGCGCGGACATCCGCGAATCTTGAGATGGTAAAGGACTCGAAGATGAACCCGGCGTCCGCACAGGGCGCGATCAGCAGGTCGTTCATTGGCTGTGAAGGATTCAAGTCCCATTTCACCAGTGCGCCCACGAGGCCATCGTCGCCTTCGAGCCTGAGGGGGATTCTGACGCCGATCTCCTGGCAGCGTATCACGAAGGAGCCGCGCAAGGCATAGAGGTTGGCTACCAGTCCGCGCTCACGAAGCAGTTCCTCGCGGTCATGGCGCATGCTCCGCCCGGATGCCGGCGGCACGCCGACGGCCTGCGCCTGCGGTTCGGCCAGCAATGCCCGTTCCATGGCCGAAAACGACCCCGGAACGGCCCGCGCGTCACCATCCATGAAGAAATAGACGTCTTGGCCGGCGCACTGCTGTGGAACGGTTTCGTGGACAAACACGTTCCAGGCGTTGCACTTGTCGCCAAGCGTGATCGAGACGAGATGAACATGCGGATTCTTCCTGCCGTACTCGCGGACGACTTCCTCCGTACTGTCGGTACACCCGTTGGCCATGACGAAGACCTCGAAAGGGCCGTCCGGGTCGGCAGCAAAGATGCTGTCGAGGCACGCGCCAATATGCCGCTCCTCGTTGTGCGCGAGGACCATCACGGGCCAGACGGCGCGCGCCGGGGTCACCGGGCCCCGTTCACTGCTATTGATAACATTGCTCATGATCATCTCCGTCCTGACGGTTGGGAACACGTTTTCGATACGCTGCAGCCACGCGATGCAGCCGTTGGCAGACCTCTGCGACATCCCCGGCAGTCATCCCGGCATAGGCAGGCAGTTCGATCAGGCTCGCAGCCAGCTCCGGCGCTCGCTTGGCTGAGTGCGGTCCACCCGGATGCGTGGGGTAGCCTTGGCGCGTGCAGACCGACTCCTGCCGCAGTTGCCGCCGGCACGACTCGAGGTCCACACCCGGCGGCATGGAGACCATCACCCGTGCCAGGTACCGCCCGGGCGAGAACTGCGGCATATGCCATGAACCGCCGGCAGACGCCAACGCATCGGCATAATGGCCGAGAATCCGCAGGCGCTGCTCGCGCCGCCGCGAGAGTGAATTCAGTTGCGCCAGCGCCAGTTGCGCATCAAGGTTCGAGATCCGTCCAGGTGCGAGTGCCGGCGGTCTGCCGCCAGGAAAGTGCTGCCGCAGGCGCTGCCAACGATAGCTCAGCGATGCGGTGTGCGATTCCAGCAGATAGTTCCAGACGAAAGCGGCCAGCGCCCGCAATCGGCCGCCTGCCGGCGCCAGCGCCTGGACCCGCGCCCGCACGATGGGCAGAATGTCATTCTGATGGCAGATCAGAGCGCCGCCGCCACCGCTCTCACCGGTCACGACGCACTTTGACTGGGCGAAACTGAGCACGCCGAAGTCGCCAAAAGTCCCCAGCATGCGGCCGCCGGCGAACTCCCCGACAACTTGCGCCGCGTCATCGACGAGGAATACTCCAGCCGTGCTGGCCATGGTCTCGAAGGCTTCGATCTGTGCCGGGCAACCGTACATGTGGGCAACGATGATCGCCAGCGTCCTGCTGCCAATCCGCTGCCCACACGCGCCGGGATCAAGGTTCAGGTCGGGGCCGACATCCGCGGCAACCGGCAGCAACCCGAGAGAGCTGACGACCTCGATGACGGCCGGGCAGATGAAGGCGGGAACGATCACCTCGTTGCGCCCCGGTCGCAACTGCATCAGTGCCTCCAGGCCGACGCGCAATGCCGTGCGGCCGGAATTGACCGCCAGGACATGCGGCACGTTCAGCAGCCTGGCAAGTCCGTCAGCGAGTTGCCTGACACCCGGACCGCGGCGTATCCGGCCGCCGAGAACTGCTGCCAGCACTGCGCGCAACTCGGCCCACCCCCACTCGGCATAGGGCAGACGTTGGTAGGACATTCGCTACCTCCGCCCCGACAACAGCACCTGGCAGCGCCCGCGCACTCGCTCCCAGATCAGTGCGCACCACGGCATCGGATCATTGGCCCGCCAATAGGCATCGACGATGTCGGCCGCAGGCAGAGCGCTGGCGCTGCCCTGTTCTTCGGCCGACCAACGGTCAACGACGGGGTCGCGCCAGATCTTCGGTGGTTGCAGATACTGCCACGACGGCAGCGCAGCCCCGGTTTCCGCGCAGTACGCTGCGAACGGGATGTTCACGCCATTGACCGTGGCGACCTCTTGCTGGAAATCTGTGCGGCCGACGGTCGGCTCCACCATGTAGAAGCGGCCGTCACGGGAGTCGCGCTTGTACTCCATGCTGCCCATACCCACGAAGCCGACCTGGCGGAAGAAGATCGAGGTCATGTCGCTCAGTTCGTCATGGCACTCCGGAGCCGAGATGCAACTCGCAGTGCCGCCGATCCGTGGTGGCCATGACCGCAGCTTGCGGCCGACGAAGGAGGCCACCGTACGCTGATCGGCGGCCACATACTGCAGACAGAAATAGATCTCGGAATCGTCCCCTTCAATCCACTCCTGGACAATCAGATCGGCGAGCACCGGTGCGATCTCGCGATAGCGCTCCGCGGCTTCGGCGACCGATGCCACCACGTACGCCTTCTTGAACCGGTCGCCGTAGCCGTAGTGCTTGAACGCCGGCTTCAGAACACAGGGGAAACGCAACGCGCAGAGCCGTTCCAGATCACTCTCCCGCTGGAGACGGACCGCTGCCGGAACAGGACTCCCACAACCGATCGCCAGTTGCTGGAACCCTTCCTTGTGCATCAGACTCGCCAATTTCGCCTCGTCGGGCAGGGTGATCAGGTAATCGGCGACAACCTCCTGCCGACGTTCGGAGACCGATGTGACCGATTTCTCTTCGGTCAGGAAAAGGACCGGTCTTGCCGGCAGGGTTGCGGCGATCGACTTGAGGGCGGCGATCAGGGCTTCGCCTTCCGTCGCGCTGACGACATGGTGCCGTGGATGCCGACTGTGGCAGGCGGGACCGCTACCCGCGGCTACCAGGATCATCGGGATTCCCCGTGCGGCCAGGCTGCGCACGATACCCAGGGCATTCAATCCGCCGCCAACGATCACCGCTGTCGTCTTGTCGTCCCTCATGACCGAGCCTCCGTTTCGGTGACTGTGGGCTGCCGCTCTGGTCGCAGGAGCGCCAGCGCTTCGTCGATGCCCCTGCGGTTGAACAGCGCACTCGCAGCCAGATAGGCGACGGCACCGACCACCACGAGTACGAGCAGTAGCGGCAGCGGCGGCAGCGGCAGGATTTCGCGAGCCAGAGCAACACAGCCGTACATGACGACACTGGTCAGCGCAGACCTGCCAAGCGCGCCGATGACTTCTCCGAGATGGAGATCGAGATGGGGACAGGCACGCACCAGGTTCGCAACAAACGCGCATGGAAAGGCGAGCACCCACGCGAGGGCCAGGCCGACGAGGCCAAACTGGCAACCGATGATGAACGCCAGACACATCACCACGGCAGTGGTGCAGGTGTTCCTGAAACTGACGTCGGCGCGCCCCACCGACTGCAGCGCGGCGTGGACAATCGGCCCGAGAACCCGCAAAGGCATGATCAGGCACAGCAACATCAGCGGCAAGGTGGCACCGTCCCAGTTGCGACCCAGGAGTCCGGCAACGATCTCCGGGGCAACGCTCGACATGCCCCACATCACGGGAAAGCTGATCAGGCTGATGGCACGAAGACTCTTCAGGACATAGGGATTGACGCTGCCACCCTCACGCTGCACCTTGGACATCGCGGGAAAGGCCACCTGATTCAGAATCGATGCGAGGCGTGAGGTCGGCAGCGACGCGAGGTCCATTGACACCGAGTAAAGGCCGAGGTCATGTCGTCCAAGCAGCTTGCCGACGATCAGCGAGTCGGCTTGCGAGTAGAAATGGTAGACGACCTGGTTGGCAGCGATGTCACGTCCGAAGCGAATGATCCTGCCGCTGCCGCTGAAGTCGAACAGCGGCAGACCCGTGTACGGTCGGAGCAGGTTGTAGCCGGCAGCGCGCAGGGTCGCCATGAGCACGCCACCCCAGGCCAGAGCCCAAACGCCGTGTGAGGTGTAGGCCAGCCCCAGAGTGAGCAGAGAGCCGGCCAGGCTGGACACGAAGTCGACCAGGCTGCGTCCACGATAGGCCATGTCCCGATGCAACAGCGCCCCCGGGATCACCGCAAAACTGGCCGGAATGAACTGCAACGCCACGACCTGAATGATCGTCTGCAGGCGGGGCTCGCTGAAGAAGATGGCTGCCAGCGGCGCGATGACCAGCGCCAGAACGGCGAACACGCCGACGTTGGCGAGCAGGGTGACGGCAAAGATCTGGCGCATCTGGCGCTCGGACACGTCGCGCGCCTGGATCAGACTGGAACTCAGGCCAAGCTCGGCGACCAGCGCCAGCAGACTGGAAAAGATCGTCGCCATGGCCATCAGGCCGTAGTCGTCCGGCATCAGGAAACGCATCACCAGGATGGTGATCGCCCAGGAGGCAATCTGGCTCGCAAAACGCCCGAGAACCGTCCACCGCAACGCGGCGAGCACCTGGCTGCGCAGGCTCATCGGGCGTGACCGCGAGCCACGGCACCGCCGCTCGGGCAGGCCGTCGAGCGACCTGGCGCTGGCGCCTCCCGGACAACCACGGTCCTGCTGCCGTCTGGCAGTTCCACCGGTGCAGCAACCGCCGCCAGCGATATCGCCAGTTTGCAGGCTGCTTGCGGGCACTCAGCCGCCATTGCGTGTACCCGGAAGCTGGCTGTCCACCGACGTTTCGAGCAACTGCGAATCGATACAGAACTTGGCCGCCCAGTTGAGATACTCGAAGCGCCCGTACTCGCCGTCGACGGGAAAGGAACCGCGGACGCCGCCCACCACGTCCGGGTTGCCGGTGAGGAAAACCGATCGCCGCACGTAGCGGTTGGCACGCCGCGCGGCATCCAGGTAGGCCGCCTTGCCGGTGATGCCAAACAACAGAAGCCAGCAGGCGGCAATCTGGACGTTGCCGGTCAGGCACACCCAATCGACGGTGGGCTGCCAGTTGCGGTCAAGCTTGCCGGGCAGGCGCCCGTCCTGCTCAATGACCTCGAGGAGCGCGTCGGCTGTACGCTGGGCAGCCGCCAGCAGGTCCGCTTCCCCGGCAAATCGATAGGCCTCGATGACGCCGCGCAAGACATAGCCGATCGTGTGTGTATGCGGTTCAGCGGGCGACGAGAGGCTGTTGCTCGCAAACCAACCATTGGCCGTCTGCTTGCTCATCGCCCAGCGCACCTGCTTCAGCCCGGCCTCGCCAAACCCGAGGCCGGGCTCGATCCGTGCCGCTTCGAAAAGGCCCCAGGAAACATGCGTTTCGTAGGCTTTTTCTCCCGGGCTGGCGAACGGCGTCGCGTGTTTGCGCCAACATCCGTCCGCATCCAGCGAATCACGCAACCAGGTCGCGGCCAGCACCATCGGGCGCCGATAGGCCTCGCCAAAGGAGTGCACTCCGGCAGCCAACCCCAGCAGAATCTGGCCGGTGTTGAAGGTCACGGGGACGCGCACGGGCGCGTCCACCTTGCCACCCTGGAAGCCACCTTCGGGGAACTGGATGGAGACCAGCCAGTCGAGCATCCTCTGCGCCCGATCGGCGAGAGACTGGTCATTGGTCCTTGCCGCAAAGTCGATCAGGGTGGGCACGATGTAGCCCGACGTTTCCGGATAGGAACTGGCCCAGCCTCGAATCAGACTGAAATCGCGCGCCGAGCCGCCGTCCCGATGGACTGACATGTCCTGCGACCGCTTCAACCACTCGATGCCCGCCTCAGCGACCGCCAGGGGACCAGCGTCATGGTCCGGCAGCCCGGCACGGTCGGAACGCAGCTGTTGCCGGGCTGCTGCGGGCAGACGGCGTTCATCGATGTAGCGTGCTTTGAAATCAGAGGCAATCTTCTTCAGTGACATATGGGTTCGCGGCTCTCAAGAATGTTGTGGTTGAAGGAGCAAGGCACGCGGCAGGTGTCGATGCATGGCGGCTTGACGCCGGGCGGCCACGGTCTGCCGGCGGCGTCGCGCGCTGCGACAGGCTGCGCCCGCTCCCGGCAGGCCTCTTCCTGCCTTGCCCGCCTGCGGTGATCCTGGCTGCACGTCATCGCTTGTCCGGCACCACACTCAGCTGGCAATCTGCGTGCCTGCCCGCCGGGAATCGTCGAGCAGGTTTCTCAGCAGTCGTACCCCGAAGCGCAAGCGCGTACCATCCCAGGGGGTGAATCGAGGCAACTGCATGCGGTCGCTACCCGCATCGGCGACGCCCCATGCAGTCGTCACGGCCGCGTCGAAGCCAAGACCCCTTACGCTCTCGGCATCCTCTGCGCGGTAGTCCACCGACGGGCGGCCATTGGGGTAGGCGAACAGCCCGACGCGGTCCTGCAGGAGATCCTCCAGATGATCCCTGCTATTGACGACTTCGCGGCGCGCCTCATCCGGGTCGAGGCGTGCCAGGATCGGATGCGTCACGGTGTGGGCACCGATCAGCAT
>ERZ761602.1453-NODE-1453-length-42863-cov-48.050271_pt1 | contig 42863 bp, 26 predicted proteins | sample MGYA00512165_ERZ761602 | MGnify/ENA primary metagenome ERZ761602 (study PRJEB28899, sample SAMN02445085) | bioreactor sludge metagenome | biome: EBPR sludge; isolation source: Thorneside wastewater treatment plant | place: Australia: Brisbane, Thorneside...
GATCATCGTTGCACGGCAGGATTTACTGAAAAACCTCGGGTTATTCGAGGTGCCCTATAGTCGTCCCGCCACCACCGGCGTCGAAGCGAGTCAAGCCCCGCATCCATATCCTCCGTCTCTTCAATCAGAAGTCACGTACTGTCAGGCTCTCTCATTGTGCAGTTCTTGCCGCCAAGACTACGGGCCGAGACTGCGCCTGGCCTGCCTCGCCGAGCCAGGTGTGACAGCCTGCTCGCAGCGATGATCAAGCACATGGCTCCTCGCTGCTCCCGCACACGAGTGAGCATTTTGCCATGAGCAGAAATAACAAAAATTTAGTGTTGGTTACGAGATATCTTTTCCACATCCGGCGCGGCTCCTGGAGGAACCGATACAGCCACTCCAAGCCCCATCGTTGCATCCAAACAGGTGCGCGTTGAACCTTCCCCGCCAAAACGTCGAAAGACCCCCCCACTCCCATCAGAACCATCCCGTTTCTGAGTCGCGACTTAGCGAAGTTCACAAATTCTTCTTTCTGTGGTGAGGGTGTTCCAATAAATAAGAAATCAGCTCGGCTGTTGTTTATATTATCAATAATCTCCTCCCAGTCAGATTCTCTGAAGTATCCATTACGTGCGCCCGCTATTATCGTCTTGCTGTGCCTGCTCGATACGATCTTCACAAGTGAGTCGATTGTTTCCTGCGTTGCTCCGAGAAAGTATGCGGTCTTTTTAGTGATTTCTAACCTGGAAAGCAGATGGAGAAAAAGATCGCATCCTGCGACTCGTGGGAGTGCTCGTCCGTAAAGAAACTTGTAGGCGAAGACCATGGACATCCCATCCATGTTAATCAATTCCGCTTGGTCAATTGCCTTTCGGACGTCCGCGTTTACTTCACGCAAACAAATCTTGAATGCGTTCAAGTCCTCGCGGACAACAGGTAATGAGTCGGTCGGCGTACGCAACAACAGATCTGCCGTTTCCTCGAGGTTTAGCATCGTAAGGTGAGGGTTTTCAGCTAAATCCTGAAAAACGTTTTTCATCAATTAAGCCTGGCTTTGAAAATTAAGGCGTAACTCGTTGCTGGTTGGACGAGCCGCGAATCGGTAGTGGTTCTGCTTCGAGAATCAGGCGAAGAGAAACCGAGAGTCTTCAGAATTCCCGGGGTTGCGTCGAGGCGTGTACCACTCTCATCTTGATTATTCTAGCGGGTACGCCGCCAACTATTGCGCCCGATGGAACGTCTTTAGTAACCACAGCGCCTGCGCCAACAATACTACCTTTTCCTATGGTCACTCCTGGAAGAATGACAGCGTTTCTGCCAATCCAAACGTCGTCCGAGATCTGCGGATTTCGCTTCTCGGTGGTCGGTTGAAGAATCATTGGGGTGTCTGGGTTGGAGTATGTATGCGATTCGTTCAGAATTGCAACGTCAGGTGCTATCATCACGTAATTTCCTATTGATGCCCCTTGAATGAACGCCCTTTCGTTGATGTGGCAGTGTAAGCCGATCTTCACGTTTTTGCAGTCAGATAAATAGACTTCATTTTCCAAGATTGACTGATCATGATAATCCATGACCTTTAGAACTCGCGATGCATACCATACGCGGAATTTGTTGAAAAACTTTACGTATTTTGTGTTCGGGAGGTGGGATATTATTAAATAATACAGCGCCAGCGAAAGTTTAGATGGCATGAGCTTGCTCGGCGTAGATCTGTATCAATCTCTTCGTGATCTGCTCGTTATCGAGGCCAAGGCGCAAAAGGTGCCCTCTTCGGGCTCCCGGGCTCTCAGTGCTTTCCTGAATAGCCTCATGAAGCAGATCTGCTATGTAGTCGGGTGGGTCAGATAGCTGGAAGATTCGCGTTCCGGGAGCGCTTCCGACGACGGAGCAGACGTCGCCAACGTCGGAACTTACGACGGGCAGGTCGCAGCTCAAGGCCTCTTTGATTGACTGAGGAGAGCCTTCGCTAATCGATGTCATCAATAAAGCCCTCGAGTTCGACATAAGGTCACGTACCTGTTCCCGCGTGAAGCCATCTAGCGCGATGATCTGCATTCCCCCATATTTCTCGGCGTACGCATTCATGACAGCCTGGAAAAGAGCGTAGTTCTTTACCATGCGTTCCTTTCGTCCCGGGAAGAGGATCAAGTCTCTCTTACATCTGATGTCTTGAGTGGAGAAAAAATCTGTATCGACCCCGCAAGACAGCGTTTCGTAGTTTTTATGCCTTTTTGCTACGACTGTGTTCATTTTTGCATTAAGCGTGATCACTTTTCCGATGCGCTTGATTACCTGCTTCGTAATCAAGACTTGAATCCTCTTTCCCTGATCGTCGAGAATGTCCCCTCCGTGCAGTGTCAAAACAGTCCTTTTCCACAGGCTTCGGAATGGCGCGAGAAGAGTAAAGAGTCCGCTCAATCCGTAGTGGATGTGGATAATGTCGTATCCGCCAAATTGACTCTTAGCGAAGAGATTTAATGCTGTCGAGGCATACTTTATCTTCGATTTGAAGCCCTCTATTAAGAAGAGGTCACATTCGACTCCGTGGCGCATTAGTGATTCGAGCTGTTCTTTTACGAAAATTCCAGCATAAGGCGTGTCCGGATTGTGGTCCGGGTACATGTTAGTTACGATCAGTACTCTCATGGTTTTTGTGAAGTTTCTCTTTCGCTTGGAAGAAGAAGGTGGAGATCATCAGAAAATTGCTGAGTATGTAATAAGAATAAATGTTGTTCTCGGTCAATAGTCTGAGCGTCAATATGAGAACTAGCGGAGCCATAATGACGTCGCGTCGTAAGCACCACGAAAAAGATTTTGTGATGAAGTAAATGAGCGCAAGAAAAGCAAATAATCCGAAGTCAATCAGTATCAAGAGAAAATCGTTGTGTGGTGCGATTCCGCTCCAGATCTCCATAAAGCCCAAGAAGCCACTTCCGAAGAAAAAACTCCAATACGATTGCTCGATAACGAAGTCTAAAAAAACAATGTAGGCGTAAAGTCTCCAGAGCATCGATCCTTGGTACTCATCTCCAAGAACTTGAATCTGCAGCTTCTGCCGGGCGGCGTGAAGAAGATCAGATCCTCCGCCACCCAGGAGAAGATGTAAGGGCCCGAAAACCTTTGAAAACATTTCCGGTGAAAAGTGGCGTAAATAAAAATAAGAAAGTGCTACGACTATAGAGAAAAAGACAGCATTCAAGAGGAGAAAGGATGTGGAAATTTTTCTTATGTTCACAAAGGCGAGTAATGAGCAAATAAATGCTCCGGTGGAGGTGCTCATTAGTGCGAACAGCGATACCGTAGCCTTACGCAGGGTGAGGGCATGATCCTGGAAAAGCGATGTGTACAGAAATGGAAGCGATATTAAGAGGTAGCTGCCAAGTAAGTTAGCGTGCTCGAAATTAAAGAAATCCCTGTTTGCAGGGTCTTCAAACCTACTCGAGATTATGAAGTTTGCGGCTGCCAAAAGGATGAAGATCGAAAATAGTCGTCGTGATAGTAAGGGTATGTCGTCGGTGTCGAGATATATTGTGCTGGCTCGGACTACAAAGAAAATTGTGACGAGGCTAGAGAATTTCAAGAAATATTCGATACTCCCGCTGCTCGAAAGCCAGATGAAGCAGAAAAATAGATACACGCCTGAAAGTAATGTTTGCTTTTTGTTGATTGATTCAAGTATATATCTCTGGGAGATGAAGAGAAGAAGGACGAAGGTATTGAATATAATGAAGTTGAGCTCCCTGAATGGCGAAAGAAAGTCCAGAGCAAATTTCAGGGTGAAGAGAAAGGTGAGAGCGGATCGGATGCTTATCATTTAGCCTGGCCAAGTGGAATCCGGGGTGATTGAACGGTGAGCATCCTATGTCTGCACAGTTTTTTCTTGCTTAATACGTTTTCAATACGTAGAGTCATTCCGGCATGTGGCGGCACTCTCGTTTCCGGAAAAATGACTTCACGAGTTCGGCTGGTTTCTGGATGCTGTGCAATGCGCTGAGTGCGAGCCACTTCATTTTCTCAGCGCTCTTGACCAACTTCACTTTGTGGAAATCGCAGTAATCCATTGTCTTGCGTCGATGTGTCAATCGGTCTGAAAGGCAGGGGGCGGACTGGCTGCATTCCCCGCCGCAAACCTTGGTGGGGCTGTTTGGCTGATACTAACAACCGACTCGCCGTGACGGACTCTGACGGCAGCACAGACGGAAGCCGTTCAGGGCCTTGTTTGCCCAAATGTGAAGAGAAATATCAGGATCCGAAATAGTTCTTTTACATTGCGTTGTTCCTTGAGTGCCTTAAGGACGCTGGAGAAGTAAAGGCTATTTCCGTTATCGTCAAACAGGTGCCGGCTGATCAGGTGCTTCTCGCAAGAGAGTCTTGAGCGGAAAAACTCGAAAAGTGACTTTTGCTGCTCCGGCTCGAATCCTGTTTGTGCTCGGTGTGAAATGCGTTCCATATGGGCTAAGATCGCTTCTATTTGTTCTGCGTTTCTTAATGTTGATGTACTGTCAATCTGTTGTGTAATAGAGGATGTATTGCGATGGTAGATATACAGTCTCTTGTCGATGACCACGAAAGTGCTGGAGATGGTAAGTGCTGCGAAGAACAGTAATGCATCTTCGGCAAATGTGAGGCGCTCTTCGGTGGAAATGTCCAAGGCGGAAAATGCAGCCGCTGCGATTCTTGTCGAGTATGCCTTTCCCGGTGTTCCGAAGGGGAGGTGAGGTGTTTGCATTACGGCATCAAGGAGATTGAGGCTTCGGAGTCGCGGGTGAGGTACCACTGACGGTTTTTGATGCCAGGGAGGAGCGGGAGTCGTCTCGAACTCGAAGAGAACGATGTCCGGTTTGTTCGGCTCTGTAGCGAGAACGATCGACATGCAGGCGTCGCGATGCAACGTGTCATCAGGGTCGATGTAGAGAACGTAGTCCGCACGTGCGTTCTCCGTGCCAACCCTTCGCGCATGGTATGTTCCAAAATTTCGAGCGTTTGAGACAATTCTGATGCGTGGGTCTAACTCAGCCCATTTCATCGCGCGAGAAATGGAGTCGTCAGCACCGCAGTCGTCCACTACCAGTATCTCGATGTTCTTGCAGGACTGTTCGATACAGGACTGGAGGCATCGATCGATGTATTTCGACACGTTGTAGGTAGGTAGAACGAGGGAGAGTGCAGGTTCTTCTGTCATGAAGTTCACTGGGCGGGAGGCTTTGTGGTTACGACGGGTTTTCGTGGTGTGCGGTTATGGCTGCCCTCTTCCACCGGAGCCAATAGATAATCCCCACAGTGCATGCAGCACCATAACCCACAAATAACGCGATCAGTGGTGCTTTGATGCCGAGATGTTCGATCAGGGAAAAATTGATCATCGAGGCCGAGATCAGAGCAGCGGCCCATTTAATGACGACCCACTTGGCAGCCCGCTCTTTCAGCATTAGGGCGTTGAAGACCGAGTCTGTGAATGTGGCGACAGACAGAAAGGCGGCGTATTGCAGCAATGGCGCGGAAGCTGCATATGACTTGCCGAAAATTGAAGTTATCAAAAAATCTGAGAAAAAAGACAGCAGCGACGCTCCCAGGAGGGCTGCAGCTAAATATAGAAGCAGGAGGTTCTTGATGTTTCTGTTGACGCGTTCGACAGATTTCTCGCCATAGAGGTATTTTGGTGCGAACGACTGTGAAAGAATCGTGCCGAGAACTAACCAATTTTCGGTGATTTGTATCGCGGCCGAGTAGATGCCGAGTTCGGCATAGGTCGTGTGCTCTGCGAGAAATAGTCGGTCCTGACGGAGGAATATTGTCATGAAGAAGAGCCCGAACCAGAAAATGGCACCCTCTTTGAGAAATGTAAATGCATCAGTGCGGGAGAATCCCCACTGCGGTGATCCAAGGCGGAAGTAAACGTGGAACAGTAGGATGGCGACGAGTAACCCTTCGCCTACCCAGGCAACCGCAACGAGTTTGTAACTCAGGGAGAGGTAAGTTATTGCGGCGATTGCAGTGAACTTTGCCGAGAGAGCGGCGAGACGAATTTTAACCGCAGGTGCAATATTTGTTCTGGACTGAAACCACGCGACAATTACGGCAGGTGGCTCGACCAAAAAAAGCAAGAGAAGAATAATTTGAGAAAGCGCAACGACCTCCGGATCGCTTAAGAATAGGGAGGTAAAGGTGTATCCTATGAAGTAAGCGATTGCACTGATCAGCACTCGGATTGTGAAGGCGGTTCCAAGGATCTTCCCTGCGTTCTCAGGTTGTGCCACCAGTCTTGGTACGACCACTTCCGACCCGCACAGGTAGGTTAGCGTCGTAGCTATAAATAGAAGGGAGAGTGCATATTGCCACTTCCCGTAAAGCTCCGGGCCGAACTCGCGTGCAATCAACCCTGTGATAATGAGCGTCAGCACGATCTGGAGACCGCGCTCTATGAGCGCCCAGAGGATGTTCCTCACAACTACGGAGAGGGAGGGCGTACGGCTCGGTTGCACAGATTTCTCGTATTTTCTCGGCGCTGAGAGTGGGTTCTAAAGCACTTGTTGCGCGACGTCTGCGAAGCGGCGGGGATCGTTGGAGGATTCGGATAGCTACATTCAGGGGCTGGTGTTCCTGCGTACCCCGTTGGAGGGCTCGGAGCCGTTGAGCGGCGCGAAGGTAGAGCGCGTCAGCAAGGCGTCCAGAATTCGCTTGCAGGCCTTGCCATCGCCGTAAGGATTGTGAGCGCGACTCATATCGCGGTATGCCTCGCCATCGTTTAGCAGGCGTTCGATCTCTTCTACGATCGTGCTGGTGTCGGTGCCGACAAGTCGGACAGTGCCGGCAGCGATCGCTTCGGGGCGTTCGGTCGTGTCCCGCATGACCAGCACTGGCTTGCCGAGGGAGGGGGCTTCTTCTTGAATTCCGCCGGAGTCGGTGAGGATGATGTAGGCCTTTGTCATCAGGCTTACGAAAGGCAGATAGTCCAGTGGTTCGATGAGGTGAATGTTCTCGATGCCGGTCAGCAGGCGATTCACCGGAGTGCGGACGTTTGGGTTGAGGTGCACAGGGTAGATGATGCGAACGTCGGGGTGATCTCTGGCGATCTTGACGAGAGCTTGACAGATTCGCTCAAAGCCGATTCCAAAGCTTTCACGGCGGTGACCGGTAACGAGGATGATTCGCTCCGATGTGGTTAGGAAGCTCGTTGGACCCTCTGCTTCCACACGTAAACGCGAGTCGGTATCGAGGTGCCTGACGACATCCAGGAGGGCGTCGATAACGGTATTGCCGGTGACGATGATGCTGTCCGGTGATATGCCTTCGCGTAGCAAGTTCTGGCGCGAAGTGTCGGTTGGAGCAAAGTGCAATTGTGCAAGTGCGCCGGTGAGCTTGCGGTTGGCCTCTTCCGGCCATGGGGAATATAGGTTTCCAGTGCGCAGCCCTGCTTCGACGTGTGCCACCGGGATCTGGTGATAATAGGCTGCCAAGGTGGTGGAAAAGGTCGTGGTCGTGTCGCCGTGCACTAGTACGATGTCGGGCTTGAAGCTGGAAAAAACTCCCTTCAAGCTCTGCAGCACAGCTGTCGTAACGTCAGTGAGATCCTGGCCCGGTCTCATGATGTTCAAGTCGAAATCGGGTTGTATCCGAAAGAGTTTCAGGACTTGATCCAGCATCTCGCGGTGTTGGCCAGTAACGCAGACTTTGGCGTCAAAATGTGGGTCTGCAGCCAGCGCGAGGGCGAGTGGTGCCATTTTGACGGCTTCAGGGCGAGTGCCGAAAACTATCAATACTTTCATTGGTCTTTGCTCCCGTTCAATTTGCTGCTGCTGAGCCTGACTAAGGCGCTTTTGTCGCGTTCTCGTGCGTACTTCCTACGGCAGGATTTTGTGCGCACGCTTTGCTACTCAGGGTTTTAGCGGTAAGTAATATCTGCGTTTCGCTCGGGAGGCTTCGCCTTGGCAAGGAAATCCATAAGGAATGCGAGGATAACTCCCATCATCAAGCCGAAGGCGGCCGAGAACGCAAGCACGAGCATCTTTTTAGGCCTGGATGCCTTGGCCGGCGCAACGATTTCGCCAAGGAGCTCGGTCGGGCGCGTTTGGGGGGGAGTGATCTGTTGTGCGAGACGCAAGCGTTCCATGTCTTGTTGGTTCAGGGAGTCGACGATTGCGCCCCGCTGAAGCATCATCAGAGATGCTTGGACGCTGTCGCTTGCCTTGAGTCGCTCGATGAGTGCGGTCAGATCGGCATACTGCTTCTGAAGGGTCGCTCGCTGTTCCTCGAGATTCTGAAGCCGGTCGGAAATGGGTCTGCGGTTGTCTTCAAAGAGCACGGTATGATCTCGCTGTACGGCTTTCACCACATCATTCAATAACCTCGCAGCATCGTCTGCGGTAGCGCCTTCCGCAGTGAGTTGAAGTGTGGTTGTGACGCCTCTCTGCAGAGTTGCCTGTGTGATGAAGGGGTGTTCACGCTTGATGCCTTGGGCGATGTCTTCACCGTACTGGGTGAGGAGGCGTGCCGAGAGCTCTTCGGCATTTTCGAGTAGTGACGGGGTAGCTTCGCCGTCGCTCTTGATTTGTCCGATACGCAACTTGACATTGGATTCATAAACGGGCGACTTGAGGTAGGCGAATGCGATACCTGCACCCAGGCAGACGGTGAAGCAGATGAAAATCAGTACCTTGCGCTCGACAAGCGTCGCCCAGAAGGCGAAGAGATCGATACCTTCGTCTTTGCGTTGCAGTGTGGGTTGTTGGGTTCTCTGCATGGCGTGGAGGTGCCTTGGAAAATTAGGATTATCTCACTGGGATGCCAGGCATACTAAGCGCGAGGATGTAATAGTTCCTCGCCGTCGGCGCGTCCGGCAGGACTGCTCGCACGAAGTAGCGAAGCTTGAAGTTGGTGGTTCTGCAGATTGCTAGGATGATGTGCCAGGGTTATGCTGATAAGGAGGTTTTCCGCTCGCTGTGTAAGGTGGGTGGGGGCGCTGGCTGTGGATGACGTTTGAGCTTCAGGGATGGGCATTCTGGTTTCATAGATAGCCAATGATTTTCCGTAGCGTTTGTTAGGGCGGATCGTGTCAGCCTTGCCTGCAGGATCGGGTGGCGGATCGTCTTGATGGGGATGTTGTTCCGCCCGTAGATCGGAACGAAGGGCCTGTCGAGCGTGCTGGCACCTCGTGAAGGCGCGGCGAAAAGGGGGAAGGCGGTATTGAGTTGCAGCATTTTTGTCATCAATCTGCGCGAGGCGGACGAGCGACGGTCGCGCATCCTCGCTCACTTGACCACTCTCGGCCTCGAAGAGGTTGTGGTCGTCGAGGCGATTCGTGGAGATGTCCTCGCGCCTGAAGAACGGCGTCGGCGCGCAGATGATGTTCGCTCGGTTTCGCGCTATGGTCGCGCGCTCACGCCTGGGGAGTTGGGATGTGCTATGAGTCACGCGCGGGCGTACGACCTGTTCTTGGGAGGACAGGAGGCGTTTGCGCTCATCCTGGAGGACGACGCGGTGTTGCTCCCCGACGTGCGCTCTCTGCTTGGCACCGAAGAGTTGCTGCGCTGGATGGCACATCCGGTGCCTCGTCTATTGCTGATGACTCCGATCCGTGCGTTCATGGAACGAGGAGCACAGCCGTTCGTGGGGGCGTATCGGCTGGTGAAGGTGCGTCGGGCGTGGGAAGGGTATGGATATTTGGTCAATCGCGCTGCGGCAAGGGCGATGTTGGCACTCAATTCACCCGCTTGGTTGTCGGCAGACGATTGGGTCGCCTACAGTCGGCTGGGTGGCGTCGAAGTGTCTGGGCTCGATCCGTTTTGCATCGGCTACCTGAAGACGGCTCCTTCACAATTGGAGCACGATCGCAGACGAGCCGAGACTCGGATGGGGCGCGCTCGCACCTTCAGGGCCCGGATGGAGAAGTGGGGGCGTCAGATCATGGATGCACTCTATTATCGGCCGGTTTACGGTTTGACGCAGCATCGCATGCCAGAGAGTTGGCCGGACAAGAGGGCTTGAGGCTCGTCTGGGGGGTACGCGCGTCGAGAATGATCTGGGCACGCACCAAAGTGGCGAGGATCACGAAGGTCATCATCAGGCGGTGATGGTTGAGGATTGTCTCGGTCAGTCCTTCGAGGAGGATGATCGTGATGGCTAGGCTGATCATGGTGCGTGTGGGACCAGACGCTCCCTTGAGCGCACCGAAAAGCAGCCCGGCGAGTGCGCTCAGGCCAATGAGGCCAAAGGTGGCGGCCTCGTTTATGTAAAGATTATGCAGGTGGTCGTATATGCGCAGTACCCACGGGCCGTACTGGTGTTCCTCCATGAATGCTTCTGTAGCGGCTTGCCTCTTGGTTATATCGGGACCGAGACCGAAGAGCGGCTGCTCCGAGATTATGAACAGCCCAGCATGCCACATCTGGAGACGATGGCCGATTGATGTGTCGAGGTTGCCCTCGTAAATCTCCGCGTATTCGCGCTGCGTTTCGAGCAGCCTTTCTTTAACGGCCGGGATCTGGGAGCCGATTGCGATTGTCAGGAACAAGCTGAATATGGCTGCGATCCAAACAGTTCGCCTTGCAACGCCCGCCTGCCTCAGCGTGCGATACCCTATGAACGCCATACACGTCGCCAGCGCAGGGTAAAGCCCGCGCGTGCCCGATAGCAGCACCCCGGTGAGCCCCGCGAGGAAAGCAATCGACAGCAGGATTCGCCAGCTCCTCTCGCGAAAGATCGTGGCTCCGTATAGCGAACTCATCGACAGAATTGCCAGCAGGCTGCCGTAGGCAATCGGGTGGTGCCCTACGCCCGCTCGTGGCAGGTTCTCCACCCAGACTTCATGCGCACCTGCCACGCCGCCGATGATGCTACCGACTGCCATCCCTGCCCATAGTGCATTGATGTCGAAGCCGTAGCGGGCAAGGTAGAACAAGATCGGGATCGCCCCAAGATAACGTGAAGGCGGATCGATGCGAGCGTCGAGGCCGCCGTCAATCGAGCGGTAGGCGATCTGGTAGGCGCAATACACGCTCAATCCTACCAACCAGGGCGCAGCCTGGTTCCAGATCCTGGGGACAATCCGGAGCGTGGCAGGCAGGGTGACAAGACTCAAGGCCAGCAGCGCGGTGGTGGCGTGGGAGTTTTTCGGTCCGGTGATCAGGAACGCAAAGAACCAGAAAACCAGTACGGAGTTAACCGAGTGGAGCGTGCGCTCGAGGGGGCTGCCGGAGGAGCTGCCTGTGCAGGGAATGGTGAGCATTCAAGAGACTGGTCGATCGGCAGACTGGATCAGCGTGGCTGCGCCGGTGGGACCGTAATGGCCGACCAGTCCAGGTACTCTCCAGCGCATTCGGTAGAGGAGATAACGCAGCGGATGCGTTGCGAGCTTGCGCCAGAAGAAGCGTGGATAAAGTGTGATGAGCTTGGCGTCGGACAGGCGCTTGCGGAACTTGCCCTGGGCACGCACCTGCGCCTTGGGGCGGTGCTTGCGGTACTTGATGACCGGGCGCGCGAGGTGGGCACCGGTCCAGCCGGCGTGCCACAGGCGGATGAAGAGCTCCCAGTCCTCGCGCAGATCGAAGCCGCGGTCGAAGCCACCGACTTCACGGAAAGCCTTCAGGCGGATCAAGGCACTGGTCTGGATGTAGTTGTCGCGGCTCAAGGCCTTCGGGTCGAACGGCCGGGAGGCAAACACGGTGTCCTTCTCCCCGAAGTATTGCAATTGACCGTAGGCGAAACCCGTCTTCGGGCCCTCGGCTTCGAGGCGCTGCTGGAGCACCTCGAGCGAGTCGGGGTAGAGCAGGTCGTCGGAGTCGAGGAACAGCACGTATTCGCCGTGGGCGTATTGGGCGGCGTTGTTGCGCGCAGCCGAAACGCCCTGGTTCTGCTGTGCGAGGACCGTGAGCGGGTAGCGCCTGGCGATCTCGAGGCTGTCGTCGGTGGAACCGTCGTCGATGAGGATGATTTCCACGGGTGCGTAACACTGGGCCAGAACGGACTCGATCGTTTCTGCCAGGTAACGGCCGTAGTTGTAATTTGCGATGACGACGGAAATGAGAGGCTTCATGGGAGGTCGGGCTGTTTGCCGGCGTCGAGCAATTCGCTCAGCACGTCGCGGATCACGCGGTTGGAATAATACCGCTGGTAGGTCCGGCGCGCAGCCTTGCCGAGCGCGGTGAGCTCGCCGCGTCGCTGATGAATCCGTTCGACCGCCTTGCAGATGCTCTCCGGCTCCCCCGGCCTCGCCCACACCAGCCCCTGCGCTTCATCCGCCCGCAGCTCCGGCAGGAAGGCCGGCGTCGCCGCCGTGATCACCGCCCGCCCGATCGCCAGCCCCTGGTACACCTTGTTTGGGATCACCCGCAGCGCCTTTTCGCTGGTGCCGAAGATGCCGAGGATGGCGTCGGCGCTGGCAAGCCGGCCGGGGAGCTCGGGTAGCGGCCCCCAGCCCTCGAAGCTGACGCGGCTCGGGCCGTCGGCGCCGACGAGCGGGGCGAGCAGGCGTTCGCATTCGGCCTTCATCGGACCTTCGCCGATCAGGCGCCAGTGGGTGGGTGGCCCGTCGTACTGCAGGATGGCGCGGGCCAGCACGTCGACGCCCTGCAGGCCGATGAAGGTGCCGAAGAAGGCGAGCTCGAGCGGTGCGTCGTCGGGTTTCTGCGGCCAGGGCTGGGGGGTGAAGAGCGCCTCTTCGGCACCGACCGGGATTACGCGGATGCGCGCGCGCGGCACGCCGTGGATGGCGTGGAAGTAGTCGGCGTGGCCTTCAGTGTCGGCGATCAGCCAGTCCGGCAGCTTGCAGAGGCGCGACTCCCAAGCGAGCAACTTGCGCGCCTGGGCGCTGCCGGCGGCGAACTTGTGCTTTTCGTTCACCTGCTTGTCGTAGGCGCTGATCAGCGGGTCGAAGACCAGCGGCAGGCGCTGGCGGCGCGCGTAGCGCGCGGCAGCGGCGAGGTCGCGCTGGCGGAAGCAGGGTACCCAGACGAGGTCGGGGCGGGCGCCGCGGCGCAGCGCGTACTCCAGGTCGGCGGTGGCCGACAGCGTGGGCAGGAAGCGGTCGACCTCGCAGCCGAGTTCGCGGAGCACCGATTCGATGACGCGGTTGCGCGGGTAGTCGGGGCCGTAGTTGCCGTAGCGGCCCCAGATCAGCACCTTCTTCACGGGGCTTTCGGCTCCAGCAGGGCGAGGACGACGTCGGCGATCTCGGCCTGCACGTCGGGCACGCTCGTGGAGCGCGCGCGGAGGGTGACGTCGGCCAGCCCTGCGATCGGCTGGCGCACCAGCAGGCCGCGCTCGGCGTAGGCCTGCAGCGCAGCGCCGTCGTTGGCGTTGGGCTGGGCGACGGCGGGCGAGACCGAGACCACCGGCCGGCCGGAGTAGAGGCTCTCTGCCACCATGCTGAGGCTGTCCTCGGTGACGACGATGGCCTGTGCCGCGCCGAGGAAGTCGCGCATGACCTTGCGCGGCGCCTGCGACCACCACACCGCGTCGGCGATCCGCTCGGCGGGGAGGCTGTCGCGAAGCCAGGCCTCGGCGGCGGCGCCGGTGCGGCGCGAGGTGGTGAGCAGCAGGCGGGCGCCCTCGCGCCGGGCGAGCGTGGCGAGGCCTGCGCCGAAGGCGCGCCAGTCGGCTTCCTTGAAGGCGTAGCCGGCGCCGTCGCCACCGACCAGCACGGCGATGCGCTTCTCTCCTTCCGGCGGCAGCGGCAGCGGCCGGGCGAGTTCGCCCGGCACGGGGGGTAGCGGCAGCACGTGGTTGCAGGTTACATCGAGCGGCACCACGGTGAACACGCGGTCGAAGGCGGCCGGGTCGTAGCCCTTGAGGGTGCCGCTATACACGTTGGGCGCACTGTGACGGCGCGCGAGGAGCGCGTTGGCGAGCAGAGTGTTGGCGCCCGACGAGACGATCAGGTCGGGCTGGCCGGGCGGAGGGGCGATGCCGTAGATCCGCCGCAGCCAGGTCTCGGTGTCGCGGATGCGCGGCAGCAGCAGGCGGCCGAGACGCTTCCAGAAGGGGCTGCGGATCTTCAGCGCGACGGTGGTCGTCTGCAGCGTGCGCCGGGTGGCGAGTGCATCGACGATGCCGTGGCTCTGGCTGAGGTGTCCGGGCGCGCCGTCGCTGAGCAGCCAGACGGTGAGCGGCTTCACTTCCTCCACCCCCGCTTCCCCCCGCGCATCCGCATCGCGAATGCGAGCAGGTTGTCCTTGCCGCTGACCTTGATGCGCTTGAGCTGCAGCGGGTCGGGGTGCGGCGTGCGCGCGTCGATGCCGTCGATGGTCGTCACCGCGGTGGTGTAGCCGGCCTCGCGCGCGAGCGCGACGTCCTCCTCGCCATAGATGCCGAAGGGGTAGGCGAAGCTCGTCACCGCCTGCCCGGTCTGCACCTGCAGCAGGCGACGCGATTCGGCCAGCTCGCGACGCTTGGCCTCCGCGGAAGTGGTGGCCAGGTTGATGTGGGTGAGCGTGTGCGAGCCGATCTCGATGCGCCCGCTCGCGACCAGGCGCTGCAGCTCCTCATCGCTGAGCTTGGGTTCGCGTGCGAGCTCCCCTGTATTGTGGTGTGCCTTCTTGGCGGTGGACCAGTCGCGGTCGTGGCGGTCGACGACCATGTAGATCGTCGCCTTGGCGTCGTATTTCTCCAGCAGTGGCAGGGCGTTGTGCAGGTTGTCGGCGTAGCCGTCGTCGAAGGTGATCGCGACGCTCTTCTCGGGCAGCGCGTCCCAGCGCTCCCAGAGCTCGCCGACGGTGAAGAACTGCCAGCCTTCGCGCGTCAGCCAGGCGAGCTGTGTCTCGAACCGCTCGGGGGGGACGCGCAGGCCGTTGAACTTCGCGCCCGGGCGGTGGGGGCTGACCATGTGATACATCAGCACGCGCGGATGGCGCAGATCGACCGGCCGCCGCCACCATGCGTAGCGGTTGGAGAACCAGCCGGCGGCGAGCACCGCGGCGAGGGCGAGCCACTCGGTCATGCGAGGCTTCCGTACAGTTTCAGGGTCTGCGCCTGCATGTTTGCGAGCAGGAAGCGGCTGTTGTGCTCCACCACCGGCGTGCGCGCCTGCAGTACGTCCGCCACCCGCGCCGCTGCGCCGGCGATATCTCTCCTCTCCACCGCTCCGTGCGGAAACAGCTCCCCCAGGATCTCCGCCACCCCCCCGTGCGCATACCCCACCACCGGCCGCCCCATCGCCAGCGGCTCGAGCACCGTGCGCCCGAACGACTCCGGCGTGCTCGACAAGCTCAGCACGCAGTCCGAAATCGCGTAGATCTCGCGCACGTCGCTGCGATGCCCGGTGAACACGATGCGCTCGCCCAGCCCTTCCGCCTGCACGCGTTCGCGGATCTCCTTCGCGTAGCCGGGCCGCTTGGGGTCCTCGCCGCCGACGACCAGCCCGATCACGTCGACACCCTCGGCGACCAGCCTGGCGACCAGGCTGATGAAGTCGTGATGGCCCTTCAGGCGCGTCAGCCGCCCCGGCAGCGTCAGCACCTTGCGCCCGGCGATCTGCGGAAACTCGGCATGGAAGCGCGCCAGCCACTCTTCCGCCGGCTGGTAATCGCGTGGGAACTCCGCCGGGTCGATGCCACGCGGGATCACCGTGATGCGCTCGTCGGCCAGATGCGGCCAACGGCTCGGCGGGTAGTGGGTGCGGATGTAGTCCCGCACCGTGTCGCTGACCGCGATCACGCGCTCGCCCGCGCACATGATGGCGCTGTAGCGGCTGACCGAGTGCATGCCATGCACCGTGGTGACGAAGCGCGGACGGGCGCTCGCCGGCATGCCGCGCCAGGCGAGCCACGCCACCCAGGCGGGCAGGCGCGAGCGGGCGTGCACGATGTCGAAGCGCTCGGCCTCGAACAGCCTGCGCAGCGCGCGGTAGTGCAGCAAGGTGGCCGGCGACTTGCGCCCGAGGTCGCGCGCGAGGTGGCGCGAGCCTTCGCGCTGCAGCTGCTCGACCAGGCGCCCGCCCTTGGACAGCACCACCGACTCGTGCCCGGCCGCGACCAGCGCGCGCGCGATCTCCAGCGTGCCGCGCTCGACGCCGCCGCTGTCGAGCGCGGGGAGCAGTTGCAGGACCTTGAGGGGTCTCATCGGCGCCTCATCCCTCGAAGAGATCCGCATGGGTGCCGGCGCGGACAAAGGTGATCTGCCGGTCGTCGTCGGTGTAGATGAGCAGGAAATCGCCGCCGACCTGGCACTCGCGGTGATCGGTCCAGTCGCCCTTGAGCGGGTGGTCGAACCATTCCGGGCCGAGGGGGGCGTCGTTGGCGATGAGCAGCAGCATGACTTCCTTGAGCCGCTTGAGGTCGAAGCGGCCCGAACGGCCCAGGCGTTCCCAGTCCTTGTGGAAGCCCTTGCTGAAATCCGCTGTGCGGGGCAGCGCTGCCCGCTTGGCCTTAGCGGGATTTTTCGAGCGCATCGAACAGGGTGTCGGTCGACTCGAAACGTGCCTGGCGCGCCTTCATCATGGCGCGCGCCTCTTCCATGGCGGCGCGCGTTTCGGCGTTGGGGACCTTGAGTTCGAGCGGGAAGGCCTGATCGTTGACGACACGCTTGAGGAAGATGCGCACGGCGTCCGACATCGACAGGCCCATGGCGGCCAGCGCCTCGGTGGCCTGGGTCTTGGTTTCGTCGTCGACGCGGATGTGGAGCATTGAACTCTGTGCCATGGCTTCCTCGCTTGCTGGGTGCGGATTATGTATCGCATATGAGATGCGATCAAGCCGTAGGGTTCCGTACCGGGAGGCCGCGCTGGATCAGTACTCCGGCTTCGGCAGACGAGTCACGAGCGCATCCCACGCGATCGACACGCCAGGCAGCACGCCGAGGGGGGTTTCGTCCTTGAGTTCGTAGATCTCCGGGCGACCGTACTGGCCGTTTTCGAGCACGTAGACCGTAAGCGTGCGGTCGCCAGGATGCACCAGCCAGTACTCGCGCACGCCGGCACGCTCGTAGGTGCGGCGCTTGGCGATCTGGTCGTGGGCGGCGGTGCTGGGCAAGAGCACCTCGAGCACCCAGTCGGGCGCGCCGCGCACGCCGCGACGGTCGATCTTGCTCGGGTCGCACACCACGAGGACATCAGGCTGGACCACGGTGTCGATGGCGGCATCGGCTTCGAACTTGCGCGGCAGGCGGACGTCGACCGGCGCGATGTAGGGGCGGCAGGGCTGGCCGTCGAGCTGGTTGGCGAGCTGGCGAAATACTTCGCCGGCGATCTCCTGATGTTCGACCAGCGGCGCCGGTGACATCAGGAAGGCTTTACCGTCGATCAGCTCGTAGCGTGTCTCGTCCGGCCACTGCAGGTAGTCGGCGTAGGTGTAGTGCTTTTCCGTGCGCAGCGCGAGGCCCATGGCGGTGCTCCGATCCGGTTCGGGGGATAGCGGTATTGTAGGCCGGCGGCGGGCCCGGAGCCCTGTAGACGCGATGTTTCCTGTAGGAGCGCCGCCAGCCGCGAATACGGCCGTGGGCTGCGCGACGCGGGCGATGAAGCTCAACCGCCGCTTTCGCGCCTGGCGGCGCTCCTACAGGAAACCGTCGCGGTATGGGGGGCGAATTCGTGCTCACGTTTCGAACCGCGCCAGCACCGCCGCGGCCACGCGGTCGGCTTCGGCCAGGCGCTCGGGGGACGTGCTCAGGCGGCCGGTGCGCTGCCAATCGGCGAACGGGGTGACGAAGCCCTCGCGCTGCAGGTTGGCGACGCCGGCGGTGATGCGCGTCTCGCCCAGGCGCGGCACGGCGAGCAGGCCGGTGGCGGCGCCGGCGGTGAGGCTCTCGTACACCATCGACACGCTGTCTTCCGTCACCCAGGCCTGCGCGCTGCGCGCGACCTGCTCCATCGCCCAGCCGGGCGGGGTGTCGCGCACCGGGCATACGTCCACCCCGCGCCCACGCAGCGCGAGCAGGGCGGCTTCGGTGTCGGCGGGCGTGCGCCGCGAGGTGGTCAGCGTCCACCGTATCGCGGGCGTGGCGGCGAGGATGGCGCCGAGCTGGGCGAGCAGGCCGGCGGCGTCCCAGCCGTGGTGCTTCGACGGCCCGCCGATCAGGAACAGGCCGCGATCGTCGGCGCGCTCGGCGCTCGGGCGCGCGGTGTTGAGCACGCCGCGGGTGGCGATGACGTTGGCGCGGGCGGGCGGTGCGTCGTGCTGCGGGATCACGCACAGGTCGAAGCAGCCCAGCGGCAGGCTCGGCCGCATCAGTGCGATCAGCCTGCCACCGCGCGCGCGTCGGGCGGCGAGGCCGGCGAGGTGGGTGCGGTGGCCGGCGACGAGGATTAGATCCGGGTCGGGCAGCCCGGTGCCCGGCGGGAAGCGGCCACTCGACCACTGCCACAGCGCGCTGCGCCCGCTCGGTGCGTCGATCCAGTGCGTCTCGATCGTGGTGCGTGCGGCCAGCGCCTGCGCCAGGCCCTGCAGCTGGCTGCGGTGGCCGGGCTTGTTGTCGGTGATGAGCCAGAGGATCGTCATGTCGGGGCGGATGCCGATGGTCAATTGCAGGCCTCGACCGCAGTCCGGTGAGGAAACGGAATGGGATGGACGCTTGCGTTCACGTGCAGCCCAGGCGGCTTGCAAACGAAATGTCGAACTTTGAATCTGCAAGACGTGGGTGCGGCCTCAGCGCGTGTGGCCTCAGCGATTGAACCACTTCAGCACCGTGCCCCAGCTTTCCACATCGATCCGCGTCACCTGTCCGCAGCCGAAGTCGAGCCCGATCCAGCGTTCGGGCGGCAGGCCGAGGAGGTGGCCGGCGAGCACGCGCAGCGGGCCGCCGTGGGCGACGACGACGAGGTGAGCCGACTCCGATCCGGCATCCGGCGTCCGCGGAGTCACCCCATGCTCCTCCAGCCACGCCAGCACCCGCGCCGCCATCTCGCGCGGCGACTCGCCGCCCGGCGCCCGGAACCCGAGCGGATCGGCGGCCCAGTCGTCGATGGCGCTGCCGATGTCGTCGAAGCTGCGCCCTTCCCAGTCGCCGAAGTGGATCTCCTTGAGGCGATTGTCGAGGCGCGGCGTGCCGAGCTTCTCGGCGAGCAGCCGTGCGCGCGCGAGCGGGCTGGCGTGCAGGGAAAAGGATTCGGGCAGCAGCGGGCGCAGACGATCCGCCACCGTGGCGGGGCATTCGGCCAGCCCGACCTCCGTCTGGCCGTAGCAGATACCGGGTTCGACGGCGGGACGGGGGTGGCGGATGAGGTGCAGTTGCATGGGTGGCCAGGCGCGCGAGTTCCGATGATGCCACGGCCCGACGGTCTCTGCGCTCGTGGCGGCTACATGAACTCCGCTACAAGCATGAAATGAACCTGGTAGCGCCGGTCCTCGTCCGGCAGGCGATTGAAGGCGCGGGCGAAGGTGAGGCGGGCGTCCACCCGCTCGCCGATTGCCGCGCGCACGCCCCAGCCTGCACTGCCGAGCTGACGATGCTGCGGTTCGAGCGAGTTGGGGGCGCGGTCGGGAGTGACGCGGCCGTGGTCGGCGAAGAAGAAGCCGGTGGCGCGTGCGCCGGGCCGGCCTTCGGCGGCTGCGAGTTCGCCGAGCGGGTGATGCAGCTCGAGGCTGGCGATGAAGCCGCGGTCGCCCGACCATACGCCCACCGGATAGCCGCGCACGCTGTACTCGCCGCCGATCTGCAGCTGCTCGCCGCTGGGCAGGGGGCTGTGGCCGCTGTGCTGGTAGTTGAGGCTGGCCTGTGCCGACCAGCCCGGGGCCAGGGCCTGGATACGGCGCACGAAGGCGCGCCCGAGCGTGTAGTTGCTGCGCTCGAAGCCCTTGGCGCGGCCGGCGGTGAGGGTATAGGTGGCGATCCAGTAGCCCTGGTCGTCGGCCGCCTGGTGCTCGACGCCAAGGTGGCCGTCCACGGTCTGGGTCTCCTGCAGCGGTATGCTGCTGATCCAGTTGCGCGTCTCGCGGCGCTTGCTGCCGAGCACCAGGTCGGTGCGCGAGCGCTCGCCCAGGTGCACCGGCTGGCGCAGCGCGACGACGGTGCCGGTGGAGCGGCCGCTGATGCCGAGCTCGCGCAGTGGGCCGTTCTCGATCTCGACGTGGTCCTTGTACGCCGCCAGGCTCAGGCGGCCGCCGCTGCGGTTCACCGGGAAGCTGTAGCCGACCGAGTAGCTTTCCTGTCCTTCCGCGCCGACCACGCCCAGGCTCAGCTCGTCGCGGAATCCGAGCAGGCTGCGGTTGGTGTATTGCAGGCCGGTGCGCCATTCGCCCGAGCCCTCGCTGCCGCCGTTGTCGAGGCTCAGGCGCAGGCTGTGGCGCGGAGGCTCCTCGACCAGGATCTTCAGGTCCGAGGTGCCGAAACGCTGTCCTGCCGCCAGGTCGGCGCGCAGCTGGGCGTCCTGGGTGCGGTTGAAGCGGCGAAGGTCCTGTTCCAGCGCCGGCAGGTCGACCAGCTCGCCGGGGACGAGGCCGATGCGCCGGGTGATGAAGTCCGTGTCGGTGCTGGCGTTGCCTTCGACCGCGATCCCGCCCACGCGGCCTTCCACCAGGCGGATGTCGACGATGCCGTCGGAGACGTCCTGCGGCGGGATCACCGCGCGCGCGGTGACGACGCGCCGTTCGCGATAGGCCTCGTCGATGCGCGTGGTGAGATCGCGCAGCTCGGCGAGCGCCAGTTCGCGGCCGGTGTAGGGCCGGGCGAGCTCGGCGAGCTTCTCGGCGGGCAGGATGGCCGACTCGGTAAAGCGGATCTCCCGCACCATGAAGCGCACCGCCTCGCCTGCCGGGCGGGCAGCCGGCGGCGGCGGTGCGGCTTCGCGCCGCACCGGATCGGTGATCTCGCGGCGCTCGAGCTGCTCGAGCTGGCGGCGGCGCTCCTCCTCGTCGATCCGGCGCTGCTGCAACGCTCCGGGATCCACAGCCGGGGGCAAGGTCTGAGCGAGGGCGGAGGTCGCCGAGAGCGCTGCAGCCAGGATCAGCAGGGGTTTCATGATTGCGGGCTCTCCACTGGACGGGATGTGTCTGTTCGGCCTCATTGTCCCTCCGTTCCGAGCGCGACCGGGGTTTTGTCGACGCGGACCAGGCTCTCGTCCTCGTCCTCGCGGGGCGCCCCGGCAGCCGGAGGGGCGAGATGGATGTCCGCGAGCACGCGCTCGGTGTATTCGACCACGCTCGCCAGCGGGCCATCGGGTCCGAGCACCTCGTGCGAGGCGCGACGGTCGATCACGAAGCTGTCGGTGGCGATCAGGTTGCGATCGAGCGCCAGGGCAAAGGGGGCCCCGCCGGAGTAGAGCTGCACGTCGTAGCCCTGCAGGCGGAAGTTCTGCTGGTCGATCAGCAGGCGGGTTTGCGGATTGGTGACGACCATGCGCTCGCCGACCTCGAACCGATCGACCTGCAGCGTGCCGACGGGCAGGTCGAGCTGGCCCGTGCGGGCGGCGATACGGTCGAAGTGGAATCCGCCCGGGCCGCTCAGCGTCAGGTCCGCGACCGAGGCCATCCCGCCGCCGTAGCCGCCGATTGCGCCGGCGATCGGCGCGCCACCGCTGGCGAAGACCTGGGCGACGATGTGGTCGGCGCCCAGTTGCAGGCTGCGGCCGACTTCGAGACGATCGATGTCGATACGGTCGTGCGCACCGATCGAGACCGCGCTCGCGCGTGCGTTGCCGAGCGCGACGTCACCGTCCTCGGCCTGCACGGAGACGTCGTCGGCGTCGATCGCGCCGATCTCCACGTTTCCGCCTGCGATCCGGGCCGTGATGTCGTTTGCCACAATCGCGCCGATGCGGGCGTTCCCGCCTTCGACGACAACGCCGACATCGCGTGCATCGATCGAACCGATCTCGGCATCGCCATCCCTGGCGGTGAGTTCGACGTCGCGTCCGCTGATCGCGCCGACGCGCAGGTCGCCGCCGTCGGCCGCGAGCCGCACGTCCTCGCTCACGCTCGTGACCGAGTCCGCACTGATCGAGCCGGCGGCGCGGACGTCGATTTCGCGCTCGGCGCGCACGTCGCCCATGGCCAGCGAGCCCGGCGAGTCGAGGTGGATGAGACCGCCGGAGTTGGCGTTGAAGCGGAGCACGTCGATCTCGAGCGGGTTGCCGCCGATCTGGCCGCCGGCGCGGATCGTCAGGGTGGCGGCGGGGGCGGTGCGGGCGATGATGTCGAGGCGCTTGTCGCCACCGTCGAGCACGCTGCCGAAGGCGTCGATGAGGATCGCGCTCTCGGTCGGGTTGCCGGTGAAGATGCCGGTGATGACCGCGTCGCCGCCGCTGCGCGGCGCGTCGGGTGCGGCCAGGTGGCCCACGGTGCGCAGGTCGATGGTGCCGACGTCGACCTGGATGTGCGCCGCGTCTGCGCCGTCTTCGGACTCCTGCATCAGCAGGTCCGACGCCTGCAGGAACACGCCGAGGGTGGTGGCGTGGATGTCCGCGAAGGGGGTCAGCACCATGCTGGCGCCCGAGACCAGGCTGATCGGGCCCGGGCCGGTCACGCGGCCGTCGATGAACATGAAGGTGGCCGAGGACAGCGCGACGGCGTCGCCCGAGGTGACGTTGGCGATGTTGAAGAATTCGCCTATCGGCCCGTTCAGGTACACGCCCTCGCCGAAGCGCGCCGTGCTGGCGGAGATTCGCCCCTCCTCGCGCGAAACCGCAACATCGAGGGAGTTGGTGGACGAGCCGATCGCGCCGCTGCGCGAGGACAGCGCGACGTTGCGCGCGAGCAGGTTGAGCTCGGGCGCCAGTGGCTGCTCGGTGAGCTGGAAGTCGAGGATCGAGCCGCTGGCGTCGAGGCGGACGTCGCCGAGCGCGAACACCGTGTCGACGAACAGGCCCGACTCGGCCGCCACCCAGGCGTGGCCGCCTGCGCGCAGGATCAGGCCGGCGTCGGGCGAGGTCAGCTGGATGCCGAATGGGGTCAGGAACAGCCCGTCGGCGTCCAGTGTTCCGCCGATGCCGGCGCTGGCGGCTTCCAGGATCAGGCGGCCGCCGCTCTTCACGTTGACCGCGTCGGTCGCCGTGGCGAGTCCGCCGAGACCGCCGGCCACCTTGATGCGGGTCTCGCCGCCGGCCTCGATGCGGTCGATGCGCAGGTCCTGCTCGGAGCCGATCAGGACGTGGCCGGTTGCCCGCACGCTCAGCGCACCCTCGGGCGCGACGGCCAGGTTCACCGCCTGTGGCTGGCGCAGCGTCACGATGCGCGGGTTGTCCGGGTCGTCGACCTGGGCGTCGCCGCGCTCGGCCGCGGCCAGCGCGGCGCGCTCGGCCTTGCTCAGCGTGTCCACGCCGGCCGTGGTGTCGATGACCAGGTCGGGCCCGTAGGCGCCGATGTCGCCGTCGGCGATCAGCGTCACCTTGCGGCCGACGACGTTGGGCTCCTGGATGGTGGTGACGGTGTCCGTGACCTTCTTGATCAGGCCGGCGCCGACCGACAGCAGCAGCTGCGCCTCGGTCCAGCTCGAGCCTCGGGTGATCGCGGCACGCTCGGCGTCGGTGGCGGCGTAGCGGAAGTTGTCGTCGAAGGCCGTGGTGTAGCTGCCGACCTCGGCGTGCAGCGCGTGGTACTGCGCGCTGCGGTTGGCGGCGAAGGCCGTGATCTCGGCATCGCTCATGCCGGAATCGGCGAGCACCCGCCGCTCGGTGGCGGTGAGGATGTACTCGTAGCCGGGGTCGTATACCGCGCCGCCGTCGGCCTGGCGGCCGCGGATCTGCCAGTACAGGCGGTAGTTGTTGCTGCGGCCGTTGGCGAAGGCTTCCACGGCCTCCTGCGCCTTGGCATCGGCGCCCACCGCGACGCCGTCGTTCGGGTCGGGGTCGGCCTTCACGCGCAGGCGCAGCTCGTCCCACAGCGCGGCGAGCTGATCCTCCGTGCGGGTGTCGACCGTGGCATAGGGGTTGTTGTCGATCGCGTTGCCGCTGGTGCGGATGCGCACATCGCCCGCGCTCGATTCGACTTCGATCAGCAGCAGGTCGCCCGTGTAGGTCCCCGCGGCAGCCGGGTCGGCTTCGTTCGACAGGTGGATGTCGCCGCGCGCATGCGCCGACAGGCCGTGGCGGGCGAGCACGTCGGGGTCGAGGCTGCTGCTGTCGCCGCTGCGGATGCGCAGCGGCGTGCCGCTGCCGTCCGCTTCCAGCGTCCCGATGCGCCCGTTCTCGGCGATCAGGTCGATGCGGCGGGCCTGCACCAGGGCGTCGGCATCCTTGGCGAGGAGGTCGCCGGCCGTCTCGAGCGTCACCCTGTCCACGCCGGCACTGCCGATCCGGCCGACGTTCAGGTTGCCCACCACCTGGTCGAGGTGGATCGAGCCGCTGGCGGTGTCGGCATGGACCACGCCGCCTTCGAGCTGGCGGATGCGCAGGGCCTGCTGCGGCAGGCCTTCGGGCGTCGTGCTGCCGATGCCGGTGCCGGCCGACAGCTCGATCGTGCGCCCGCCGACGATCGCGGTCGCGTTGCCCTGCGAAAGATGGCCGTCGGTGTCGACCGAGGTCGTACCGCTGCGGTTGTTCAGGCTACCGGCGAGCAGCACGTTGCCGACCGAGTCGATGGCGATGCGGGCGGTGTCGAAGCCGATGTACTCGATCGGGATCGGGTGGTCGGCGCGAACGCTGCCGGTGACCGTGGTCTTGTTGCCCCGGGTGACGAAGTACTGCATGTAGTACGTCGCGTTGGCGCACAAGGTCCACCAGTTGCACTTCTTCCAGCTTGCCCCCTGGGTGACCGATTGGAAGTTGTTGGCCGTGGTGGTGGTCGGGACGAATGCGTCCGGATTGGGCAGGCCCTGCACGCGCAGGAACTCGCCCTGCAGCAGTGGATCGAGGGTGTTCGACGTGGTGCCGACCCTGTACTGGTCCTGCACCGGGGCAGCGGTGATGCCGAACCAGCCGTTCTGCGAGTACAGGTACTCGTCGGTACGCACCGAATTGAACCCGGTCGACATCACGTAGCGCAGGTTGGCCGTGGGCGTGTAGGCATCCACGCCGCTGCGCGCCTCGCCGGCCGAACGGGTGAAGGTGCGCGGCGTGCCGACCGCGGTGCTGCCGTTGGCGTCCACAGACAGGTCGGTGACGACGATCCGGCCTTCCGCGCCACGTCCGGCGTCGAGCGTATTGACCCGCAGGGTCTTGCCGCTGTCGTTGCGCACCTCGATCTGGCCGTAACCATCCAGCACGCGCAGCTTGCCGCCGCCGGCCTTGGTGTTGAAGATCTGGCCGAACAGCTCGATGTAGCCGCCCTGCACCTGCACGCCGGCGAGTTCCAGGCGGTCCTCGCGAGCGTTGTAATTGACCGTCACCTGCGTCCACTGGCCCTGCTGCGCGGGCGTGAGGCCGCTCACCGAGGCGTTGGACAGCTTGAAGAACTCGGCTCCGGGCTGGGATTTCGCATTGGAATCGAGCGCTTCGTACCAGGCCTTCGCCGCGGCGAGGTCGACCTTGCTGCCGTCGGGCAACTCCACCTGGGCCTGTGCGGGAACATGCACGCCCCATTCGGGGATGCCGCTCTGGATGGTGCCGTTGATGTTGAGGTAGCGCGCCGCGACCAGCACGCTGCCGTTGGCGACGATGCTGCCGCTACCGCTCGTGTCCTGAACGATGCTGCGGGTGCCGCCCGAGCCCACCACCTCCTTCAGCGGCGAGGTGGCCACGTGGGTGAAACTGTCGGTGTAGCTCTGCACGAAATCGCCGTTGAGGGCCTGCACCTCGACGCTGTTGGCCGCGATCGACGCGGTCTGCTCGAGCCGGATGCCACCCGCCTCGCTCTGGATGCTGACCAGGCCGCGCAGGTTGGTGATCGCATCAGTGAGCACGATGTCGGGTGCCACCGGTGCCACGCCGGCGCCGATCGCGCGCGTGGAGTCGGCGTCGTCGAGCGGATTGAAGCGGTTCTCCACAAGGATGGCGGGGGCGTCGCTGCCAGCTTCGGCGGTGACGATCTTCGCGAATGCGGCGGCGCCCGCGCCGCGGTTGATCGCGGCGATGCCGGCGTTGTCGCGCACCTCGACGCCGTTGAAGACCAGCCGGCCGCCGGCGTCCGCGGCGATCTCGAGCTTGCCCAGGGTGAGGAAGGACGGCCCCTCGTTGATGATGTGGATGCCGGCATCGCCCGGCGCGTCGAGCTCGCCGGTGCCGGTGAGGCGGTCGGCGCGCACGTCGATGTCGCCCAGCCGGGCCACGCTGTCGCCGATCCGCAGGAACTTCGCCTGCAGCCCGGCGCCGCTGGCGTCGCCGTAGTGTCCCTGGTCGATGCCCTCGCGGATGTCGGAAAGCGTGTCGTCGAGCACGTCGATCCGGTCCTCGACCGTCGCGAGATCGGCAAGGCGGGCGTTCAGCGTCCCGGTGTCGGCGTCGATCAGGTCTCCGTTGTCCGAGATCGTGTCGAGGTTCGCAAGGATTGTCCCGTCCTTCGCGGCGATCGCCGCGTTCAGCTCGTCCAGCTTCTTCTGGTAGTCCGAGGCATCCTTGTCGAGGGCGTCGATCTGGGCCTGCAGCCCCGCGATCTCGGTGCGCAGGCCGGTGTTCGCGCCCTCCAGGCGGGTGTTGTCGTCGCGCAAGTCTTCGATTCGCTGCTCGAGATCGGACTTCTCCTGCTCCAGGCTGGTGCGCAGCGTCTCCTGAGTCGTCTTCTGCGTTTGGTATGCGGCCGCCATCTCCTCCGCCATCTGCAGCGGGTTGACGCTGTTGAATCCCGGTTCGTCCGGGTCGCCCGCGAAGCCCATCTCGTAGAGCTTGTGCTCGAGGAAGGAAATCTCGGCCTGGAAGGCCGCCGTCGCGATCGCCGCATCGCTGGTGGTGTCTCCCGGGCTCACCGCGTAGTCGCGGATCAGCGCCCGGAGTGCCTCGATGCGCGCCAGGATGTCGGCGTAGATGTCCTGCATCCGCGTCGATGCGATGCCGATGCCATCGGTCTGCTCGATCACCGAGCCGTCGTAGTCGATATGCAGGAGCTGCTTGCGCTCGATGCCCACGCGGACGGTGCCGCGCACATCGACTGCGCTGTCCTGGCTTACCCCGGAGCGTCCGGTGCGGGTCTCGAAGGAGACGTCGCCACCGCCGAAGAGGTTGCTGAACCAGCTCGCGATCGCGGCCAGCGTCTCGCGGTAGATGTCCTTGCCGATGCCCACGCCCGAGGCACCCGCCGAGCCTTCCACCGCATGCAGGGCCACGTTGCGCACCGCGGCGACGTCGGCGCCGACAGCGACGCTCACCGTGCTGCGGCTGGTGACGAAGGCGTCGGCCACCGGGTCGCGGTTGACCGGGATCGCGGTGTTGTTGAAGACGTCGGTGCGCGCGGTCGCGCCGAGCGTGTTCGGGGTGCCGTCGCTTGCAGCGCCGGCCGAGAGGCGGATGTTGCGCTCCGAGCGCAGCGAAGCCGCGCCGATCTCGATGCGGTTGTCGCCGTCGTACACCGCCGTGCTGCGGCCCTCGGGGGCGACACCGACCAGGCCATAGACGTCCACCGCACTCTGCGAGTACAGGTTCGCGCGGGTCCGCGAGCCCATCGCGATGTCACTGTCTCCCACGGTCTCGACGCGGGCGCCGTCGCCGACGCGTACGGTCGCGTCCGGGCGTTCGCCCGGGGTGCAGGCGGCTTCACCCGGCGGGCAGACGGTGGAGATCACCGACTCGCCGCTGGCGGCGGAGACCGCGCCGCCCGAGGCCATCTTGACCCGGTCGGTGGCGCCGATGTCGTTGTGCGCATCCACGCGGACGCCCGGCGTGGCGGCATTGTTGCTCGTTGCGAGCACGGTCGCGCCAGCGCCGATCCCGGCGAGCGTGTCTGCGAGCAGGGTCGTGCTGCTGCCCGCGGCGGGGAAGTCGGCGAGCCCGCCGGAGCTCGAATCCACGTTCCAGTCCGGGCGGAGCAGACCGCTGCCGGCGAGCAGGCCGGCGGGTGCGCCCTTGTTCAACGTGGTGCTGGCATCGAGCTGCACCGTCCCGGCCTCGATCTCGCTCTCGGCGCCGAGCGCCGCGGTGGTGGTGGCGCGTGCGAAGTTCTCGGTGCGCGCCCCGCTGACGCCGACCAGCGACGCGTTGGTGTTGGTCATCCACGCGTCGAAGCTGGAACTCTGCGTCGCCGCGAGCTTCAGGCCGTCGACCGTGATCGTCGCCGGGTCGCCCGGCTGGCTGGCGGCCTTGCTGCCGGTCGTGGCGCTCGTCCGGCTCACGGTCGTGGTGTAGCTCGCCGAGAACGGCACCGAGACGAGCCCGCCTGCGCCCGCCACGCCGTAGGCATGGTTGGTGGCCTGGCCGTCGGCGAGCACGTTCAGCGTGCCTCCCTCGACCTTGACGTGGTCGCCCAGCGCGGCATGGCTGTCGGTGTTCGAGCTCGCGCTTGCGGTATTGGCGCCGATGGCGACGAAGCCCGCCGACACCCCGGACACGTAGGCGAGTTGCGAGTGCGTGTTATCCGTCCGTACGGTGGCCGTATCGCTGATCTTCAAGGTGCTGTCGTCGCCAACCTTCGCGTTCACCGCAGCGTCGTTCAAGGCGGTCGAGCGCGATGCGTTCGCCCCCACCAGCAGGCCGCCGGCAGCGCCGCTGGCGCTGGCGAAGGCACTGCGTCCGCCGCTCGCTGGCAGCGCCTGGTGTGCGGCCAGCGTGAAGTCGGTGGCGTCGATGAGGCTGCGCTGGCCGATCGTCGCGGAAACCGTGGGCGACATGGTCGCGGTGGCGATCGAGGCGCCGACCGCTCCGCCCAGGCTCACGTTGATGCCGGTGGCGTCGGCGCGTGCACTGCCGGCGCTGTTCGCGTCGACCTCGACCGTACGGGCGACCTCGATCCGGGCGTCGTCGCCGATCGTCGCGGAGACGCGGGTGTCGACCACGGCGTCGGCCACCGTGCCGCTGGCAGCGAGGCCGAGCCCGCCCTTGGCGGCGAGCGCGGTGGCGATGGCGGTGTGGCTGGCGTCGGCGAGCACATGGAGTTCGCCGACGGTGTCGCCCGCGACCTGGCCGATGGCCACCTCGTTGCCGATGCTGGCGGTCGCGCCGCCCTCGACCGTGCTGCCGGTCACCGAGGCGCCGGCCGCGACCAGGCCGACGCTGACGCCGGTGGTTCCGGCTTCCAGCCTGCGGGTGTCGTCGGCAGCGATGTTCACCGCGTTCGCGCGTTCGATGGCGACCTCGTCGCCGAGGCCGGCATGGACATCGCTCGTGGAGCTGATCAGCGCCACGGCAGCGTCGACCGCGACGATGCCGCCGGTGCCGGCGAACGCGGTCACGTCGACATCCTCGTCGAGCGCGGCGGTCAGGCTCACGCTGCCGGCGGCGCCGGCACGCAGGGTGCTGCCCCGGCCGACGAAGGCGAGGGTGTCGTTGTCGAAATCGGCCACGCCCACGCCGGCGCCGAGGCCGATCGCGCCGATGGCGAGCGCGCCGTCGAGCGCGTCAAACTCGACGTCCGTGCGCGCATCGAGGTCGATGTTCCGGCCAGCCTCGAGATCGGCGTCCTCGCCCACGAAGGCCGCGGTGCCGGCGGGGAGGGTACGGGTTTCGGTTGCAGCGAAGCGGTCGCTCGCGGCGAGCGCGCCGCGCTCGTCGGCGACGCGATCGGCGGCGTCGCCGATGCGACTGTCCTCGTAGCTGCCGAGCAGGCTGCCGATGCTGCCGTCGGTGGCCTGGCCATCGACATAGCTGCCGGCATCGTCGTCGCCGGACTCGAGCCGGCCCTGCGCCTCGTCGCCGAGCCCGCCGCCCACGGAATACACCCCGACGCCGCCGGCGAGCGCGCCGATGCCGCCGGCGGCACTCACCACGTAGCTCTCGATGTCGGTCTTCGCGAGCGCGTTCACCCCGATGTCGCGCCTGGCGTCCACTTCGGCGCGGTCGCCGATCCACGCAGTGGTGTCGTTGCGGATCACACCCACATCCACGCCGCCGGCGATGCCGGCCGCGCCGACGCCGAGCGCGCCGGAGACGTTGAAGAGTTCCATCTTGTTGCGCGCACCGACGTTGACGTCCTGCGCCGCGTCGGCAGCGCCGCCGCCCTGATTCACCCTGGCATCGGCGCCGATCCAGGCCGCGGTGTCCGAATCCACCGTCGCCACCGACACCGCGCCGGCAAAGCCGAGGTAGAGCCCGCCCGCTGCGGCGGCGGAGACGGTGAACAGGTCCTCGCTCGACGCCGCCTGCACCTGCACGCCGCGCGCCGTGGTGGTCTCGTCCAGGCTCTCGCCCGAGCGTACCACCAGGTCGGTGGTGTCCTTGCCGAGCGCATCCACCACCGCACCCTCGCCGATCCAGGCGCGGGTGTCCTTGTCGATCAGGGTCACGCCCACGCCGGCGCCGACTCCACCGCCGCCGATGCCGAGCGCGATCGTGCCGGCGACCAGGGTGGTGTCGGTGTGGTCGTCCGCTTTCACGCTCAGGTTGCCGCCGGCGGCAACCTGCGCCTCGTCGCCGATCGAGGCCGAGGTTTCGTTGTCGAAGCTCAGTACCGACACGCTGCCCGCCACGCCAACGGTGCCCGAGGCGCCCAGGCTGGCACTGATCGACACCACCTCCTGGCTGGAGCTGGCGGCGACCTCGACGTCGCGCTGCGCGTTCACCGCGCTCTTGTCGACGATGGCCGCATGGGTGGCGTGCTGCATCGCCGCCACGTCGGCGCCGACGCCCACGCCCACCGTGCCCGAGGCCGACAATGCGCCGGCGATGCCGAGGTGGAAGCTGTCGTTGCCGGCCGCGACCCGCACCGACTGTGCGGCGTTGGCGCCGCTGTTGTCGGCGTTGACCTGCACCCCGGTGTGGCTGGCGCCCTCGGCGAGTTCGATGCTGCCGATCGAGGCGCGGGTGTCGGTCTGGTGCACCGACACCTCGCCCGACAGGGTCACCGCCGCGGTGCCGGCGGCGGCGCCGGTGACCGCGTAGCCCTTGATGTCGTCGCGGTTCACCGCGGTCACCGCGAGCCCGCGATGCGCGCTCGTGCTGGCGCTGCTGGTGCGCGTGGCGTCGAGCGCCGCGCTGCCGCCGGCGAGGCCCTTCTCGCCGTCGGAGGGGGTGATGCCGGGCGCGGCGACCTCGCCTTCGCCGGCGGCCGTGGCCACGTAGCCGATGTCGAAGCCGCCGTCCGCCACCTCGGCCGCGCTGGCGTTGCCGAGCGCAGTGACCGCCGCGCCGTCGTCGATCCAGGCGTGGGTGGTCTTGTCCACCACCGCGACCGCCGCCCCCGCGCCCACCGCCGCGGTGCCCGCCGCGCCGATCGCGCCGGCGAGCAGGTCGAGGTCGCTGTCGGCGTCGGCCGCGATCACCAGGTTGCCGTCGGAGAACAGCGTGCTGCCGGTCTTCACCGAGGCGAGCGTGTCGATGTCGAGCACCAGCACCGAGGCCGAGCCCTGCACCCCGGCCGTGCCGCCGGCGCTCAGGCCCACGCCCACCGAGCGGATGGCCTCCGCGCTCGTGGCACCCACCGCGAGGCTGCTGCCGGTGCGGGCGATCACGCCCTCGCCGATCCAGGCCGCGGTCTCCTTGTTCATCACCACCACGTCGGCGGCGCCGCCGACGCCGGCCGTGCCGCCGATGCCTACCGTGCCGACGATGGAGAGCAGCTCGGTGCTGGCGTCCGCGTGCACCGTCAGGCTGCGCCCGGCCAGCGCCGCGCCGGTCACGCCCTCGTTGATGCGTGCGCCATTGCCGATCCAGGCGTAGGTGAGCGGGTTGTAGTCGTTCACCGCCGCGGAGGCGGCCACGCCCGCGGTGCCGCCGCCGGCGCCGCCGACCACGACCGAGGTGACGTCCTGCACCGCCGTGCCGCGCACGCCGATCGCGCCCGCCGCGGCGACGTCGGCCGCGGCGCCGATCGAGGCGCGGGTCTGGTTGTCGACCAGGAAGGTGCCGGCGGACACGCCCACCCCGGCGGTCCCGCCCACGCCGGCGACCCCGGCCACGCCGATGGCCTCGAAGGTGTTGCCCCCGTCGAGGTCGACGGCGCCGTCGCTGCGCAGGAAGCTGCGCGTGCCGGTGGTGGCCTCGACCAGGTTCTCGGAGTCGATCAGGCTCAGCACGCCGCCCACGCCGGCCTTGCCCGCGGCGGCCGCGCTCGCGGTGACCGCAGCGAGATCCAGCCTGGCTGCGGCGTCGACGGCGATCGCAGCGGAGCGCTCGATGCGCGCATCGTCGCCGATCGTGGCCCGGGTCTGGCTGCGGTTGACGATGTCGGCGCTGGCCAGGCCCACGCCGACCTTGCCTGCGGCCGAGACACCGCCGGCGAAGGCGGTGGCGGAGGACTGGTTGTCGGCTTCCAGGTCGACCGCGCCGGTGGTGTTCACCCGCGCGCCGTCGCCGATCGTGGCGTCGGTCCGTTCGTCGAACACATTGACCGAGAACGAGCCGGTGACCGCGACCTGCTCGCTGCCCGCGCCGGCGATGGTCTCGGTGTAGTAGTTGCTCTCGCCGAGGAGCACCTGGAGGTTGGCCTCGGTGAAGCGGTTCTCGAGGTCGTCGAGGATCGTCCAGTCGAAGCTCGGCGAGCTGTCGAGCAGATGGTTGCGCCCGGCGAGCTGCAGCCCGGCCGCGGTGACTTCGGCCTGTTCGCCGATCCAGGCGCGCTGGCTGTTGTTGGCGCGCAGGATGGCGATCGAGGCGCCGATGCCGACCTTGCCGGCGAGCGCCGCGCTCCAGGCCTTGGCCGCGAGCTTGCTGGTGTTGTCGGCGGTGATGCTGACTTCGCCGGCGTACTCTCCGGTGGTCCGATCGCCGATGCGGGCGCCCTCGCCCAGCCAGGCGGAGGTGGTGGATTGCGACCATGCCACCGCGAGTGCGCCCGCGATGCCGACCTTCTCCGCCCCGGCGCCCGCCACGCCTTCTGCGGCGAGCTTGTTGGCGAATTCCGTCGAGGTGTTCTGCCAGGATTCTGCAGCGACCTGCACGCCCGCCGCGTCCGCGACCAGCGTGCCGTCGCCGATCGTGGCGGCGGTGTCGTTGCGCGCGATCGCCAACCCGACACCGACACCGATGCCGACCTTGGCGCTGCTCTCGAGCTTGGACACGTCCAGGGTGTTGCCCAGGCCGCGGGCGCTGAAGTCGCTCTGGTTGTGTGCGCCGATCGCGAGTTCGCCGCCGACATCGAGGCGGACGGCAGGGTCGCTGTCCGCCCCCTGCGCACGCCCCGCGTCCGCACGCACGTCGTCGTCCATGACCACCGCGCCCACCGCGGCCGCCACTGCCAGCTTGTTGCTGTTGCCGGTGGTCTGGGTGCCCTCCTGGGCATCCTGGTTGTCCTTCAGGGTCGAGCTGGTGCTGGCCTTGTCGCGCTCGGCGGCGGTGGTGTCCTCCTCGGCCTTGCCGCCTGCGGCGCTGGCCTTGGCCACCGCCTCGTAGCTGCGCGTGGCGTCGGCGTCGATGGTGACATTGCCATCCTCGCCGCTGGTGGTCGTCTGCAGCGAGCGCTGCAGGCTGGCGGTGGTGGTGGTCGTGCTGAGCACGATCGCGCCCGAGGCGCCGATGCCGACCTTTTCCGATTCGGTGTCGCCCGTCGCCTCGGCTTCGTGTTCCCCGGTGGACGTGGCGCGGATCTCGACCGCGCCGGTGGCGACGATTTCTGGGCCAGCCTCGACCACGGCGGCGGTGTTCAGCTTGAGGTCGGACAAGGCCACGGCGGCGTCGAGCGCCACGCTGCCCGCGGCGCCTGCCTCGGCGGTGGCGCTGGTGTCGCTGCTGGCGTTGGCGATCACGCGCAGCTTGTCGAGGTCGGTGATCTCGACGCCGCGCCGGATACGCGCCTGCACCTCGTCCTCGCGGAAGAGGTTGAGGGCGACCGAGGCGCCGACGCCGAAGTCGCCGCCGTCGACCGGCTCGTCGGGCAGGGCGGTGGCGCTGGTCTCCGTGGTGCTGTCGGCTTCGAGCTCGACATCGCCGCCTTCGGCGTCCACGCGCGCGCCTTCGAGCACCTCGGCGCGGGTGTGGGTCGTGAGCAGGTTGAGCGCGAGCGCGCCGGCGATGCCGACCTTGCCCGCGCCGGCGCCAGCCTTTGCGCTCGCGCTGAAGCGGTTCGCCTCGTCGTCGCCGAGGGTTTCCGTGCCGGCGTTCACGGCGATGCCGTTCGCGGTCACCTGCGCGTCGCCGATCCAGGCAAGGGTGTGGGTCTCGATGCTGTTGACCGCAGCGGCGGCGCCGATGCCTACCGTCGCCGTGCTGCCTGCCGTACTGCCCTCGGCCTCGGCTTCGGCGTCGGTGTTGCTCCAGGCCTCGACCGCGAGCAGGCCGCCGGCCTGCAGCTCGACGCCACTGGCCACGTAGGCCTCGCTGCGGCTGTCGAGCGCGTTCACCGCGACCGCCGCGGCCACGCTGAGCTTGCCTTCGCTCGATTCGGCCGAACCCGGCTGCTGGGTCTTGCTCGCGCTGCCGTCCTTCTGCTTGTCCTGGGCGAAGCCGGCCTGGCGCTGGACCTCGAGGTCCACGCCGTCCTCGGCGCTGCTGCCGTCCTCTTCCTCGCCCTTGCCGCCCTTGGCGCTCGCGCTCGCAGTCGCCGAGCCCTTGTGGGCGTTGTGCGCGGCCACTTCGATCGCGCCCGAGGCGAACACGTCGCGCTGGATGCTCGCGCTGACGCGTTCGGTGAGCACATTGACCGCCACGGCGATGCCGACCGCGGCCTTTTCGCCCTCGGCGCTGCCCTTGGCCGAGGTTTCGATGGTGCTGGATTGGGTGGCGGTGACGCTGACCTTGCCGCCGGCCTGCACCCGGTCGCCCGTGCCGATCACGGCATGGGTCTGGTTGTCGACCACCGCGACCGCGGCCACCGGTGTGGCGGCGATGCCGCCCTCGGCGCCAGCCTCGGCCTCGGTGTGGACCAGGTAGTCACCGACGGCCTCGACCGTCAAGGTACCCGGGTTCGTCAGCCGGGCGCCGTTGGCGAGCTCGGCGCGGCTCTCGTTGGCGACGACGTTGACCGCGACCGAGGCGCCGATGCCCAGGGTGTCGCCGCTGGCGGTGGCATCCTCGGCGGGGGTGGCGCTGGCCGAGGACTCGCTGCGCTGGTCGCTGCCGATGCGGACCGCGCCGTCCTTGGCGTCGGCGCTGCCGGTGATGCGGGCGCGGCTGCCCGCGTCGATGACGTTGAGCGCGAGCGCGCCGGCCACGCCGACGTCGCTGGCGCCCGCGCCCGAGGTGGCGGCGCTGGTGAAGCGGTCGATCTCGTCGCCCGCGGGCAGGGTCGCCACGACTTCGATGCCCTGTGCCTCGGCGCTGCCGCCGATGCGCGCCTCCGCGCTCGTGCGCGCGAGGTTGAGCGCGACCGCCGCGCCGACGCCGACCGCGCCGCCGCTGCTGCTGCCGTCGGCGACCACCTCCGCCTGGGTCAGCGCCTCGCTGCCGACCGCGAGCATGCCTTCGCTGGTGGCCGCCCGGGTGGCGTCGAGCGCGGCCAGTGTGGTGCTCTCGAGGTCGCTCACCGCGACCGCCGCGGCGACGCTGACGCTGCCGTCCGAGGTCGAGGCTTCGTCCTCGTAGTCTGCGAGCGTCTCCTCGGTCTTGCTCGTGCCTGCCGGTTGCGGGGTGGCGCCGCCGGCCGCGGCCTTGGCCGAGGTGGTGACGCGGGTGTCCGACTGCGCGTGCACGCCGATGCCGGTCTTGCCGGCCAGGCGGGCGTTGTCGGCGGCGCGGGCGCGGGTGGTGCTGCGCACCACGGTCACCGCCACGCTTCCACCGACCGCACTGCTGCCCGCCGCCGAGGCGTCCACGGCCGCGTCGACCGTCGTGCGGTTGGTCGCGGCCAGTTCAGTCTTGTCCGCCGTGCTGGCGAGCTCGGCGTTGCCGAGCAGATCCGCGCTGGCGGTGGTGTTGGCGGTGACGACCGCCACGCCGGCATCTGCCGGCTGCGCGCCGAAGTCGGGCAGGCCGGGGCGGGCGTCGATGGTGGTCGTGGTGGTGGCGGCAAGGCGGGCGGGGCCGGCGCTGGTGATCCTGGTGTCGCCCCGGGCGAGCACGGTCGCAGAGACGTCCACATCGACCACCGCCAGCGGCACGACATCCGGTGTGGTGACTGCGGTGGTGGCGGTCGCCTCGAGGGTGGCGCTGCCGCTCGCCTCCAGGGTGGAGCCATCGACCTCGACGGCCGCACTCGTCGCCTTGGTGACGATCGGGGCCAGCGTGCTGCGGTGTTCCGCGCTCGCGTGCAGATCGAGGTTGCGGCCGGTGAGGGTTGCACCGGTGGCTTCGATGCGCGCCGTGGTGTCGGAAAGGGCGTCGAGCGTGCCTCCGCTGGCCTGCGCCTGCAGCGTCACGTCGCCGCCGGCGTGCACGCCACCGCCTGCGGCGAGGAGCTTGCCGCCACTGCCGACGCGGATCGTGGGTGCGCTCAGGGCGATGTCGCCCGACGCGGCGATCGATGTGCCGCTGCGCAGGCTGGCGTCGTCGCCCGTGTTTACGCGGCGCGAGGAAATCGTGCCGGTGACCTCGATGCCGCTGTCGCCGACGATCTCGATGCGGCCCTGGTTCGCGACCACCGTGCCGCCGGCTTCCAGGCCGTGGACGTTGACCACGTCGCTGAACTCGGGGGCGGAGCCGACGAACTTCGCTCCGCTCAGCACCTTGCCGGCCACCGTGATCGTGCCGGCCGACAGGCCGATCTGGTCGGTGGCGTTCACTTCGCCGTCGATGCGGATCTCGGCTGCGGCGTTGCGTGGCGCGCGCCCCTCGACCAGGGTGGCGGCCGAGGTTTCGGCACCGCCCGGTGCGTCGAAGAAGTCGTCGACGAAGCGCTGGGTCGGCGTGGATACATGCAGGCTGCCGACGTTGACCTTGCCGGTCGGCCCGACGATGACGCCGTGCGGGTTGGCGAAATACACCTTGCCACCGATGCGGCCTTCCTTGATGGCATTGAGCATGCCGTCGATCGTGGTCTTCTGGTCGCGCACCAGGTTGATGAGCGCGGCGGCGCCGTCGGGCACGTGGAGGTTGGCCGTCTGGCCGTTGCCGACGTTGAAGCGGCTGAACGAATTGACCGCATTGCCGTTGCCGAGGATGGGGCCGCTGTTGCGGACGTCGGCGACGTTCGGGGTGATGGGCGTCACGCTGGTGGCGGTGCGGCCGTCGGGGACAACGTCGACCGCCCACGCCAGCTCGGGCACCAGGCCGTGGCTGACGATCAGCGCGCAGGTCACATGGACGACGATTTCCTTCAGGCGCGGCGCAGCGGCGACCGACACAAGCTCGCGATGGTGACGCATGGCAAATCTCCCCTAGCCCCCCTGGGTGGAGGGCGCAGAGCCACGCTTCAGGTCGGGGCTCCGCCATGCTTTTCGCGCACGCCTGAAGACGTGTACTGCGTGTCGAGGAAATATTCCACGATCAATTGATATTGGGTCGTGGAGTTCCCGTAGGCAAGATCTATTTGTCCGGCGTCAAGATTCGCGCCGGTCGGACCGCGTCTGCAGTCGGGGTGGGTTCAGCTTCCGAGTCGCGATGCGGCGAGCAGGGCGAGGTAGATGCCGAGTTCGCTCGCCTGCTGGGTCGCACCGAGCAGGTCGCCGGTGTAGCCGCCGAGGCGGCGCAGGAAGATGCGTGCGGTCCACGCCGTCACCACCGCGACGGCGAGCAGCGCGCAGAGCGCACCGCTGGCGGGCAGCAGCAGCAGCGGCAGCAGGCCGAAGCCGGTGGCGAGGGCGAGCTCGACCGGCGTCAGCCGACGCACCACGGCAACCGACTTGGAGGAGTCGTCTGCGCGCACGTAGGGAAGGTGGTGCATCAGCAAGGTGGCAGCCAGGCGGGAGAGTGGATGGGCGACGAACAGGGCGAGCGCAACCCCCACCCCCTGCGTCGCTGCACCGGCGATCTCGACCAGGGCCGCCGCCTTGGCGAGCAGCATCAGCACCACGCCGATGGTGCCGTAACTGCCGATGCGCGAGTCCTTCATGATCGCGAGGATCTGTGCCTTGTCCCAGCCGCCGCCCAGGCCGTCGCAGCTGTCGGCGAAGCCGTCCTCGTGAAAGGCGCCGGTGAGGCGGATGGTGAGCGCCATCGACAGGATCACCGCCACGGCCGGCGGCAGCAGCGAGGCAAGGGCGAGGTAGCCGAGCGCACCGGCTGCGCCCACCACCCAGCCCACGAGCGCGAAGTAGCGCGCCGCGTGGCTCATGCGCTCGGACGACCACGGCACCCAGGCGGGCACCGGGATGCGGGTGAAGAAGCCGAGCGCGGTAAGGAAGAGTTCGAGCTGGTAACGCATCAGGCCGGGCTGCGGGCCTGGTCGCTCACCCCGGCGGACTCGAAGCTCGCCATCTCGTTCATGAAATTGACCGCGGCCTGCACGAGCGGAAAGGCGAGCGCCGCGCCGGTGCCTTCGCCGAGGCGCAGGTCGAGCTCCACCAGCGGCTCGGCCTGCAGGAAGTCGAGCTGCACGCGGTGGCCGGGCTCCTGCGAGCGGTGCGCGAACACACAGTACGACAGCACCGCCGGCGCCATGGCGTGGGCGACGAGCAGGGCCGAGGTGACGATGAAGCCGTCGATCAATACCAGCATGCGGCGCTCGGCCGCGCCGAGGATGGCACCCGCCATCATGGCGATCTCCAGGCCGCCGTACTGCACGAGCACTTCGAGCGGATCGTGCGGCCGGCCGCCGCGCTGCAGGGCCTGGGCGAGCAGGCTGCGCTTGCGGAACAGCCCGGGGTCGTCGAGGCCTGTGCCGCGGCCGGTGACGGTGTAGAGCTCGGCGTCATGCTCGGCACCCACGAGGCAGTGGGTGAGCAGCGAGGCGGACGCGGTGTTGCCGATGCCCATCTCGCCCAGGCCGATGCAGTTGCAGCCGTTGTCGGCGAAGGCATGGGCGATGCCGCGCCCGCGCTCGAGCGCGGTGTCGCGCTGCTCGGCGCTCATGGCGGGTTCTTCGATGTAGTTGGCCGTGCCGTGCGCGATCTTGGCGTCGATCAGCCCCGGGCGCTTGCCAAAGGCGTGGTTGACGCCCGCATCGACCACGCTGAGGCCGAGGCCGGCCTGGCGCGAAAACACGTTGATCGCCGCGCCGCCGGCGAGGAAGTTCTCCACCATCTGCCAGGTGACGTCCTGGGGGTAGGCGGAGACCCCGGCGCGCGCCGCGCCATGGTCACCGGCGAAAACCACGATGTGCGGCTGGCGCAGCTCGGGCTCGAGGGTCTGCTGCAGCAGCGCGATCTGGTGCGCGAGGGTCTCGAGGCGGCCGAGGGCGCCAAGGGGCTTGGTCTTGCGGTCGATCTTGTGGCGGATCGCGGCGGACAGCAGGGTTTCGGGCGAGGCGATGGCGTAGGGCTTCATGCGGCGGAGGGTGTCGGGGTGATGGGGGCCGGGTCGGAGGGTTCCGCGTCCGGGAGGTCGCGATAGAGGTCGGCGAGCGCGAGCTCGAAGTCGAAGGCGGGAAGGGCGAGGCGGGCCGTTTCTCCGCTCGCCTCGCTCAGCACCCAGCGCCCGTCCTCGCCGCGGGTGAAGCACTCGACGTGGGCACGGTCCTGCGACAGGAAGAGCACGGTCTTCAGTCCCGCACAGCGGCGATAGGCGGCGAACTTGTCGCCGCGGTCATAGGCCTCGGTCGAGGGCGACAGCACCTCGGCGATGAGGGCCGGGTCTTCCTTGACCTGGCGGCGCGCGCGGTCGGCGTCGGAGCAGGTGACGAAGACGTCGGGGTAGAAGAGGTCGTCCGATTCGGCCAGGCGCAGGCGGACGTCGGACATGAAGACGTTGCAGCGCGTGCCACGCAGGGGCTGGCGCAAGGCGAAAGCCGTGTTGAGGCTGATCGCGTTGTGGACGTCCGACCCCCCCGCCATCATGAAGGCGTCGCCGTTGAAGAACTCCCAGCGCTCGGGCTGCTCTGCCTCCCAGGCCAGGAAGTCCTCCAGCGTCATCTCGTGCTTCTGTGCAGGCAGCCCCACAGCCCTCTCCCGGAAAGTGTGCTTCGCCCCGAAGTTTAGCCTTCCTTCAGCACCAGCGGCAGGCCGGCGGCGACGAAGACAACCCGGCGGCATGCGCTCGCCACCATCTGGTTGAGCCGTCCGGCCTCGTCGCGGAACAGCCGCCCGAGCGGCGTCTCCGGCACCAGGCCGAGGCCGACCTCGTTGGCGACGAGGACGATGCGGCCGGGCAGCGTCGGCAGCACGGCCAGCAGCGCGTCGCGCTCGTGGCGGAAACGCGGCAGGTCCTCGGCCGTGGCGCCTGCGGGCAGGGTGTGGGCTTCGGCGAGCAGGTTGGAGAGCCACAGCGTGAGGCAGTCGACGATCAGGCAGCGCTCGGCCGCGGCCTCGCGCCGCAGCGTGTCGGCGAGCGCCAGCGGCGTCTCGACCGTGCGCCAGCCCGCGGGCCGGTCGGCCTGGTGGCGGCGGATGCGCGCCGCCATCTCCTCGTCGAGGGCCTCGGCGGTGGCGATCACCGTGACCGCCAGCCCGGAGCCGGCGGCACGCCGTTCGGCCTCGCGGCTCTTGCCCGAGCGCGCGCCGCCGAGGATGAGTTCGCAGGTCATTGTCTTTGCTGGCCTTGCATGGAGGATTCGCCGTCGCCTTTTTGCAGTGCACGATACCGCCCCGTACGGTATCATCCGCCCCCACTGCCCCGGAAGGGGCAACGCGTTATCGGTGCCCATGGGCGTTTCTCGCCCCGGGTTAAACGGGAAACAGGTGCGCGGCCCCTCGCAAACGAGGCCGCAATGCCTGTGCTGCCCCCGCAACGGTAAGTGCGCGCAAGGTGCGTCATGCAGCCACTGGGCATTCCTGCCCGGGAAGGCGACCCACCCGTCCGGCCCCAGGCCGGCACAGCGCACGAGCCCGGAGACCGGCCGGAACGCGGATTGGCGGATGTGCCGCGGGGTGGCGGCGACGGGCGCGGTTTGTTCTCCTGCTCTCTTCGGTTCGACTCGGCTCGCGGTGCGTCCATGTGAGGTTGCCATGGCGTGCGGGGACGCGCGGCATGGCGAAGGGAGTTCCAACAATGAAAATCCGTCTTTCCGCGCTGGCCTCGGTCTGCGCGCTTGCCTGTTCCCTCGCACCGACCGTCCATGCGGCCGATGCCCAACTCGGCCACGTCGTCGTGACCGCCACCCGCCAACCGATCAGCGCAGATGCGGCCCTGGCCAGCGTGGATGTGATCGAGCGCGACGAGATCGCCCGCGCCGGGCACTCCAGTCTCCTCGGCCTGCTGTCCTCGCGCCCCGGCGTGCAGATGGCACGCAATGGCGGCCCCGGTTCGAGCGGCAGCATCTTCATCCGGGGGGCGAACTCCGGACACACGCTGGTGCTGGTCGATGGGGTGCGCATCGGCTCCGCCACCAGCGGCTCTCCGGTCCTGGAGACGATCCCGCTCGAGCTCATCGAGCGGATCGAGATCCTGCGTGGCCCTGGCAGCGCGCTTTACGGCGCCGATGCCCTTGGTGGCGTGATCCAGGTGTTCACCCGCAAGGGCCGCGAGGGTTTTCAGCCCTCGGTGCGCGCCGGGGTCGGCACGGACGGCGCGCGCGAGGTGAGCGCTACGCTTGCGGGGGGGGACGAGCGCCTGCGCTACAGCGTGACCGCGGGGCACGAACGTAGCGACGGCTTCAACGCGCGGCCGCGTTCGGCGACCGCTGCGGATGCCGACGACGACGGCTTCCGCGAGGATTACCTGGGCGCGTCGCTCGCACTGGACCTGGGCGGCAATGACGAGCTCGGCGTCAACGTGCTGTATTCCGACATGCGTAACTGGTACGACGCGGCACAGCCTTTCGACTCCTATCTGGACAAGCGTGCCGAGACCTTCGGCGCGTATCTGCGCAAGCAGCATGCGGCCGACTGGAGCAGCATCCTGCGCTTCGGCCACGGGGTGGATGCCCTCGACAACCAGTCGAACGCGAACACGCGTTCCCGTTTCGACACCACACAGCGCCAACTGAGCTGGCAACACGATGTCGCCCTCGGTGGCGGTTCGCTGATGGCGGCGTACGAGTTCCTGCAGCAGCGCGTGAAGACCACCTCCGACTTCGAGAAGACGCGTCGCCACATCAACGCCTTCCTGCTCGGCTGGGGCGGCGAATTCGATCGCCACAGCGTCCAGCTCAATGCGCGCCACGACCGCAATTCGCAGTTCGGCGGCAAGACCACCGGGGCCGCGGCCTATGGCTATCGGCTCTCGCCGGAGTGGCGTGCGCATGCCAGCATCGGCACCGCGTTCAAGGCGCCGACCTTCAATGATCTGTACTTCCCGGTCGAGTGCTACGGTGCCTGGGGATGCTTCGGCGGTAATCCGGACCTCGAGCCCGAGGAGGCGCTCAACCGCGAGCTGGGCGTGGCCTGGGAGCGGAACGGTGTCGGCGTCGACCTGACCTATTTCAACAACCGCATCAAGAACCTCATCGACTGGAGCACCGGCATCGCTTCCAACGTGGGCAGGGCCAACATCCAGGGGGTCGAGGCGGCTCTGTCCGCCGCGTTCGGCGACTACCGGCTGCGCGCCAGCGTCGATCTGCTCGACGCGGAGGACGACAAGACCGGCGATCAGCTCGGTCGCCGCGCCCGTGTCGGTGGCGCGCTCGCGCTGGAGCGTGCGATCGGCGCATGGACCTGGGGGGTGGAGTGGAACGGCAAGGGGCGGCGCTATGATCAGGTGCCGAACACGGTGTCCAATCGCCTGGAAGGCTACGGTCTGGTCGATGCGTATGCGCACTACGCCCTGGCGCGCGACTGGAGCGTCGAGGTTCGTGCCAACAACGTGTTCGACAAGGATCATGAGCTTGCGAAGGGGTTCGGAACGCAGGGCAGGAGCGCATTCGTGGCGCTACGCTACGCGATGCATTGATCTCCGATGCCAGCCGTCGCCTTGCGCGCGGAGTCGCGCTTGAGTTCGGCCAGGTGCCGCAAGCGGTCGCCGCTGGCGATCGCTGCAGTGCTGCTTCCCGCGGCATTCGTCGCGCTGTCTTGGGCGCTCGTCGCGGGTGATCTCGATGTAGCTGCGGCCGATGTCCTGGCCGCACTGACGGGCGGAGACGGCATGGGTGCGACCGTGATTCGCGAGCTCCGCCTCCCCCGCGCCCTCGCCGCCTTCGCCTGCGGCGGCCTGCTCGCGACCG
>ERZ761602.1454-NODE-1454-length-42861-cov-107.771177_pt1 | contig 42861 bp, 38 predicted proteins | sample MGYA00512165_ERZ761602 | MGnify/ENA primary metagenome ERZ761602 (study PRJEB28899, sample SAMN02445085) | bioreactor sludge metagenome | biome: EBPR sludge; isolation source: Thorneside wastewater treatment plant | place: Australia: Brisbane, Thorneside...
GTTCGAGTCCACCCCGAAATTTATGCATTTACGGAAACTCTAGCGATGGGTGGACTCGAACCACCGACCTCAGAATTATGAGTTCTGCGCTCTAACCAGCTGAGCTACATCGCCATAAGTGAACCGGATGATTGTATAATATAAGATGGGAAAGTTCAAAAAGAGACTAGACAAATGCTAGCAGATGCCTGGTCTGGCTTTAGCCTGACCTTCTCTTGTCCGCACCAGCGGACGAAGCAAAAAAATAGCTAAGGACTGGTTTCCTACTCCGCTAAAGCTTCAAAGGACAAGAAAACCAGTCCCCAGGCAGTTTTTCTAACCAAACATCTCCTTTACTCGATCAAAAAATCCTTTTGAAGAGTCTTTTTCTTTATCTTCTAGAGCCTGAAGTTTTAGAAGTTCGGTTTTAAACTGTTCTGAAACTTTTTTAGGAATATGAATCTGAACCTGCACATGTTGATCTCCTCTTCTAGTTGTTCCTAGAATCTGAATTCCTTTATTTTTTAATCTAAAAATCTTACCACCTGTAGTTCCTGCTGGTATCTTTAGCTTTACCATACCCTCTAATGTAGGGACTTCAATCTCTCCCCCCAAAACAGCTGTAGCATAAGAGATAGGAACTTCGCAGAGGATTTCACTTTCTTGACGTTGAAAAACTGGATGAGCCTTTATAGCCACCTGAACGTAAAGATCTCCTGCTGGGCCACCTTTTTGTCCAGCTTCACCTTCACCGCGTAGCTTAAGTCTTTGACCATGATCAATTCCAGCAGGGACTTTTACTTTGAGCTGGGATCGTTTCATTTTTAGCCCCGCTCCATTACAACCTGGACATGGCTTTGATATCTTCTCTCCCTGCCCTCCACACGCTGGACAGGATCTAGCGATTGTAAAGAAGCCTTGATTAACTCTTACTTGACCTGCACCACCGCACTGGCTGCATTTTTCAGGAACGCTTCCTGGTGCTGCACCTGAACCTGAGCAGTCAGGACATGACTCGCCTCTTTGAATGGAGATTTCTTTTTCAGTTCCAAATGCAGCTTCTTCAAAAGTTACTTCGAGATCGTATCTGAGATCTCTACCTGCCCTGCCACGAGAAGTAGTTCTCCCACCACCTCCGCCTCCAAAAAACTGCCCGAATATGTCTCCAAATATATCTTCAAATCCTGAGAAATCGCCAAAATCGCCGAATCCGAATGGACCCGATCCACCTCCACCTTGGAAAGCTGCTTCCCCGAACTGATCGTACTTTTGTCGCTGTTCTGGCTCAGAGAGGACAGCATAGGCTTTGGAGATCTCTTTAAACTTTTCTTCAGCAGCCTTATCTCCAGGATTTTTATCCGGGTGATATTTTAATGCTAACTTTCTGTAAGACTTTTTAATCTCATCCTGCGAAGCAGTTCTTGAGACTCCAAGCAGTTCATAGTAATCCATAGATTATTTCGAGTCTTGAACCTCTTCATAATCTGCATCCACTACTGTGTCATCCTGTGGTTTAGCGCCTTCGGTTGCTCCTCCGCCAGCTGAAGCCTTCTTGTACATCTCTTCAGAAAGCTTGTGTGTGCTCTTAGCTAGCTCTTCAAAAGCCTTCTCCATTTTGTCTTTGTCATTGCTTTCAAGTGCAGACTTAGCATTTTGAACTGCTGTATCAATTGCACCCCGATCCACTTCACTTAAAGCTGAACCATGCTCAGAAAGAGTTTTCTCAGTTGAGTAGATTAGACCATCAAGCTTGTTCTTTGATTCGATTGCCTCTCTTTTAGCTTTATCTTCAGAAGCATGAAGCTCGGCATCTTTGACCATCTTCTGGATCTCTTCTTCAGTAAGTCCGGAACTTGCAGTAATTTTAATAGACTGCTCTTTTCCGGTTCCTAGGTCTTTAGCAGAAACAGAAACTATACCATTACTATCAATATCGAATGTAACTTCAATCTGAGGAATACCCCTTGGTGCTGGTGGAATTCCAACAAGTTCAAATCTACCAAGAGTTTTGTTATCTCCTGCCATTTCACGTTCCCCTTGAAGAACATGGATTGAAACTGCAGGTTGATTATCACTTGCTGTAGAGAAAACTTGAGATTTTCTGGTAGGTATAGTTGTGTTCTTTTCAATAAGTTTTGTGAACACTCCACCATAAGTTTCAATACCTAAACTTAAAGGGGTAACATCAAGAAGAAGAACATCTTTTACGTCTCCCTGAAGAACTCCCCCTTGAACAGCTGCACCGATAGCAACTGCCTCATCTGGGTTAATGCTCTTAGAAGCCTCTTTTCCAAAGATCTCTTTTACCTTTTCCTGAACAGCTGGCATTCTTGTCATACCACCAACAAGAATTACCTCTCCAATTTCACTAGGAGAAACTCCTGCATCTCTTAGAGCTGTTTTACATGGCTCGATTAATCTCTTAAGAAGATCATCGCACAGTTGCTCAAGCCTCGCCCTTGTAAGCTTAACCTGTAAATGTTTTGGTCCACCGGCATCTGCTGTAATAAAGGGCAGATTAACTTCTGTCTCCATTGATGAAGAAAGCTCGTGTTTCGCTTTCTCTGCTGCTTCTTTCAGTCTTTGAAGAGCCATTGTGTCGGATCTAAGATCGATCCCTTGATCTTTTTTGAACTCATCAGCCAGGAAATCAACTATCTTGTGGTCGAAATCTTCTCCTCCGAGATATGTATCACCGTTGGTGCTTTTTACCTCGAAAACTCCGTCGCCAAGTTCCAAGATCGAGATATCAAATGTACCTCCTCCTAAGTCGAATACTGCAATGGTTTTCTCCTGTTTTTTCTCTAACCCATAAGCAAGAGCGGCAGCTGTAGGTTCATTGATAATTCTTAAGACATTAAGCCCGGCTATTTTACCTGCGTCCTTAGTAGCTTGTCGTTGAGCATCATCAAAGTATGCGGGCACTGTAATAACTGCATCTGTTACTTTCTCACCAAGATAGTCCTCAGCAGTTTGCTTCATCTTTGTTAAGATCATCGCTGAAACTTCTTGAGGGCTCTTAGGCTCACCCTTTAGCTTCACCCAAGCATCACCATTTGGCGCACTTGTAATCTCGTATGGAAGTACTTTCTTGGCTTTCTCAACTTCAGGAGAAGACCCCTTTCTTCCAATAAGTCTTTTAACAGCAAAAATAGTATCTTTAGGGTTTGTAACAGCCTGACGCTTTGCAACCTGCCCTACGAGCCTCTCTCCTGACTTATTAACTGCCACAACAGAAGGAGTAGTTCTGGCACCTTCGCTGTTAGCAATGACGGTGGGGGATCCCCCCTCCATCACAGACACGCAAGAGTTTGTAGTTCCTAAGTCTATTCCAATTACTTTTCCCATATTTCCTTCCTAATCTACTAAATAACCACCATTCTGAGCGTTTTCAATCACTTGAGGGCTCTTTTTCTACTGAAACAACGACCTCAGCTACCCTTAAAAGCTTATCCTTATAAAAATAGGCTTTTTTGTGTTCATCTACCACCTTATCTGGCTCATCCCCAGGAACTTTAGATAGTGCCATATGAATGTTTGGATCGAAATCCTGTCCTATATAGCTCTGAGACTTAACCTCATATCTGGTCAATAGATCTTGAAGCTCTTTATAGATCATCTCGACCCCAGCCAGAACCTTTTCAGGCTCTGAGTCTTTAAATTTTAGTGCCCGCTCAAAGTTGTCTACTACATCCAGAAGATCTCTAAATATGCCCTCCCCCTGGTACTTAATAAGCTCACTTCGCTCTTTTGCTACCCGCTTCTTAAAGTTATCAAACTCAGCAAGTAGCCTGAGATGTTTATCTTTTAACTCATCGGCTTCTGAGGGCTTACTTTCTTCGACTGGCTTTGCCTCTTCCACATTGCTCTCTGAGGTATCTTCTTCCACTTTCTTAAAAATTCCCTTCCAATCCAAAATAAAGTACCTTTAACTACTGTTTCCTAATATTTCAAGGGCTAAGCCCTGCACTCCTTAGGTTTTGAGCTTTTTAGCTCAAAACCTCAGGAGTATTGCAGGGCGAGCGTGGGTTTGGCGGAGCCAAAACACGCTTAAAAAAGTTTCTTTCTTTTGCCCTAAATACTTCTATACTCAAAACTAAAGCTCAGTTTAGTATAGTATATGATTCGTTCAACATTAGAGGGAATAGTGCTCCGCGTAAACCCCTATCGTGATTCTAAGGTGATGTTGAGTATTTTATTTAAAGATGGTGGAAAAAAGTCGCTTAGTGGCCCGAAAAAGCTTGGCCTTGATATGGGAGACTTAGGTAATTTTGAGGTCACAAGCAGTAAAGGGAATGAGACTGTCACTGGAATTACCGGTTTAAAGAGCCCTAGGAATGTCAGAACCAACTATGCTGCTCTGATCCTTTTAGGCTCAATCTGTGAGATCTGTGAAAGAGCAACAGAAGGCTCAGACTCAGAAGATCTATTTGAGGTATTAAAGCTAGGAAAAACTGCTCTTAGTGAAGCAAAAAAACTAAAAGATCTCTTAAAGGCATATGTTTTAACTATTTCAGGTATTGGTGTTCATCTTGGAATTTCAAATGGCCTAGAAGTTCCATCAAAAAAAACTCTACTAGGACTTCTTGATAAGATCGAGGAGTTTATTGGAAAGAAGCTTTACTCAAGACCAAATGTTGAATCGTTACTTGATGATCTCGAGCATAACAGTGAGGGTAGAAACTGAGGTAATTAGTAACAAAAAAGCTGAATAGTAAGGTTCACTCTTAAAGCATTCCTTAGAAGAAACCAAAACTGCTCCAAAAACTTTAGCTACATGGAACAGTAAGTATCCCCCAACAACAGCTATAGATAAGATCAGAAGAACTTTATGAATCATGACAAGTATTGGTATCATCACATCCCCTTTAAAACTCGTGCATAGTCAAACAAAGAAGCAACTAAGAAGGATCTTATAAAAACAATTAGAATAAAAACAATAAAAACTGACCAATCTAAGGGACCTGGGATCCTTGGGATGTATCTTCTAACAAGGCTAATGAGTGGTTCTGTTGAGGTATGAATAAATCTTACTATTGGATTATAAGGATCTGCTGAAACCCAAGATATTATTACTCTTCCTAGCATGAGGAACATTAATATCATAAGCAGCATATCTAAAACTGCTGCAACACCAACCATAAGGTTTGAGAGAAGAATCATAAAGCCTTGATACTATGAAGAGGACTTGGGGGCAAATTGAATCTTTGAGGGTCAGGCCGGGAGGATCTGTCGTCTGCGTCAGCAGACGAAGCAGAAAATGGGGGTCAGGCCTTCCGGCCTGACCCCCGTTTTGTTTCTTTGTCTGCTTGCGCAGACAACAGATCCTTCCGGCCTGACCCCTAATGATAGAAAGCTATTCATCCTTAAGTTCAAACCCGAGGGTCTTAAGATCAGATAAAATATCTTTCTTTGTATTCCCAGAATTTACATATTCAACCATCCTTCCAACAAAATGCCCTTCAGGGGAATCAGAAGGAGGAACTGAGTTAAGTGTTTTAAAAACAGGCTCAGGGAAAACTCGTGATAAAACCTGATAAGACGCTCTTCTAAAAAAAGTATCAACAGTTGGAGCAAGAGCTGTAAGTGTTTTTACAGGGGTTCCTCTAGAGTCTTGAGTGATTAAATGTCCAGGTAAAAAACTTGTAGTTTCATGGCTGATGGCTCTCATTATCCGATTAAAATCATCCTTTCTTTCACCTTTTTTAAATTCTTCAAGAAATCGCTTTGATCCTTCTTCGGAGAAAGATGGATAAGTTTCAGGTCTAACAATTATATGAGCGCCTTCATTTGTAAAAACTTCAAAAAGAATCTCTTTTGAAGAACCGATATTATCTTTAATGAGCCAGACAACTTTGTTGGTAGTATTTGTGACTGCGTAAACGGTAGGAGTAATTCTAAGACCAAGCTTATCGGCATCTGATGGAATTCTAAAAGTATATCCATCCCTATCAACAGCATCTGCTACCCGTTTAAAATATGGATGCTCCATGCCTCTTAGGGTATCCATACATGCTTTATGTATATCAGGGCTTCTCCAGATCTTCTCTGGATCAATATTCTTGATAGGCTCCTGTGGAAGGGATGCTATCGACCAGGCTAATGCAGCAGAAGTTGCAAGCATTGCACTATGATAGCCGGTTCTAAATTCTTACTCCACCTTGTTCTTTAAGGGTAAAAATCGAGATTTCAGGGTTAAGAACACTCAAAGTTAAGTCTCTATCTGACTGGGCATCAGTAAGCTTTTTCCCTCGTTTTTCAGCTATTTTATTAATCAATCTCCACTCTGGCTCAGTATTACTTGGAAAATCAATTAATCTATCAATAAACTGTAGTCTAAGGTCTTTATTTAAATATAGTCCTGATTTTTCTAATATTGATCTAGCTGGAAGAACGATTCCTGGCTTTAGATTATTCTCGGCATTAGTGAAAAATCCAACTGAATTTACCGGTAAGGAGATCCCTTCCACTTCCTCAATCCCTCGATCCCCAATAATCCAAACTGAGCTAAAAGATCCCTCTTTAAGTTTTGCTATTCCTTCTATGTACTGAGTACTAGGATCTTCAGAGGCTAATCCAAAATTTTGAGCACTTTTAAAATTAGCTGCGTAATCAGGGCTTACTAATATTTTCTCGACCTCGCTTAATTCTCTTTTCTTATACTGAACACAGGTAAAAGGTTTTACAGGGAGTGTTTCAATAAATTTTGAAATTAATGAAAATTCCTCAAACAAAAGATCAGGGGATAAGAAAATTGCAGTCTTATCATCAAACATCTTTGAGGCTTTAGTTAGTGCTTCATCAAGAGAAGCAACTTTGCCATTAATCAGGGGTTCTAGAACTCTTGTCTCTGGCAAAAAGCGATGAAAACCATACCTTCCCTCATCGCAAAGCCATTCTTTATTAACATTTGAATTATATCTGGCTTTTACCTGAACAACCTGTTTATCTCTTACAGCAACTTTAACGTTACATCCAGTTGAACATCCTGGACAAACGGAGTCTACCTGTTTTGTAAACCAGATTCTTGAATTAAATCTCCAGTTTCGATGTGTTAGTGCGCCAACAGGACATAGATCTACAACACTGCCAGAAAGAGGATTATCAAGCTCTCGTCCAGGGTTAATTGAAATAACTGACCTATCCCCTCGATTTAACATTCCAAGCTCAGAGGTTTTAGTCACTTCGTCACAAAACCTGATACACCTTGTGCACATTATGCACCGCTCACCATCAAGCATTACAGTTGGCCCTAACGGAACAGCCTTAGGCTTATGTTCTTTTTCCTCTAAAAATCTTGATGGCTTTGCGTTATATTCAAAATGGTAATCTTGTAATTTACAGTGCCCTGCCTGATCACAAACAGTGCAATCAAGAGGATGATTAATAAGTATAAACTCTAAAGTTGCACTTTGAGCATCTTTAACTTCTTTTGAATTTGTTGCGACCTCCATTCCTTCAGTCACTTGTGTATTACAGGCAATTGTAAGTTTAGGAGCTCCTTTTACGGCAACCTGACACATTCTGCAGTTACCTGCGATTGAAAGATCTGGGTGGTAGCAATAGTGTGGAATTAAAATTCCGAGTTTTTTTGCAGCCTCAATTAAGTTTGTACCTTTTGGAACAGATAAAGCTTTACCATCTATAGTCAGATTTACAGTTTCACTCATTAATGACCTAACTCATAGTTTAATGGATTAGTGCTTTTGGAACCATTCAAAATTCTATCTTTAAACTCCTCTGGAAATTTTTTCATCAAAGACTGAGCAGGGGTAACAAGTGCATCCCCAAAAGGGCAAATTGTGTGACCTGCAATCTGAGAACACATCGAATCGACTAATTCCATATCACCAGGCACCCCTCTTCCTTTAGAGATTCTGGTAAAAACCTTCTCAACCCAGTGTCCCCCCTCTCTACACGGTGTGCACTGTCCGCAAGACTCGTGGGCATAAAAATGGGCCAGATTTCTAGCAACCTCAACCATATCAGCTGTTTCATCTAAAACTATAAATCCACCAGAACCAAGCATTGTTCCAGCATCTCGTAGGGACTCGTAATCAAGATTAACCTTTTCAATCTCATCAGCTCTTAAAACAGGAACAGAAGAGCCTCCAGGGATGACTGCTTTTAGCTTTCTCCCTTTCCAAACACCACCGCATTCAACTTCAAGAAACTCCTTTAGGGGATATCCAAGCTCTATCTCATAAACTCCTGGTTTATTGATATGACCTGACGCGCTTATTAACTTTGTGCCCTTTGATTTTTCAGTGCCAAGAGCTGCGTAGGCCTCCCAACCTTCTGAAAAAATAAATGGCAACACTGCAAGGGTTTCAACATTATTTACACATGTCGGACAACCATATAGCCCTTTCACTGCTGGGAAAGGAGGTTTAATTCTTGGCTGACCTTTTTTCCCTTCTAAAGAATTTATTAGCCCGGTTTCTTCTCCGCAGATGTATGCTCCTGCACCTCTATGAAGAACCATTTCATGAGAAAAGTTTGAACCAAGAATATTTTTCCCTAGCATCCCTTTTGAGTAGGCTTCTTTTATCGCCTCAAGAGTTTTTATATAAGGATATGAGTACTCACCTCTTACATAGATAAAACTTAAGCTTGATCCAAGTGCATATGCAGCGATAATCATCCCTTCGATCATCAAGAATGGATCACGCTCCATAATAACACGATCTTTAAATGTTCCTGGCTCGCTCTCATCAGCATTACAGATTAGATAGACAGGTTTCCCAGTGTCTCTTGGAACAAACCCCCACTTAACCCCTGTTGGAAACCCTGCACCTCCACGACCTCGAAGCCCTGAGTTTTTTACCTCTTCTATTACCTCTTTTGGATCTTTTTTAAGTGCCTTTTTCAGTCCAAGGAGTCCACCACTATTTACGTATCCATCAAAAGTTGCCTGACCTTGATTATGAACATTTTTGAGTAGAATCTTTTTGCTCATATCACTTCAGACTTTGGATTACCCTGTAATCCATCTCCCATTTCATCCCTCAAGACAGAGAGTTTTAGGTTTGGTTTTTTTGCTTCAATTCGATCAACTATTCTTCCTAATTTTTCAACGGTTAGATTTTCAAAAAAAGTATCATTCACCTGACACATTGGAGCTGTACCACAGGAGCCTAAACATTCAACTTCTTCATAACTCCAAAGCCCGTTAAGCGAAACTTCTCCAGGCTCTAACCCAAATCTTTCTTTTAAGTAGCCAGTTACATCCCTAGCACCGCGAAGAGCACATGAAAGGGTTCTACAAACTTGAAAATGAAATCTTCCAACAGGTTTTTTGTAGTACATCGTATAAAAAGTAGCGACCTCTCTTACATGGACTGGGGCCATATCAATTTTGCCCGAAACCCATAAAATTCCCTCTTCAGTAATACAGCCTGACTGTTCTTGAACAAGGTACAATAACGGCATTACAGCTGAGTGCTTGTCTGGATACTGAGCTATTATTTCCTCAGCTCTTTTTTCACACACGTCAAACTTCTTATCTGTCACACTCACCACCGATCATATTAATCATACCGAAAGTAGGAATCAGATCCGAGATATTTGCACCAAGAAGCATCTTTCTCATGGCTCCCATATGAATAAATGCAGGGGCTCTAACATGGCATTTATAAGGTTTTCCACTCCCATCTGATACTACATAAAATCCTAATTCTCCGTTACCCCCCTCAACCATGCTGTACACATCTCCTTTAGGTGGTTTTACCCCGTACATTACTAGCTCAAAGTGATTGATCATTCCATCAATGGAGCCATATACCTGATCTTTTGGAGGCAATGTTATATGCGGATCATCAACCTCTATTGGGCCATCTGGAAGATTATTTAGTGCTTGCTCGATGATCTTCATCGATTGTTCCATTTCGTCTAACCTTACGCAGAACCTATCATAGTTATCTCCCTTTGTTCCTAAAGGTACTGAGAATTCGAAATCCTCATATGAAGAGTAGGGATATGTTTTTCTCACATCGTAATCTACCCCACTTGCTCTAAGTAGTGGGCCTGTGAAGCCATAACTTATAGCTTCTTCAGCCGTCATGGTTCCAACATTGCAGACCCGATCCATAAAAACACGATTTCTACTTAAAAGCTTATCTGAAAGTGCTATCTGTTTTCTTACCCCTTTTAAAGCCTCAAAAGTTTTTTCTTTAAATCCTGGAGTTAGATCTGCCTTTATTCCACCAACCCTACAATAAGAAATAGTGAGCCTTGCTCCGGTTACCTCTTCTATAAGCTCCCAGAGGTACTCTCTAGCCTGCATTAGATATAGCATTACTGAGAAAGCATTTAGCTCCATTGCTGACGCTCCAAGGCATGTTAAGTGATCTGAGATTCTAGACATCTCGCTTAGGATGACTCTTATATACTCTGCTCTTTTTGGAACTCTAATGCCCAGTAGTTTTTCGATTGTTAAACAAAACCCTACATTATTAATAATAGGAGAGACGTAATTTAGTCTATCGGTGTAAGGCATTACCTGATTGTAATCAACAGTCTCGCACATCTTTTCAAAGCCACGATGCAGATATCCTACCTCAACTTCTGCGTCTCTAATTTTTTCACCAACAAGTTCTACAACGATACGAATTGTTCCGTGTGTAGCAGGATGGGTTGGCCCCATATTTAGAATCATTGATTCTGAATGGAGATCATCACCGAGTTCTTGTGACTCTAAAACTGTTTGGGTAATTCCCCCTAATCCGTAGTCAACATTAAGGAGTTTTTTTGCTCGCTCGTTAGCCTCCATTTGAAGCCCTCCTTGGGTTGATGCTAACAAGACTAGCTCTTCTCATATCGACTGCTGTGTTTCTGACCTCTGGGTGAAGCATCTGAATTCTTGGCTGTTTTCCTTGAACTGGAAAATCTTTTCTGAGTGGGTGTCCTTCAAACTCATCGTACAAAAGAATTCTTCTTAGATCTGGATGACCCTCGAACTTTATCCCATACATATCAAAAACTTCTCGTTCCAGGAAATTGGCACTGCTCCAGAGACTAGTAACTGATTCTGCTTCGGGTTTGATCTCAGGAATATCGATTTTAACTCTCAGCCTCTGCTTAGTTTTATGGCTCATTAGATGATAAACAAGTTCAAATCTGGTTTCACGACTATCAAGCCAATCTACAGCCGTAAGACTTACAAGAAAATCAAATGAGAGTTCCGAGTCAGCTTTAAGAGTACTAAAAAATCCTTTGGCTCCATCTTTTGGAATCCATACAACTGAATCGCCAAGAGATCTCTCAGTTTTAATTATATGGGATGGAAATTTCTCTACTAATCGTTCATGAATCACAGCGATAAAAAGCATACGAGGGTTTGAATAAAGGTGCAATTCCCGTAACCGTTCAACCTATCAAAAAATTGTAAAAACATTAGTGGATATCAAACAATGAATTGGCTGTTCTAGTCGCCAAAGCCTGATCGGCTTTGAGCTTATCTTTGAACGGTTAGTGTTCTCACCCCCAATTTGCTCCGCAAATCGACCCCTGAGGGGTATTTAGGAACTAGACTAGTTGTGTAGCTATTTATTCCCTATACTCTCTTCTTTTATGCTTTTTGACGAAGAGGAGAAGATCCTCAGTGAAGTACTAACATCGATCGAATCCCAGAAAGCCGGAGCTGCAACAAGGCTACGAAATGAAGAGGTGCGCGCAAGAAGCCTCACAGGGCAGATAGTCGAAGCAACCAGAGACGAAGACAAGCAGCTTATGGCAAGCGATGAGGCCGTATCACATGCTCTTTTAACCAGATATGACGAAGAGTTCGAAAACTTAGAAAGACTTAAAAAATCCCCATACTTTGCCCGGATAGTGGTTGAAGAGAATGGTAAAGAATTTGAGTATAAAATTGGTAGAATCGCTAATGCTCAATGCAGAATTATAGATTGGAAACACTCACCGATTGCAAAACTCTACTATGAATACAAGGAAGGTGATCACTATGCAGAGGAGGTTCAAGGAAAGGAAAGAGAAGGGATAATCAAAAAAAGAATATTAGTCTCAATTGAACATGGGGTTTTAAAACAGGTTAGTAGAGGCACTGAGTCATATATTAAAACTAACGATGGTTGGATAAGTGGTACTTTGAGATCTAGATCGTCTGTTGGGCTCCCCGATATCGCTCAGCTAATTACTAAAGAGCAGTTCTCCAGTATCACTACCGATTCAGACTCTAGTGTATTAATTCAAGGCATAGCGGGATCCGGGAAAACAACTGTAGCCGTTTATAGACTATCCTGGATGATCAAGGAGAAAAGTTTCTTACCAGAAAAAACACTTATAATCTTAAAAAGCCCAAGTCTTAAGTCTTATATTGTTCATAGCCTTGAAAGTTTCGGATTAAAAGGAGTAGTAGTAAAAACCTGGGATCAGTTTCTCTCTGAAGAAACAGGTCAGCTCCTTCCAAAGCCAACCCTTTCAGCTCAGGTAGAAAAGCAAAGTGCAAAATACTATGAAGCTTTTGAAGTTAGTCCTTCTGAACCAAGTGAGATTAAAGACTCCCTAGATCTTACATATCTTCTGAGATTTAAACAGCTAACAGGAGCTTACTCGAAGAAATTTTCTCATGTTGTGGTCGATGAGGTTCAGGATTTTTCATTACCAGAGCTACAGGTTGTGCTTTCACTACCTGAAAAAAATGAGCAGGTTACAGTCGTTGGAGACATTGATCAGGCACTTTCGTTAGGTGAATTCCCAGGGTGGAGGGTAATTACCGAGAAGCTTTCTACATCTTTAATTAAACTTGAGGTGGCCCATAGATCAACTCAAGAAATAATGAACTTTGCTTCTAGAATAAGAAATGAGTCAGCACCTCCATCTTCAAAAAGAGGAAGAAGACCGATATGGTTTCATGCTCCAAATGAAGAGCTTGCAGTTAGTAGTCTAATTGACTGGTTAAAGCTTGCACTTGAGAAGTTTCCTACAGAAGTTACTGCTGTAATCTGTAATACACCGGAAGAGGCAAGAACTATATATAAATTTCTTACTCCAAGTTTTGATTATTCTGTAAGGCTTGGAACAAGAGAAGATTTCTCATTTGAAGCAGGGATACTTGTTACAAATGTTGAGCTTGCAAAAGGGCTTGAGTGGAGATCAGTGCTTGTTTGGAATCCAAAATATCAGGAGAAAAATCCTCTTTATGTTGCTGTTACAAGGGCAGAAGAAAATCTTGCACTAGTAACGTACAGTAAAGTTTCAAAACACCTTCCTCCCCCAATTCCTGAGCTAGTTAGATACAACATTGTTGAGCCACCACCTGAAAAGGAAATACCTAGTATTGCGTTTGATAAGGTTGAATAGAAACATTTTATTAAGAATACTGGCCATGGTAATAATTTGGCATGACTGCTTGGGAGGCTTTTGAAAGAATTGATCAGGATCTTCCCTCCCTAATAGAACCTAGACTAGAACAAGCTGTTGTTTCTAGGCAATTTCCAAAATTTGTTAATCTAGTAGTCACTATCTTAGTACATTTAAGCAAGGAATGTACTTTTGGAGAGATCGAGGAGTTTCTTCTATCAGTTGAATCCCTTGAGGCATGCAAGCTTGAGAAATATTCTAAGCTATTATCTAAAGTAATTAAGGATGGCATTACCTCTACATGGGTAAAACAATTCATAAAAGACCTTCAAGACCTAACAGAAACTGATTCATTAGCTCTTCTTGAGCCCCCTGCGGGAAATTCATTAGGTGAAATGGTGCTTAGAGGGGGTAAAGAGATCTACTACGATTTAGGAGATCTCTTTCTATCAGATCCACTCACTGCACTAGAGGCAATAAATTTAAATCTTTTGGCAGAAATAAAAGATTACGAAGAACTTGTTGAAGAAATTCAACACTATGATCTTAATAACCAAGAAAAATTCCCCCAGAGTTTAGTTACCAAGATTAGAGATAGTTTAATATCAGTATGTACTGAGGAGCAGGAGATCCTAACTGACTCCCCACAGTTCATCAAAGATGCCATAAAGCGTGTAACTAAACCTGGGATAGTCAGAAATTTTCTATTATTAACTTTCGATAAAGCAGAAGAGATAAAAAAAATCAGAGACTGTAGTCCATTATTGACTAAATTATTCGACGAGGTCTGCTATCAAGCAGTCTTGGAGCATTCTAGAACAAGAGGGCTCTCTAAAGACCATGATCTATTATATTTCGTAAATACCTCTGCCAGACCCGATGAACCTCCATCAACTCGCCAATTAGATCAGGCAAAAATGAGAACAGAGTGTTTATCTTTAAGGTACAGACTCGCTCAGTACGTTTTAGGTTTTAGCGGATATCTGATCTGCTCTAAATCCATTCCAACTTTTTTTGGAGAATCACCCCTTCTTATAAGAGCAGCAGAGGCCTTAGGAGCTAAAGTCTTTAGGGCTAATGCTTCATCTCACTCAGTAAGACCTGGCCCTGGTATTAGATTTAAAGGAATAGACCCGTTTAGATTTTTAGATAGAGACGATCTACAAGCACCTCCAGGGATACGAAGTGATTTTGCCCAATCTGTACTAGACGAATTCGGTGGGATAATAGAGCAACTTAAGGAGACAACTTTCACATTTCTCCGCTCAGCAATAGTGATAGAAAGCCCAATAATCACACTTAATCTCACCTTTTGTAAAAAAAAGATTAAAATACCATGTTCTCTAGTCATTTTTAATGAGCACTTTCGGGGTGGCTCAAAAGATGGATGCCTATTAGTACCAAGCAGTGAGATCCCGTTTGACGACTTTTATTTCATTGACAATCAGGATTACCGAGGTTTTTCAAAATTTAAAGGAAATATTTGTTCAGTAGGGCTAGGCTATGAGGAGCTTTGTAGGGGTAAGATTCCAGCAGCTAATCTTCTCTCGATATCAACAATTGATGGTTCATTTGCAAAAGCCTTCCCGCCCTATTCAAGACCCTTTATGGAATGGCAAAGGGGCCTATTCGCCGGTGCACCTGACGCAGGAGGTCATATTCACTACTACTACGAATTCTCTCGGTATTTGGGTGAAAGAAAAAGCAATGTCAGTCTATATGATCTCGAGAACCTTCATAGAGCAGTATATCGAGCCTCGGATTCTGCTCTAAGACTTCTGGAGCTTTTTGAAATTGGATTCTCTCATTATTGTCAAGGTATTCTGGTTGGAGGAGAGAGTTTGCCCGCCCAATCTTATGACAGCTGGTACGATCCTGCAAATCAATTAATGCTTAATGAAGCATATATGTGGCATCGACAATCAAGTAATGATCATCCGATCTTAGCAATTGGGCCTACATTTAGCCCAGGAGTGATATCACCAGATTCCTTTTTCTTAGATACAAAAACTATGATTCTTCAAACTCCAAACGGAGACTTCGATCTATCTGACTTTAATGACGGTGATGAGCCATCTGAAGAAGTAGTTAAGATTTGGACAGAAGAAGTAGTTGGTAGATATTATGGTGGGAATGAAAGTCCTAGGTTTTTTCATCGAGACATATTAAAAGGAAAATGATTATGCCAGATGCTCCAGTTATAGAACCTAAAATAGAACCCTTGCCAAAAGAACCACAAGTTAATCCCGGTACTCCTGCCCCAGAAAGACAGCCAATTAGAAGAGATGAGCCAACAGATGAGCCACCTCCCCCACATCGCACCTGCCCTCTGGATCAATTAAAGCTTCCTCCAAAAGGTTTATTAAGATTTAAAATATAGGTAATCTCACCCCGTTGAGCGAAAGGCTCACAAAGGAGGGGTATGATGCCCTTACGTTTGGGGAAAAAGAAGGCGGAAGCGCCTATCTCCGACGGTAGCACCGTGACGTCCGGTGCAGTCGCTGTAAAGCGATCGATTAGTTTGCCGAAGTTGTCCATCCGAGACATGTTCGACTTCGGCTTTTCTCAGTGGAGCCCTCTGAGCAAGCTCCTTGCGATCGGGTTCTTCGTTGGCTGCGCCATTTTTGGCTACGCCTTCGTTGCACCGAATCCGCTTCTGATCATGGCGATCGGCGGTGGAATTATGGTTGCAACTGCTATCGCTTGGGGAGCTCTTAACTGAGGAATGATGAAAGGCGTCGGTTCTAAAAGAGGTTAAACTCAAGTAGGTTCTCGGCGCCTTTCGCTCATCATTACCATCAATACCCACTTAAAAACAAAACAGGGGCGCATTAAAAAATTTACCGATCAGTGCTTCAATTACTTTTTGGTCTAATCTTCATATTTACTAGTTCAACACAGATTGAAAACGCCATTGCAAAGTAGATATATCCCCGGTCGAAATGTTTACCGAATGATTCTGCAACTAAAAGCACTCCAATTAGTATCAAGAAAGACAAAGCTAATATTTTAAATGTTGGATGTTTATCGATGAATTTTGCTATCGAACCTGAAAAAATAACCATAACTACCATTGAGATCACAATAGCTGAGATCATAGTCGGCATATGGTTCACCATTCCAACTGCGGTTATTACCGAATCGAGTGAAAAGACGATATCGATCAGCAATATCTGAAATATCACACTCCCAAATCCAGCAACTACCGGAGTGGCAGTGCTGGATATAGCTTCCATCTTATTATGGATCTCATGTACTGATTTCCAAATTAAAAATAGTCCTCCACCTAAAAGAATCAGATCTCTCCCAGACAATCCGAATAGGACTGGCTCAGTTAGTTTCATTATCCAGGCAATACAAAAAAGTAGTATAATCCTAGTGAACATAGCGAGAGTTAGTCCAATTACCCTTGCCTTATCCTGAAGATGTTTTGGTAACCTTGAACAAAGAATAGCGATAAAGATTACATTATCTATCCCTAGCACAATTTCAATCGCTGTTAGTGCCAGTAGTGCATAAATCATCTCAGAGGTAAAAAGTTGCTCCATATTGTCTATTTTGAGCGAATTCTGTAGCCCTTAGCTAGGGGGGAAGTTGACTGCTTTCACATTTCAGGTCAGTCTTTAAGCATAATGACATCAGCAAAGAGCCTTGCAGAACAGTTTTCTCTGACTCTAGTCGGCCCAAATAATGAGCTTTCTGATCTCTGCTCTTTGGATGATCCTAAAACTAACGGGTTAGGATTTTTGAGATCTAAGTCTCTCCCGACCCCCATCCCGAAAATTGGCGCGCTTTTAGTGTCTGAAGGAATAGAGCTTCCTATTGATTCGAGTGTATCATTTTTAGTAACTAAAGACCCTTTACTGGCTTTCTCAAAGATAGTTCCACTTTTTAGACCGCCATTTAGGCCTAACCCAGGAATTCATCCAACGGCAGTAGTTTCTGATTCCGTAAGTCTTGGGAAAAACGTATCGATCGGTGCTTATTCCGTTATTCAGGATAATTGCAAAGTAGGTGATGACACCATTATTCACCCACATGTAGTTATATATCCAGATTGCGAGATTGGAAAAGGTGTAACGGTTCACTCTCAAGTTACGATCCGCGAGGGTACAAAAATCAAAGATTTGTGCACAATCCAACCAGGTTCAGTATTAGGTGCAGATGGATTCGGATATGTACTAGATCCATCCGTTGGATTAGTACCCGTTCCACAGGTTGGCAATGTTGTACTTGAAGAAAGAGTGGATATCGGGGCAAACACATGTTTAGACCGAGGGACTATAGGGGAAACGAAAATAGGTTTTGGAACTAAGATCGATAATCTCGTTCAGATCGGACACAACGTAAAAATTGGTTCTCATGCGATTCTTTGTGGTCAGTCCGGGATAGGTGGCAGTTCAACTCTTGGAGATAAAGTCGTACTTGGCGGCCAGGTTGGTGTTGCAGATCACATTACACTTCCAAGTGAGACTAGGATAGCTGCTAGTAGCGCTGTAATCACCAAAATTGACGAAAAGGGTGATTATTGTGGATTCCCCGCAATAAAGGCTACCACTTGGAAGAGACTTCAAGTTACCATTAGAAAATTAGCGAAGTGAGATTTTTATTTGCCATATTTTTATTAGCCTGTTCTAAGCCTGAAGCACCAAGGGCTAAGACCAATGTACAGATTATTGCACCAAAAGAGTTAAAGGACTGGCTTTCTCTTGAAGCGCTTTCATTCCCCCTTGCTGACGGCTCTGACTCTAGCCCGGAAGTAATAATACTGAACCCTGAAGAATCACTCAAAAAATTACCCTCTGGCGAACTAAAACCTCACTTATGGATTACAAGCAATACGGAACATGCAAGTTTAGCTGCAAGAGATGTTAGAAATCTTGGCGCTATTCCAAGAGAATGTGAGCCACTTTTTCAAAGTTCAGTGATTGTCACTTCTGATGAGAAATCACTTCACGAGCTTGATGAGCCAGTAGATCTGACCTCCTTAAAGGGGAATCTTTGGATTGAATCTCCTCACTCCTCTTCTGTATTTGCTCAGAATCTTAATCCTGAAAAATTATTCATATATCCACAAGGAACCCTTCCTTACTCAGTTTTGAGATCCGGAGAATATATTATCACCACCCGTATTTTTAGCTCTGGCATTTTAACAACTAATAGTCCAGCCATATATTCTGTTTGTCTGCTAGAGCATCCTCTACTGGATGGCAAGCAGGCATCTGCAGCAAGAGCAGTATTTTCAAAGATTAGGTCACTTTCAAAACCTAAAGGCACTGAGCCAGTTGTTGGATCTGGTGGCTCAATAAGAACTATCCCTGGTCCAAAGAAAAACTTAATTTTTCTTGATGCTACTGGTAGCCTTGCTGACTCTGGCTTTGGAGGACTTCAACGATTTGCTCTTGGGCTAATTAATAAAACTGAAAATTTCTCTTTGACTATAGCTTCATCATCATCCAGAGTAATTACCGATAAAGAAGAAGCCCTTAGTGCAATCCAATCACAAAAAGCTCAAGGCGAAAGTAATTCCTTTGAGACATTAAGAGAACTAATTTCAAAAAATAGATCAGGACTCATATGGGTTCTAACTGACACATCTTTCTTGAAAGAACAAAAAGGACTAATCACACTAATTGAAAATACATCTCGATTTTCAAATGCTTATCTGTTGTTTTATGTAGTAGGAGAACACGATCCTGTTCTAGACGTTATAAACAATTTTCCTGGGGTTTGGGTGTTTAACCAGAATGAGAAAAAGGTTTGGGAAGATTATTTTGAGTATAGTATCAATCAATAAATACTTGGGGGTCAGGTGCTTGGGGGTCAGGCCGGGAGGCCTGACCAGGCAACTACTAGCATTTGTCTGGTCAGGCCTCCCGGCCTGACCCCCGATAAAACTAATTTTTATTTAGCCTTAAGCCACCTATATCCATTTCTGAAAACTTCTATCCAAGGCGATAGCTCATCTACCCTTTTAGGATAATAAGCCCAGTTCCAAGAATAAAGGCTTCTCTCTAAGTGAGGCATTATAGCAAGATGTCTTCCATCTAAAGATGTAATTGCAGCAGCAGCACCATCTGAACCATTAGGATTAATCGGATAATCTGGACTAGAATACTTTATTGCAATTTTATGTGAACTTCCATCGAGCCTGAACCTTCCCTCTCCGTGCGCAACCCAGATCCCTAGTCTTGAGCCTTCTAACCCATTTAATAATACTGAGGGCGACTCCACTATATCTACTGAGGTGAAAATGCTTTCGAACTTACCCGATTCGTTATGATCCATTCTGACCTTAGGATCTATAACTCCAAGCTGCATCATTAACTGACAACCATTGCATATTCCGATCGAAAGAGTATCTGGTCTTGCATAGAATTTTTGAACTGCTTCATACGCTCTTCTATTCTTCTTAAAAGACCATCCCCACCCTACTGCTGAGCCTAAAACATCACTATTTGCAAAGCCCCCAGGGAACCCTACAAAACTTACCCCGCTTAGATCTTCCCTCCCCTCGATTAGATCAGTCATATGAACATCAAGAACATCAAACCCTGCAAGGGTTAGAGAAAGTGCTAGCTCTCTTTCCCCATTCGTTCCTTGTTCTCTAATTACAGCAGCCTTAAGTTTTTGATCTGGAACGTCGCCAGAGTAGTTTTTAGGGAAAATAAAACTATATGGATTATTTAAAATTGTTTTCTTTCTTTTCTTTGAAAGCTCAGGCTTTGTTTGAAGAAGGTCTAACTCCTCCGATGGGGCAAACCAGGCGTTTATTGCTTCATCGAAAGTAAGGATAAAGTCTTTGAAGTTAAATATTTTATCTTTAGAAATTCTGGCGATTTTCTTTGCACCTAAAATCTCATTTTTACTTTGGAATAATATTCCTGGTACTTCACTAAAGATCTCAAATCCACCTTCAATATCAAGACCTACGTTTGAGCAGAATCCCATCTCAAGTAGAGAAACTCCAAGTCCACCATATGAAATATCATGAAGTGCGGTAATATCACCGCTTTTCACAGCATCTAAGATCTCGGCAAATGCGTTCTTAAAAAAATGAAGATCAAGATCGGGTGGATTACTTCCAATTTCACCAAGAACCTGTGAGAGTGCACTCCCCCCTAAGCCACCAAAGCCTAATGGTAGATAGTAAATATCGCCCTCCGTTCCTTCTAATAACGGAGTCACTCTTTTACTAAAATTTTCAACTGGACTAACTGCTGTTACAATCACTGTTCCTGGAGCTTTTACAATCTGGCCGTCTTGATACCTCATTGTCATTGAAAGTGAATCTTTTCCAGTTGGAACAGGAATTCCAAGCTCTATACAAGTTTTAGAAAGTGATTCAACTGCTTCATATAGAGAAGCATTCTCACCAGGTTGCTTTGCGGGCCACATCCAATTCGCACTTAGAGATATTCCTCTAAGGCCATCTCTAAGGGGAGCTCCAAGAAGATTAGTTAATGAACGGATCACACTGAGAACTGCTCCAGCTTTTGGTGAGATCAGTCCTGGAATCGGTGCACTTCCTAAAGCAGTAGCTACGCCTAAATTTTCATCAAGTGCGGTGATGGCATAGTTAGAAACTGGAAGCTGAAATGAGCCAACACATTGCTGCTGAACTACACGACCTGTAACGCACCGATCAACTTTATTTGTAAGCCAGTCCTTGCACCCTACGCCTTCAAGAGCCAAAATCTGAAGGAGAAGTGTTTTTTTATCTTTATTTAAGGATAACGGTTTTTCTTTAAGCTTAATCTCCTTGTCTGTTAATATTGTTTGAGGAGGATTTGCAAAAAGTATATCCCCATTCATATTAAATATATCTGTATCATCCTTAAAAAATCTGATAATTCCGTTTGGAATAACTTTTCCAACTACGTAAAATGGGGCTCTTTCTCTCTCACATACTTGCTTGAGCTTTGGAAGATTTTCGGGAGATATTATTAAACCCATTCTTTCTTGAGACTCATTACTGATGAGCTCCCGAGGTGTGAGAGTAGGATCTCCAAGAGGAAGCTTTGAAATATCAATCTCTCCCCCTTTTTCGATCAATTCTGAGAAACAATTTGCATGTCCGCCAGCTCCATGATCATGAATAGAAATTATTGGGTTATCTTCAGACAATGTTAGAGCCCTAAGCGCATTATAAACCCTCTTTTGCATCTCTGGGTTTGAACGCTGAACAGCACTAAGCTCAAGTTCTTTTGCAAGTGCTCCGGTGTCTACTGAACTTACAGAACCTCCAGCAAGGCCGATTCTATAGTTATCACCACCGAGAAGAACTACTAAGTCGCCCTCTTTAGGTTCCTTCTTTTTTGTATACTCTAGAGGTGCGTATCCAACTCCTCCAGCAAGCATGATACATCTGTCAAACCCATAGAAACCTTTTTCAGTGTCCATTTCGAATGTGAGTAGGCTTCCACATGTTAATGGTTGTCCAAACTTATTTCCAAAATCCGATGCTCCGATTGAAGCCTTAACAAGAATCTCTTCAGGTTTCTGATATTTCCATTTTCTTGGTTTAGTTTTGTAAAGATCTCTTTTGGGAGGGGCAGTCATATAAACAGCAGTACCCGTTAGTGGAATGCTTCCTGTTCCGCCTGCCATTCTGTCTCTTATCTCTCCACCAGATCCTGTTGAAGCACCATTAAATGGCTCAACAGTAGTTGGAAAATTATGAGTTTCTGCCTTTAAAGATATAGCTACATCACTTTCCTTGAAAGAATATCTCCTATCATATGGAAAAAACTCTCTTATCTTGCCACCTTTAACAAATGCAACATTGTCTTTATACGCAGAGATGAGATTATCTGGGGAAGCTTTTGAGGTCTCTTTTATAAGAGAAAAAAGAGATTTTGGCTTTTCCTCTCCATCAATAACAAACTTTCCATTGAATATCTTATGTCTACAATGCTCCGAATTTATCTGTGCAAATGCATAAAGCTCTGCATCATTAAATTTTCTTCCGGAGTTTTTAAGAAACTCTACTTCTGCTTCACTAAGTGCAAGACCTAAAGTTCTATTAGCTTCTTCGATGTCACTTATGACCTCAACTGATGTAGCAGTTTTTTGAATCAGTTTAAATATATTTTCATCAAGCCCATCATAAACCTCTTCAGTCATAGGATCATACGATCCTAAAAAGGGTCTAAAAACCTCTGCTCTAGTTACCCCAACAACTCCAGCATTCTGAAGTATACTTACGGCGTTAGTTGACCATGGAGAAACCATAGATCTTTTTGTGCCAACAAATTTGCCTTTAATTGGAGCAGATATTTCTTCCGCACTAAAGATCTCTCCAACATCTTTTGGATTAAAATTTCCTTCAACGAGGTAAACTAAATCGCCTTTTTTAAAAAAGCTCACTTAATCTATCCTCCGCGGCACTCCATGCGCTAACTCAGGTTTAACATGCTCAAAGAACTGATCAAGATTCATTGTCCCTAGATCTTTAAAGTCCCTGGATCTTACTGAAACAACACCTGCTTCAATATCTCTATCTCCCATTACAAATATGTATGGAACCCTTCTCATCTCAGCATCTCTGATTTTTGCCTGCATTCTTTCAGTTCTGGAATCAACATGAGCTCTAATATTTTGATCACTTAGCTTTTCAAAAAGCTCCTCTGCATAAGGAACATGTTTATCACTGATAGGAACAAGTGTAACTTGCTCTGGAGCAAGCCAAAATGGTAGCGACCCTGAGTAGTGCTCTAATAGCATTGCAAAAAATCTCTCTACACTTCCAAACAGAGCCCTATGAACCATGTACGGGATCTTCTTTTGACCATCTGCATCAACATACTCAAGTCCAAAATTTCTCGGGAGATTAAAGTCAAACTGTACAGTAGAAAGTTGCCATTCTCTATCGAGAACATCCCGAAGTTTTAGATCAATTTTAGGGCCGTAAAAGGCTCCTCCACCTTCATCAACCTCAAATTTGATATTAAGTTTTTGTACTGTTTCTATTAGTGTTTTCTCAGCAATCTCCCACTCTTCCTCTGTTCCAATCGATTTTTTGGGAGGGCGGGTGGAAATATATGCCGTAAAGTCTTTTAGACCAAATGACTCAAGCACATAGAGTGAAAACTTAACCGCGCGTTCTATCTCCTGTGGAACCTGATCTTTAGTACAAAATATATGTGCATCGTCCTGAGTAAATCCTCTAACTCTTGTCAATCCTTGAAGCACTCCGCTTCTTTCATAGCGATAAACAGTACCAAACTCAGCAAATCGTTTTGGAAGCTCTCTATAACTTCTCATGTCAGATTTATATATATGAACGTGAAACGGACAATTCATCGGTTTTAGATAGTACTCATCCCCTTCAATATCCATTGGGCGATACATTGATTCTTTATAAAATTGTAAATGACCGGATGTTTCCCAAAGTTCAGAACGACCAATATGAGGTGTATAAACTAACTCATATCCATTCATTCTGTGGGCTTCCATACTAAATCGTTCTGCAAGATACCTGCTAGTTGCTCCTTTTGGATGCCAAAGAGTTAATCCCTGCCCTACCATCTCAGAAGTGCTAAATAGGTCTAGTTTTTTACCAAGTGCTCTATGATCTCTTTTTTTTGCCTCCTCAAGTCTTTCTAAATAAAGATCAAGCTCTTTTTTCGATTCAAAAGCAGTACCGTATATTCTTTGAAGCATCGGTCTTGTTTCATCGCCTCTCCAATATGCCCCTGCCACTCTTAAAAGCTTAACTGCATCAGGTTTTACCTCCTTTAGTGACTCAACATGAGGACCTCTACAAAGATCTGTAAATGTGTCTTGAGTGTAAAATGATAGAGAGACTGATTCTTGTATCTTTTCTCCATTCTCATCTCTTCCGCCTTTAAGAAGATCTTCAATTAGTTCAATCTTATATGGTTGGTTTTTAAAAAATGTTTTTGCCTCTTCTGGGTCAACTACTTTGGAAGAAAATGTGTGTCCTGCCTTAATAATGGCTTTCATTCTTATTTCTAGGGCTTCAAGATCTTCATCAGTTAAAGATCTAGGAAGCTCAAAATCATAATAAAATCCATCTTTAATTGGCGGGCCTATAGCAATCTTTCCCTCAGGAAACATTTCAAGAACAGCTTGAGCTAAAACATGGGCAGTTGAGTGACGAATTTTGTATAATTTAGATGAATTATAGTCGGACATTACTTGGAATAGTCTATCAAGAAGTGAGGGAAGGATCTACCAATTGAGCCCAACCCAGACCAGTGAATGATCTGAAGCGCCTTCAGGTTCAGAAACAATGCCAGAGCTATAATTTAACGACCTATCAAACTTCTCCCAAGTTAGCGGCAGGGCTGCTCCCGGTAATAAAATATCATCAATAAATGATTTTTTACCCTTGTAAGAATAAGTACCTCCAATCCCCCTAGCTTCTGGATCGCTACTAATGACACTAAAAAGTATCTGTGGTCTATCTACTCCGCCCTGACAAAGAGGAACCCCGTGTTTGCTAAGCCTACAGGGTGCATCATTCATAAACTCCTCCAGACGCACTCGCCCTTCAAGAATTCTGGCTGAAGCAGAGTCAAAATCACTATTTCTATCACCTAGTAAGATAAGAGGGTTTTCAGCACTTGCCAGTGATTCTCTAAATCGACCCTGAATTATTCTTCTTAGAGCTTCGGCTGCTTCCATCCTTGCCACTTCATACTGAAGCCCAGTTGGATCACTGCGACCTCCTGCTTTAGATTTAAAATGGTATATTATTAAAACAATATTCCTACTTAAACTCTCCCCTTTTCCATGTATAGTCATCTGCACTTCAAGAGGTGCTCGGTGAAATACTTCAGGCCGCCGTTCTGGGACTAATTTTGGTAGTTCTATATTCTTATATGGAAGGGAGCTTAAAATTTCTCCCCTATCTTTAGCATAAAATAAACCAACCCTGGTCTCTGCTGGAGCACTAAGGACAAAATCATATACTCTTCCGGTTTTGACTCTCAACCTTTCTGCTAACAAAAGCGCCCCATTTTTGGCAGATTCATCAGTGCTGCCTAAAAGTTCTTGTATGCCTATAAGATCACATCTGGCTAACCTTGTTGCCAAAGAGTCAAGTTTTGATTCGTAAAATTCTTTTGTAATTCCACCCAGTCTTATCGCCATTTCGCGCTCGGTTCCGAAATTTTGAAGATTCTGTGAGCAAATTACAGCTTCTACTTCACCTCTTGGATCAAGTGGATCATTCAACATGGCCCGGCTCTGAGCAAAAGAGCTTATAGAGACAAAGATCAAAACTAAAAATTTCATCTATCCCATGCCTCTAAAAACATCTCTTCAATTGAGACTGAAGCTCTCTTAGAAGCTTCTAATTTTGATAGTGCTACATGACCAATCAAAATCGAATCGATTATATCCTGATATTTTACAAGAGCTGGATCAATTCCAAACCTAGTAAGAGTTTCTCCATATAAAAACTGTACAGTTTTTCTTGCAAGCGCTTTCACTGATTTCCTTTCGATCTGTTTTCCGAATAATCCTAATGCTTCTCGCTGCACAGTTCTTGGGTTTAACCTACCTGGAACAAGAGCTTTAAAATCTCGAGCCGTATTCTCAAAAATTCCTCTTATTTGCTCAACCTTAAAGGTTGCTTTTGGATCTATTACTGTCGATGGAGCTTCGCAAACTAAAACATCACTTTTTCCGATTTTTAAGGAGGAGAATAATTTTTGAACTTGTTGATGAAAATCTTGCAATCTATCAGGTAATGAATACTTAGTCCCTTTTGATCTGATTAACCCCACAGATCTAATCTTACCCTTTGAAATATCAAACAAGGCCCAGCCGGAACATGTAAGGCTTGGGTCTATGGCTAAGAGTCTCTCCACGCTCTACATTGTAGATCGCCCTATAAAACCGCTAAAGCCCTGAACTTCACTTGGCAGAGGGGCTTTATCCATGTATCTTTCTAGGCCAAATGGATAATGAGCTTTTATTTGATCTTTTTCGAAAGATGAACCGAATTAGGAGATTCGAAGAAGAGGCTGCAAGACTTTATACTGAAAGAAAAATCGGGGGTTTCTTACACCTTTATATCGGTCAGGAATCTGTAGCAGTCGGAGCTATCTCGGTTTTGGATCTAAAGAAAGACTATGTAATGAGTGCTTATAGATGCCACGGACACTATATAGCCTGTGGTGGCAGAACAGATCTTGGACTAGCTGAACTTTTAGGGAAGGAAACTGGGTGCGCTAAAGGACGTGGCGGCTCGATGCATTTTTTTGATGTTAAGAATCACTACTTTGGTGGGTGGGGGATTATTGGGGCTCACATGCCTGTTGCTGCAGGTCTTGCCTTTGCCCAAAAATATCGAGACTCAGATGGGGTAACTTTATGTTTCTTAGGAGATGGTGCTATTAATATCGGCCCATTCCATGAAGCAATGAGTTTGGCTGCGCTATGGGAGCTCCCAATAGTTTTTATAATTGAAAATAATTATTTCGCAATGGGCACTCCACTTGAGAAAACTGCACCTACAGAAGATCTTTCAATCAGAGCTCTTGGCTATCCAATGGCTAGAGATACCGTTGAGGATGGAAATGATGTTTTTAGTGTCAGAGAAACTATTCATTCTGCAGTGAAAAGAGCTCGTGAATCAAAAATGCCTACACTTGTTGAGGTTAAAACCTATAGATATCGTGGCCACTCAATGGCCGATCCTGGAACTTACAGAACGAAGGAAGAAGTTGAAGCTGCAAAGGCTAAGGATTGTATCGAACGACTGGGGAAAAAATTAGAGACACTTGGTCTTTCAGAAGATCGTAAAAAAATAGTTGATGAAGTCGAACGAGAAATTGAAACTGCTCTACAATTCGCTGAAAGCAGTAATTTCCCTGCCCCAGAAACCGCACTAGATTTTTGTTTAATTGAGCCATGACAAGAGAAATTCCAATTAGAGATGCACTTAAAGAAGCTATGAGCGAGGAGATGCGCAGAGATGATCGCGTATTTTTGGTCGGTGAAGAGGTTGGTGCTTATAACGGTGCTTATAAGTGTTCAAAAGGAATGTTGGAAGAATTTGGGCCAAAACGTGTTATCGACGCTCCAATAGCAGAAAATGGTTTTGCAGGTATAGCAGTAGGTGCTGCAATGGTTGGGCTTAGACCAATCGTTGAATTTATGACCTTTAACTTTTCATTAATTGCTATTGATCAGATCTTAAATACTGCTGCCAAAGCGCATCTTATGTCAGGAGGCCAATTATCTTGTCCGATGGTATTTCGTGGCGCAGGAGGAGCTGCATATCAACTTGGAGCACAACACGCTAACTCATTTGAACATTTTTATGCCTATACACCTGGTCTAAAAGTAATTGCACCGTCCACTCCTTATGACATGAAGGGATTATTAAAGAGTGCAATTAGAGATGATAATCCGGTATGTTTTTTTGAGTCAGAGCTTACCTATTCACTTAAAGGCCCGGTTCCAGAGGAGGAATACATAATTCCGATCGGAAAAGGTGATATTAAAAAAGAAGGCTCTGATGTAACACTAATCACCTGGTCAAAAAATGTATTCTTAACACTTAAAGTTGCAGAAAAACTTTCTGAGCTAGGAATCAGTGCCGAAGTTTTGGATCTACGAACACTAAGACCACTTGATACAGAGTTGATATTTAATTCAGTCGCCAAAACACATCGATGTGTTATTATCCAAGAGCAACATTCAGTTGCAAGTTTTGGTGCCTACCTTAGTCATCTAATTCAATCATCGATATTTGATGAGCTTGATGCTCCAATCGAAGTAGTGTCATGTCTTGAAGTTCCAATGCCTTATTCAAGAAAGCTTGAAGAGGTGATTCTTCCTAGTGAAGAGCGCTGTATTGAGGCAGTAAGAAAGGTTTGTGGGTGAGTTTTTTCTGTCTTCCCGTTCTCCGTATCTCTGTTCTCCGTCTCTCTGTGAGCTGTGAGCTGTGAGCTGTTAGCTGTTAGCTGTTAGCTGTTAGCTGTTAGCTGTTAGCTGTTAGCTGTTAGCTGTTAGCTGATTTTCCAGACTTACTTTAGTCAGTCAACATAACAATCAAATCTCACTATAACTTTTTACTGCTACTCCACCTTCAACAATTTTAATGTCGGATTATGAAATCCATAAGTTTTGTAATCAGGCTTAACTTCATGAATAAGAGGGAGTTTTGAAAACAACTCTTCGAATCTTCTTCTTACAATCTGATCTGATGTTCTTGTGTGAAAAAATCTATCATACGAGAGGCTTGTTACAAGTACGTATTCTGCGCCGATAGTTTTCATCTCTTCAATTGTTAGATTTCTTCTCTGCTCTGGAGCACTAAAAAGTGTCGTTTTAAATTCAGGCAAAGATGGTGTGTAGGGAATCGCATCAATTAAGATATGAGTTCCACCTTTTAGGTTTGTTATCATCCACTGACGCATTACTTCTCTTGTATCATTAGGCACCTCGCGAGCTAAAAGAACACTTGGTACCAAAACACTTAAGACAGCAACTACACTTAGAAATGAGTTAAGTCGTACTAATCCATAACCAGCTAATAGAGATAAAAATGGAATGCAGGGGAAAATATATCTTTCAGGTTGAGGAGGAGGCTTAGCATTTACATATTCTGCTGGTAAATAAAATGTTGCGGCAAGAAATGCTACAGCCAGAATGGTGCTGTCTTTTCTCTTTAATGCATCTCCAATTACAACTAATAAAACCAAAAATGAAACCCAACCTAACGATGGAGCAACACTTCTTCCTGCATGATACATCCAAAAATGATCCCATGAGCCAATCTTCATCTGGTGATGACCTTTCGACATATGTTTCTTTTCTTTATTAAAATCATTCACAAACTGCTTTTTGTTTATGACCGAATATGGAGTTGTCACTAGAAATCCGATTGGAACTAGTAAGCATGCCAGGAAAATCATCGGGGTAAGTCGTCTGTAAACTAAAGGAAAGACGAAGAGAACTACTATCGCTAAGATTCCAGAGTATTTTGAACCTGCTGCAAATCCAACACAAAGTCCAGCTAGTAAAAGTAGTTTAGAGTTACGATGAATTGAAGCTTTAGCTGCTAAATATGATGCTAGAAGCACAAAAAATGTTAAAAGTGAGTCTTCTTTTAAATATCTAGCAGAGGTTATCATTAGAGGAGAGAAAGCAACTAATGACGCAGCGATTATAGATATTGCTTTATTATTAAATAATAATCTTCCTAGTTTATAAACCAAAAGAACTGAGAGCGTATTAGCTAAAATACTTACAAGCCTTCCAGACTCAGCAAACATTACTACAGAGGATTCTGCTGCAAATAAAAGCTGCCTTATAGCTCCCATAAATGCTGTCAGATAAAGAAGCAAAGATGGATGAAGAAAATAGTTAGGATCAAACTTTCCAAACTCTACTACCCTAAATGCAATCTGAGCTTTTCTATACTCATCCGGATGATAAAAGTGTGGTAACCCAAAATCAAAGCCATAAAGCCGAACTAATAAGGCAAGCGCAAGGAGGATCCATAAAAATCTACCTCCAACTTCAAAGTTTATTGGAGTCTTGAATAAATTCTTTTTAAATCCAAAAGAGATAAACAAAACTACGACTCCTAAGGTCAATAAATCAAATCCTGAATCCCAATGAATAAAACTAAGAAGCAAAGCAGTAACGGGTCCAAATAATAAATAACTTTTTCCTCCCCAGAGTATCGAAATGAAAAAGCAAATTAGAGCAGCAACCCAAAAACTACTTCTCTCTAAAACACCAAACGACCAGTCTGATCTGAAATTTACTGAGACGAACTTTACTCCAAGATCTCTTTTATCAGGACTCCTAAATGTATTTTTAACCTCTACTTTTATGGATTGATCGGCGCAGTTAGTCTTATCAATTTTAGTTTCAATTATAATACTTTGGCCTGATTTACTCTCTTCACTCCCACATATACTCACAATAACTTCAGGTGTGCCACTAGGTCTCCATCCATCAAGATGTAGTCTTACACTTGCGCTCTTTCCAAGATCTTTTAAGATTGGCTCAAGATCAATTATTGCGTTTTTTCCAATCCATCCATCTCTTGAAACCCCCTCTATTACAAATGGATTAGTCACTGTAGTAATAGTTGTAGTTTCGGAGCTATTTTGCCCGATGAAGGCACAAACTAGAGAAACAAAGAGAGCTAAAACTCTCATACTTCTCTCTTTTCAAGTAGAACTAAGGGCAGAAAAGCTACACCCCATACAATGTACTGGGTAAGCAGAACTGAATTAAAGCAAACAAAAACCCAAAATATTATAAAGGTACTCGAATAAAGTCCTAATTTTCTCTGATAACATAGGTAAGCTACTAACCCCATCATAGCTAACATTGGCAATCGCGCTAAAAGACCTTCCCACTCCATAATATGATCAACACTTTTTGCCCTAAGTCTTGTGGCTAAACCACCAGCGCTTCTTGTTGCGGAGAACAGAATTGACATAATAAATGCTTTTGCATCATGTACAATAAATGGCAAAGAGCAAAGAACTGGAATCACCGCGACTTTGAGCCCAAGTTTGAAAATGCTTAGTAGTTGTTCTTTAAAATTTTCTCCTGTTCTTGAGACTAATAAGTAAAGAGGAACAACAAAGATAGCTACCTGCTTAACCGCCAATGAAACTCCAAACCAGTATGGATTACCTTTTCTCAATGCGAGTATCAAAAATAGAATTGCAAGCAGATCAATCTGGCCTGAACCCATAACAGAAAGTGTAAACCTATTGTATAGATAAAACAGACTTGAAAAAATTCCGGCGACTAACCAACCCTTGTCCATGAATAACATCAGGATAATTAAACCTACTGAAAGGTGGATTAGAATCGAAAGAGGTCTCCAAAGCTCTAAGAACTTGCCAAGATCATCGAAACCTAAACGAACTGTGGCAGCAGCAAATAGAAAAAACCCTGGAAAGTATGTTGAATACTTTTGGTTCTCTCTCATATTTGAACCATGGATCTTCTGATAAGGGTTAATACCATTCGCAATGTCATGCCCATCCTGATAGATATATCTAATATCATTTCTAATATCTGTCCCTTGTGGAGTTACTCTTGGGGCGATCTCGAGCAATAGAAAAAGATTTAAGACAGCAAAAACTGATAAAAATATATACCGCATGTGGCTATATTTATTAACACAACTATCTAAGCGTTAGCTACAAAGATAAACCCTGCGCTCATTTGATTTTGAGCTTGAAAAACTCAAAATCCAACTGCGCTGGGTTTATAATCGTCTAGTACTTCTGTATGGGGATTTAAATTAAATTGAGTTAGATTCTTTGGTGGTTTAGATAAAGCAAGCACTGGAACCCTTAAAACGGCTTCCGCCATTATCTTACCACTCATTTTTGAAGCTGCCTGAGTACGATCAACAAACTGAATCGGCACCTCAAGAGGCTTAAAACCTAATTGAAGGGCTCTAAATTTTAATTCTATTAAAAAACTATACCCATCACAAACAAAATCCATTACGGGGATTCTTTCAAGAGTACTTCGACGCCAGAGATTAAAACCTCCTGTCATATCGCTCACACCTCTACCTAAAAACATTGATGCATAGGTATTACCACCTTTACTCAGGAATTTTCTAAACCATGGCCAGTTTACTACCTCACCACCTTTTTTGTAGCGGCTTCCAACAACAAAATCTGAATTTTTAATTGATTCAACCATCTGTGGAATGAATCTGGGATGATGAGAGAAATCAGCATCCATCTGTAATATAAGATCAGCCCCTTTTGTAAGTGCGTAGGCAAAAGCATCCTTATAAGAATTTGCAAATCCACGATCAGCTCTTCTAAGGAGCACTGAAACATTACCAGGAATCTGGCTAGCAATTTCAGCAGTTCCGTCCGGAGAATTGTCATCAGCAACAATTACATGTGCATCTGGAGCGTACCTGAAAATTTCAGGGATTAGTCCTGAAATATTCTCCTTTTCATTATAAGTAGGAATACAGACGGCTAAACGCATCGGGGGCTAGGTTATCACGTGAGAGATTCTAAACCAAGGAAGAGTAAATAGTTGGTAAGGTTTGCTGATTGGGGGTAAGCCCTTTAATTTGTCTGGTCTAGTTTTAACCAGACCTTTAAGAGGACTGGCTTCCTACTTCGCTAAAGCTACATAGGACAGGAAAGCCAGTCCAGACAACTAAATATCCTGCCTGGTCTGGCTTCAGGCTGACCTTACTTTCCAAACTCACTGTATCACAACCTCAACGCGTCTATTCCTTGCCCTACCATCTATTGTTGCATTACTGGCTATAGGCCTTGATTCGCCAAATCCCTTTACGGAAGCATTTCCACCTAGAGCATCAGCAACTGATCTGGCACGGGCATAAGAGAGCTTCTCGTTATATTCATCCGTTCCTACAGAATCTGTATGCCCCTCGACTGAAACTCGTCTTGACGGATAATCTCTTAGAACATCATCAATCTCTCTTACTGTTCTCCTTGCTGACGGGGTAAGCCTTGCACTATCAAATTCAAAAAGAACATCAGGGAGATTAACTACAACCCCTCGATCAGTAATTCTTGCATCTTGCCCCCTAGCTCTTAACTCATCAAGAAGTCTTCTATTTTCGGCAATCTCTCTTTCTTGAGCAGTTAGCCTTTGACCTTGGAGAGAGGCTCTTTCATCCTCTCGGTCAATACCTTCCCCTATTGCACCACCGGTGAGAGCACCGATCCCAGATCCTATAGCCACTCCGGCTCCAGGCCTTCCAAACTGATTACCAACTATCGCTCCAAGCCCTGCTCCTAACCCTGCCCCTGTTAAAGCTCCTTTCTCCCTAGCTCCAAAACGAGCTGATTCACACCCTAGTAAGAGCAAAAATATAAAGAATAATCTCATATAGAGTTAGACGAATTATCCTCTTGCAGATTCAATTTTTTCTTGAATACCAGGCATATTAGAATTTAGTTTTTTTGCCTCTTCGTACTCAAATAGTGCATCCTCCTTGCGTCCGAGGCTAAGGTAAAGATCCCCAATTCTAACATGAGTATCCGGGTCTTCAGGGCAGATTCTTAAAGCACGCCTATAGTGAAATAGCTTATCTCCAGCATCCTGGGCACTTTCAGCTTTTTGAATCTCTGGTTGCGCGTCCGTGCAGCTCTTTTTGTTTATTGAAGAGCTAGCAGCATTTTGAACTGGGATATCAGTCTCTAAAAGTGGTTTCATCCCAGGCACACTAGTAGGTTCTGCTAGCTTTGCAGGAACAGTTTCAGAACGAAGTGGAGCCTTATAGGATTCCTGAATTGGTTTTATTGGCTCAGCCGCCATAGGTTGCGCCGCCATAGGTTCAGTCATACGAGGCGAGGGAGATTGATCAAGGTAAAGATCTCCTGGGGCAGCTCTTCCTGAAGTTCCAACTTTAGATAGGTTTGTAGATTCAAATCCAGCTCTTGGATCAGATGCTCCTCTCATCGATTCCATCTGATTTCTCTGAGCACGGATTAGCTGCTCTTGCCGTTCCATTGCCTCATCTTGCTGACGCATTGCTTCATCTTGTGCTTCAAGTGCATTTGCAATTAACGCACCTGTTCCAGCCCCAGCAGCAGCTCCTACTACTAGGCCCTGACCGGTATTACCAACCTGATTTCCAACAATTGCACCAAGACCAGCACCGATGGCACCACCAGCAGCGGCTCCATAGCCAGTTTTTTCACCAGGTTTTGTGCAAGCAATAACTAAAATAGCGATTAAGAGGTATCTCATATGCTCGTACTTTATAAAGTAAAATACCGTTTCGCAATGACTAAGTTTTGACTGATTTTGGCTTTCCAAACAAAATTAAAAGAGCCACCCCAACACAGATGCTAGAATCTGCAATATTAAAGGCAGGCCAGTGATAGGTACCTAAATAAAAATCAAAAAAATCTACCACGTACCCGTAAAATGCACGATCTATTATATTCCCTATAGCTCCGGCTATTACTAACCCTAAAGCAAATTCAAGCCGCCTATCACCCTTTGCTTCTGTTTTATAGATATAACCAACAAAAACTAGGGCCACGATTGTTGCTGTCCAAAGAAGACCGACTCTAAGAAGATCATTTTCAATACCAGAAAATAGTCCGAATGCTGCACCCTTATTATGAACAAGTGTTAAATTGAAAAAACCTGAAATTACAGAGACCGGTTCATGAAGTACTAAAAATTCCAAAGCCATATACTTTGTAACCTGATCAAGAACTAAAATAAGAATTGCGACGATAATCATTTTTTTACTGTATACTTAGAGATACTTCCTGACTCAAGTAGAACAAAGAGATCCTTGCCATCCAAACGCAGAGCCTTCACTCCACGCTGCTCAATTGTTTCAATTAGCTCCAAGTCCAAATTCCAAATTTTAATCAATCCATCACGTCCTGCGCTAGCCAAAACAGATCCTACCTCTAAATTAAAAACTCCACCTGAATGAGCCATAACGGAGCCTTTTTTTCTAAGTCCGCGAATGCTCCAGTTTTCTATCTTCCCTTCACGAAGCCCAACAAATATTCTATCCGTCGAAGCAATCATCGATTCTATCTCGCCATCTGTCTTTTTAGTCTCTCGAACTTTATTAGCATCAGTGAAAAACCCACCACCAAAAATATTTTCATCAAATCTTCCACCAAACCTATCAGCGTCATATGGAAGCCAGACAGAGATCACTCCAAGCCAGTCACCTGAAAAAAATATTGGGCTCCCTATTCCACCTGTTACAGCACTAACAACAGAGCCATGTCCTATGTATCTCTCAAGTGAAGGTTTTTTAGGGGTATCAGTTTCAAGAAATTTCCATCTATAAACTCTTCCATCAACTCCACCTAGGAGAAGCGCTGTCTCATCATTTACAAATTGAAGTGAGCTGATTCTTGTTTTTAGTGCTCGATAAACTACAGGAGGATTAGTCATATCCCATATAAAAAGTCCTTCGCTAGAGAGTCCTCCCAAAAATTTTCCAGACTGGCTAAAAACTACATTAAGAAAGGTTAAACCTGAGCTAAGTCCCCCTACTGTTCCATCAGACAGAGCTAGTTTTCCAGAAGCGCCAAGAGCAACAGGCTCAACAAGACTAACTATCTCGTCCTTTTTAGGAACTACCTGGATGGTGCAACCCACTAGAATGCTTAAAATTATTAAAATTCGCACAGGTTGGGATAATAGGTGAATAAAAGGCTCAATACCACCCCCCGCTTCCCTCAGCTTCTAGTTTGTAGTAGCCTCTGTTGGATATCCCTGTGCACTTTCAGACCTTAGGGATAAAGTATCCGAACTAGCTTTTTAAGAGGAATTAATGGAAGCAAGCGTATTAGAAAACACAACGACTCATTATTATAGAGAGGTCTCAGGTGACCTTTTGGCAAAACCAGATGCTCTAGCCGAAATAATTGATAGCCACAGAGGTGAAAAAATAATTGTTTTTTGTAACACCCCTTCTGATGTTGACATGATCGAGGCACTTTTAAGAAAACGTGGGATCAGCTCAAGAAAATTGATTGGACATGTTCCTCCAGCAAAAATATCAAGTGCAATTCAAGATCTAAAAAATGGTGATGCTGCTGCATTAATTGTAACAGATGTTTCAGGACAAAATATTGATCTAGGTAATTTTGATCTATCAATTAATTACACCATGCACAGTGACCCTGAGATATATCTTCAAAGGTCAGGCCAGATGGGCGGTGCAGCCCCTAAGAAAGCGGTTTCACTGGTTGGCCCACTGGATATCACTCATTTTCATTATCTAAAAAAAGTAGCAGGTTTTGAATTTCAACAGCTTGAAGCTCCCTCTGAAGAGGATATTTTGGCTGCAAGACTTAGCTCAATCAAACAGATAGCATCCTCAAGAGAGATTGGAGATAGAACAAAAATCATCTCTGAGATGATTCTTAAAGATAAGGAATCCGAAAAAATCGTTGCGTTCCTTCTTCAAAACTACTTTGAACCCCCTGCGCCTCCTGTGGTTGAACGTTATAGCAGTGATGATGATGAAGGTGGTAGACGTGGAAGAGGCGGTCGTCGAGATGATAATAGACACAACAGAGAGGACCGAAGAGACGAAAGACGTGACGATAGAAGGGATGAAAGGCGAGAGAGAACCCCAGTTAAAAAGGAAGCTAGAGTTTATCTAGGAATAGGAACTAACGAAAAGTTCTCAGAAGATGCCCTTAAGAAATTACTTGAGGATCTTTCACCTGAGCATAAGGATTCAATCAAGCGATTTAGTGGCCGAGAAGAGTATTCATTCTTCGACGTAGAAGAAGAGATTGCTGATCTTGTAACATCAAAGCTTGAAAACGCTGACTGGAAAGGCAAAAAACTCTTTGTTAAAGAAGCAATTCGAATTCCTCTTTTAAGACAAGAAGTAGAAGAGAAGAAAGAAGAGAGCGAAGAAGAAGAAACGTCTGCTGAAGAAGAAATCCAGGCTGAGGTTTAAAAACTCAGGGTATTAGGGGTCAGAGAGCTGATAGCCCTTGCCTGGTCAGGCCTTCCGGCCTGACCCCCGTTTTGTTTCTTTGTCTGCTTGCGCAGACAACAGATCCTTCCGGCCTGACCCCCAAGTTATTGTACTCACCTAAAATCAATTTCGCTTTTTTGAATATGGATACTGAGCTAGTGCCCGCGCTAACCGTTTTGGATAGATCTCCATCAAGCAATCCTCAAGTTCAGTGGCACTAATCGCCTCAATGTGATCAGTAGGAAAAAGTTCCTCCCCATCAGGCCTTGGCTCACCTTCCGTTGATCCGATTACCCAGTCTGGATTGGTTAAGTTGAACGATGTTAATAATCTTTGAAGCTTTTTAAGCTGAGCCTTCGAGCCTTCTGCAGTCTGCTCGGAAGTAGTAAGCCTAGTGCTTAGATCCCGCAAGTTTACAAGAAAGACCTCTATCCAATGATCAAGTCTATCAGTCCCATTAATTTCAAGATCAGCTTTAATAAGTCTTTTAACTACACTATCAAACAGAGGAGCTTTGAGAGATAAAGCCACAAAGTAAGGAATTATTCCATTTGGAAAAAATGGAAGCATTTTATTTAAACTTTCATCTTCAACCACACTTGTTATTGCAAGCAAACTTAAAGCACTTCCTTTGTTTGAAAGTGCTTTCACTAATCCTTGAATTTGAGTTTCATCTAGCTTTTCAACAGCATCTTTTATTACCTCCGGTCCAAATGTGCTCTGAAGCATCATAGGTAAAAAAGGTTTAAATCTGACTAATCCAAGTTCAGATACGGCATTCACAACTAAAAATGCATGTTCTGACTTATCAGAGTTAAGTAGAGTCTGAAGCAGCTCTCCAACCCATCTTATGGTCTTTTGATCTTTGCTGCGCAAAGTATCGATTGTAAGGAGTTCAAGGAAGACTGTAGCCACTTTTTCTCCTTCCTCACCCGCTAAAGCGTTATCAGCAATAAATGCTTCTACATCATCGAAGGTATCAAATGAGGAGAGATTAACTCTCGGAAGCTCCCCTTCCCAATCCAGATATGGAATGAGTGCATTTCTTACAGCGCTGTTGTCTAAGTGTGCAAGCAATGAAGAATTCACCTGCCTATTTTGTAGAATTAAGTAATTTGCTAATAAACTAGGAATGATCAGTATGTGATTTCTTAAATACCAGAGATAGTACTATTGATAACCCAATCGTACCGGTAATAATAGCTAGAGACCAAACTATAGGAAATTTTCCGCCATAAAGATCGTTGAGATATGTCATTTTTAGACCTACAAAGGTAAGCACTATCCCAAGCCCATACTTGAGAAGATGGAACTTATCTACAGATCCCATAAGAAGAAAATACATCGAGCGCAGACCCATTATTGCACACATATTAGAGGTAAAAACTATAAAAGGCTCTTTTGTTATGGCGAAAATTGCAGGAACAGAGTCAATTGCAAACACAATATCTGTGAATTCTATAACAACCAAAGTTACAAAAAGAGGTGTAGCTAATAACTTTCCACCTTCTCTAACAAAAAACTTTTTTCCATGAAGATGCTGAGTAATGGGGAACAACTTCTTTAAGCCACGATAAACAATACTTTTACTTAAATCTTGTTCCATCTCAGGGGTGAACATTATCTTTATCCCTGTGAATACTAAAAATGCTCCGAATATTGTGTTCACCATCTCATATTCAAGAAGCTTTGCGCCTAGAGCTATGAAGATTGCTCGAAATATGAGTGCTCCAAGTATCCCAAAAAACAGAATCCTATGCTGGTATTTTTTAGGAATTGCAAAATAATTAAAAACAACTACGAACACAAAAATGTTATCTACAGACAATGAATACTCAACGATATAACCAGTTAAAAATTCTAGTGATATTATTGAAGCAATGTCTGCAGCTCGCATGCCAGCTATAAGCTCATCAGGAGGCATTGAGCTAAATCTTTCTGAGAGATAGAGATAAAGTCCCAGATTAAATAGTAAAGCCAAAGTAACCCAAACTCCACTCCAGATACTAGCTTCCTTGAAACTTACTTCGTGATCTTCTTTGTGGAATATCCCAAGATCAATTAGCAAGATAACAAAGATAGCGAGCGTGAAGGATACGTAAAGCCACCAATAATCTGCAAATGGAAATATAGTCATATGTATTAAGAGCTTACCCTTGCAAATCTTGCCTTAATTACCTCAACTACTATCGGCATTACTGAAAGAATAATAATCCCCATAATAACTAAGGAGAAATTATTTTTAACTATAGGCAACTCTCCAAATATGTATCCTAAATATGTAAGAGAGACCACCCAGAGAGCAGCACCTGTAACATTATAAAAAGCAAACTTTGAGTAGGTCATCTTTCCTGCACCCGCCAAGAAAGGAGCAAAGGTTCTAACAATAGGCACAAATCTGGCTATTATTATTGTTTTCGCACCATACTTCTCATAAAAAGCATGCGTTTTATCATAATAGGATTTTCTAAATATCTTTGAGTCAGGGTTAGAGAATGCCTTATCACCGATCTTCGAACCAATATAATAATTAACTGCATCACCTAAGATCGCTGCAATAAATAATAGCAATACTATTAAATGAACATTTAGCTCTCCTCTGGTAGAGATTGCTCCCGCTGCAAAGAGAAGCGAATCGCCTGGAAGAAATGGTGTGATAACAAGTCCTGTTTCACAGAAAACTATTAAAAATAAAATAACATAAGTTAAAGTGCCGTACTGTGTGACAATGGTGTCCAGATATTTATCTATATGAAGAAACATCTGTATAAAATCTTGAATAAACTCTTCCATGGTGTTTCAGACGTTATCATTGAGACTTAATGAAGTCCATTACCTGCAAATTATGGAATATTCAGTTTTTCACCAACCCGGACAATATCACTCTTTAGATTATTCTCTTGCTTAAGTGTAGCAGGCGATACATTGTATTTCGCAGCTATTTTTCCTAAAGTATCTCCCTTTTTTACAATGTGTACTTTAGCTTTTACTGCTTTACTCACTGCACCTTTTCCCTTTACCTTTAACTGCTCACCTACTCGTAGAGTAGAAGTGGATTTAGAGTTTAGACTTTTAAGTGCACTAACTGACATTCCATAACGTCTTGCAATACCAGAAAGAGTGTCTCCTGCCTTAACTGTATAAACCGATTCAGAGACTACACTCACTGTTGGAACAATTTTTTGCGTTGGCTCTGCTGCTGCAATTATAGAAACGCCAGAAACTTCTGAAGCAGGAAGACGCAAATTATATCCTGCCGGAACAGGAACTCTTCCTTCCCATACCCTGGAGGATAAAGCGTAGTTAGCTTCCTTTAAGCTGTCGACAGATATTCCATACTTTTTAGAAAGCGCAAAAACACCTGTAGCTTTTGGTACTCTATCTTCCCTTAGAATCAAAGGAGGCGCAGCTCTAACGTCTGGAAATAAAGCAGATTTGTTATGGGTAACAATAAGAGCTGCCAGAAAACATGGATAAAAATTATTAGAGGCAAAACCAAATGGCCTATGAACCGGGTGTTCAATAATTGTTGCAAGATCTCTGATACCAATTTCATTTATCTTCTTAGCAACTCCTGCTACCCCATGGTTATAGGAGGTTAGTGCTAAGCCCCAATCACCTAAGCGATTATAAGCACCTTTAAGATATCTAGCTGCTGCTCTTGTTGCTATAATTGGATCTCTTCTTTCATCGATGACTGAATCTATTCTCATGCCGAATTCTCTTCCCGTTCTTGGCATAAACTGCCAAAGTCCAGCTGCACCTGCAGAACTTACAGCTCTGTATTCAAACCCAGATTCAACAAAGGGAAGCTTTGATAGTTCTACTGGCATTCCTTCTGCTACAAACACCTTTTCTATAAAAAGCAGGTATCTTCCGGAGCGGTGTATGGCTTCTGCAAACTTCTCTCTAATTCCTGTTTGAGTACGGATTAAATCTTCATCTATGGCTCTTAGATACTTTTCACTGCCACCAGGTACTTTTTCCATTGCAGAAAAAACCTGTTTTTCAAAAACTGAGATTGGTCTTTCCCCTCGGGCAAATCGTCTTAAAATCCCCTCAATCGTTGTTTTCATTGAGCTCTCAGTAGCAGCGATATGGTTTTCGAGCTCTCGTGGCCCCATTCTTCTTGATTCTTGGTAAAAGTCTAAAACGGTAAATACAGCCTGAGGATACATCCTATGATGAACAACCCTGTGGCGCTCTCCGAATTTTGAATAGATATCAACCCAAAATTGAACTCGGCCTTTTAACTTTTCTGGCACGGAAAAAACTCTGCTGCCTGTTTCAAGAGCAAAACTAGTTGTAGAAAAAAGAAGTAGAAGAAGAAATGCTCTCACACGGTATGTTTTACCTAAATAATAGAGGATAGGAAAAGGCTATTTCACCAGTGATTTAATAAATTCTTCTTCCCTAGATTTACTAGCCTTACCCTGTTGAAAAATCGCGAAAGCGATTTTCTTTTCAAAAATGTATCCAGCAAGTGTGCTAACCCCATCTAGGCTACCTGTTTTAGCAAATACTCTTGCCCCTAAGGGTCTATCTTTTAATGTTCCAGATTTTCCACTTATTGATAAGTACCTTGGAAGATCTCGCTCCTCTTCCTGAAGCAGTCTCACAATTGAATCTACTGGAACTCTTGAATCATGGCTAAGGCCTGACCCATCCTTTAAGAGTACTGGGTATTTTGTAAATTTGGAGGCATAAACATTAAGATTTTCTAGGCCTTTAGAGTATGATTTTCGATCACCAAGTAGATAAAGAAGCATCTCAGCCACAGAGTTAGTTGAGTATTGCCCTAGAGCTTCAAGGGATTCCTTGACTTTACTGCCAGGAACTTCAGCTATAAGCTTTTTTTCTTTATGTTCTTTAAGCTCTTTAACAACGACAGGATAACTTAGGAGTAGTTGAGATAGACCTTCTACACTCTTTTTAAGATAAAGCTTTGGATCAGATACAGATCTAAATTTTGAAGCACAATCTCCTGATCCATAAACTGTGCAATGATCTGAACCGCACTCCGCGTTAAATTCACCTTCTTTACTAATAATAGAAAATCCAGCAAATAGAGGTAAAATTTTTGGTTCGCTACATCCTACAATTTCGACAGAATTAAAGTTGAACATAACTCCATCTACTCCCGTTTCATAGGCGCGAGATCCTACTCTCTCCTTCCCTCCTTCAACATCAGGAAACTCAAGTTCAAGGATTGGTTTTGGCTTTCCAAGTGCTGCCAATCTTTCAATGACTTTAAAAAGCCTTTCTGTTGTAAATAGTGGATCAATGTCGAAAGAAAGAATTATAGAATCCTTTGTTTCATAAATTTTAGTTACAAACTGTTCTTCTGCTCTATCTAGAAGGGATCCAATAACAAAAAGTTTTGCTACACTTGCAGGCTTAAGTGGTTTTGCAGCATCTTTTTCTATTATAACTTTTGAGTGACCTAGTTCTTCTGCTAGAAATGATTCTTGAGCAAATAGTGAGCTAACAAAAAGAATTAACGCGCAGGCCTGGTAGTACATCGAGATTTTTCAAGCTGTTCATCCGTCAAAGCAGCTGATTCTGTCTCTGCAAAAGTAATGAACTCTTTTTCTACAACGCTTGAATCTTCATATATCGCTTCAACCGGGCACTCTGTTTCGCATGCTCCACAGTTGATGCACTCATCTGGGTGTATTATTAACATCCCCCAGTCTTTGTTTTTATCCCCATCATCATCCCCACCAAAAGCGACATCATATCCGTCTTCCCAGGTTATCTCTTTTGGATCGACTCCATATTTAGAATTGATAGTTTTTTTTCTAATATCGTAGAAGCAGTCAACTGGGCAAACTTCAACACAAGATCTATCTTTAGTGCCAATGCACGGCTTTGTAATCACATATGCCATATAGATTGTAAGATAACTAAAAATTGCGAGATTTGGTAGTCGTTGTAAACCAGAATTTATTGGGTTATTCTTGTATGTTCTGGCCCGATCGCCAAGTTGGCTAAGGCAATGGTTTGCAAAACCATCATTCCCCGGTTCGAGTCCGGGTCGGGCCTCATGATCATTTTCGATTCTATTGGAGTCACCCTGTTGTAGAATAGAATGAGGTTGGGTAAATTTTCGGTAA
>ERZ761602.1455-NODE-1455-length-42861-cov-37.080970_pt1 | contig 42861 bp, 42 predicted proteins | sample MGYA00512165_ERZ761602 | MGnify/ENA primary metagenome ERZ761602 (study PRJEB28899, sample SAMN02445085) | bioreactor sludge metagenome | biome: EBPR sludge; isolation source: Thorneside wastewater treatment plant | place: Australia: Brisbane, Thorneside...
CGGAACTGTCTCCCAGATTATGGAAGGCAGTAGATGGTCTGGGTCGGACGCTTACGAAGAACTGGCTCTTTATCGGGCATCCGAAGGCAGGCCAGCGATCGGCGATCATCCACACAATGGTGGAGAACTGCCGCATGCACGGGATCGATCCGCTGGCCTGCCTCACGGACGTGATGCCAAAGCTCGTGGATCGAGCGGCGGACGCTGATGTCAGCGATCTACTGCCGCGGCCGTGGAAGGCAGCGAGGCAGGCGAAGTGAGCGGGAGTGGTCTGGATCGGACGCTTACTTTTGTCCAGATCGGTTTCCGCAAGCAGATTGTTGGCGAGCGGCTGAACGCCCAGATCGAGGGCCGGGTGAAGACGCTCCGGATTCGCAGGCGGAACAAGTGGTGACGGGTTCAGCTTCCATTGAAATTGATAAGGGGCGTTATCCAGATCATGCTTCGAAAGCGTCGATCTGGCGGTTCATGAGGTTGCGCAACTCTTCATCCGAGGCACCTCTGGACCAAGCGAGATACCAGTCCATGGTTTCGGCGACGGCTCTCTCGAAGCCCCAACAGGGTGTCCATCCGAGGAAAGAACGCGCCTGATCGATGGAGACCGCGAGACGGCCAGCTTCGTGGGGCGCGTCGGATCGCGAATGGTCTTCCCAGTGGCCCGGCCAATGCCGCAGGCATTCATCGACCAAAGCCCCGACGCTACGCTCCGAATCGCCGGTCGGGCCGAAGTTGAAGGCCCTCAAGGGACTGGATCGGGCTTGATCCCCGCACGCGAGCCATCGCGCTAGCCATAGGTATCCGGAAAGGCAATCGAGAACATGCTGCCACGGTCGTGTCGACCGTGGAGACCGGATTGGAATCGGTTCGCCCTTGCCCAAGGCCCGGACAAGGTCGGGGACGATGCGGTCTTCCGAAAAATCCCCCCCCCCGATCACATTGCCGCCACGTCCGGTGGCGACCCGCCCAACGGTCCCCGCCTGATCGAAAAAACTCTTCCGCCAAGCCGTTGCCACCAACTCCGCCGCCGCTTTGGAGGCCGAATAGACATCGTGACCGCCGAGCGCGTCCGTCTCACGGTAGGCATGGACCCACTCGCGGTTTTCGTAACATTTGTCGCTGGTGACCACCACGACTGTGGCACCGGGGGCGTGGAAGCGGACGGCCTCAAGCAGGTGGCCCGTTCCCAATACGTTGACCGCGAGGGTCTCCACCGGCTGCGCGTAAGAGCGTCGCACAAGGGATTGGGCACCGAGGTGGAAGACAAATTCGGGACGGATCCGAGCCACATGCGCCGCCAGCGCGGGGAAATGCATCAGGTCTCCCCGTTCGTCATCACCAATCACCGTGCCTCCCCGGACGATCCCGAAGAGGGTCTCTTGGCCGGGATCAGGATCAAGGGCATAACCGGAAACTTCCGCATCGAGACGTCCGAGCCAATGCGTGAGCCACGCCCCCTTGAATCCGGTGTGCCCGGTCACCAGAACCCGCTTGCCGGAGTAGGTTTCCCGAAGTGTCGTCATTGCTCCCATGCCATGTCCGCGTGTCGGCTTACCATACCTTCCATGGCGCTCGGCCCGCATCCCACAAGGCTTCAAGGCGCATTTTGTCCCGGAGCGTATCCATCGGCTGCCAAAACCCTTCATGATCGAAGGCCATGAGTTCGGCTTGGGCCGCCAGCCGGGCGAGCGGTTCCCCTTCCCAACTGGTATCGTCTCCCTCGATTAGGGCCAAGCATTTCGGCGAGAGGACGAAGAAGCCTCCATTCACGAACCCTCCGTCGCCCTTTGGCTTTTCGACGAAGCCCGTAATCTCATCGCCAGATCGCTCGATCGCACCGTATCGCCCAGGAGGCTGAACGGCGGTGAGCGTCGCCATTCTGCCGTGGGACCGATGGAAATCGATCAACGCCCGGATATCGATGTCCGCCACTCCGTCGCCGTAGGTGAAACAGAAGGCTTCGCCGTCTCCCAAGTAGGGGGCGACGCGCTTCAACCGCCCTCCGGTCATGGTCTGGTTTCCGGTATCGACCAAGGTCACCTTCCAAGGCTCAGCCTTTCTTTGATGCACTTCCATTTGGTCCGTGCCCATGTCGAAGGTGACGTCCGACATGTGGAGGGAGTAGTTGGCGAAATATTCCTTGATGACATATCCTTTGTAGCCGGTGCAGATGATGAACTCATGGATTCCATAGGCCGAGTAGATCTTCATGATATGCCACAAGATGGGCATGCCTCCGATCTCAATCATCGGCTTGGGCTTCAGATGGGTTTCCTCGCTGAGACGAGTGCCCAGCCCTCCGGCCAAAATTACTGCTTTCATTGATCAAATGAAATCTCCCGGCAATCAACAGCGCGAGGCGCGATGCCCGTCAATCCTTGACGCATCTCAAATACCCGTCCGAATGCCCGGTGATGAGCAGCTTGCATTCGATCGATTTGTCGATTTCAAATCTGTCATTGGTTTTCAGGAACTCCCATACAGCCGTTTTGGGGTTGTTCCCCCTCCCCCATGGGCGATCATCAGCCAACAGCGCCTCGGGCATGTCTTCTATCGAAGTGTCGAATACCACCAAATAGCCCCCCCTTTTCGAACAAATCCCGAATAGCGGTTGAACTCTTCCAAAACATGATCATGTGTATGATTCGAATCCAAGCAGACCAAGATATTTCGATACGGCGCAGCGATTTGCCAGACCTGATCCACTGTTCCCGGATCGATCGACGAGCCTTGGACGAGATTGATACGTTTGAACATCTAGTGCGCTTCGATTTCGCCGCGATTATGCTCGCGTATAATCTATATCGATCCCCACTACCGCACCGTTTCCGCCAAGCAACTCGAGCATCGAAGCGTAGGAAATCAGGGAGCCGCCATGGGCGACTCCGGTTTCGATAATTAAATCGGGTTTGATTTGCCATATCAACTCCTGCATGGCCATAATGTCCTGCGGATACTGGATAAGAGGCCTTCCTATCCATGTAAAGCTCTAGGAATATTTGTAAGGTTCGGTCTCTCTTATCCATATGCAAGACAAGGCTTGCAGATCACTGTCCGCATGCAGGCTCTCTATATTTTTGGCGACTTCGCTTTTAAATCGGTTGACCTCATTCATGGTTGCCCGTCTTTGCCATTTTTATGCTTAACGATTGTAGAATTACTGATTTTTATTCCGTGAATTTTTTAGGATTTTTTTAATGCGTGAACCCTCGAGATTCAATTCCAAAGCCTTTCCGCCGACTTCAGGGAAGGGATCTTTTTTTGGGAGGGACCGGATATTCTCATATTATTCGAAGTTCGAAATTCCAGAAAACATGAAATGCGTGGCGGCCATTTCGACCACATGCCTTCTTATTTGTACACGTAGACGGTGAAATCATAATACTTCCCGATGCCGCTGGCGAGACTGCTATAGCCGTGGTCAAGGACGACGCAGGGGGATATCTCCGTGAGAAGCCATGAGAGGAGTTCGACCGGACTTTGATAATATAACGTGCCTACAGTGAAGTTCACTTTCGTGGACATCATGTTGAAAGCGATTCCACGACGACAAAGATCAAACATTTTTCGGATGAGCATTTTAGTGAAGCGCTCCATCTCCGGAATTGTAATATCGCGCTTTTGTATGAGGACGCCATTGCCGACCACGAAGTCATACGATTCGTGTTCCGTCATTTCGAAAATGTCACCGACCATAAAGGTGGCGTTGGGATACGTGGATCGTCCGTAATCGATCATTGCTTCCACAATGTCGACGCCGTGGTAATCGACATTGACATTGCACGCTTCGATCCTCGATGCCAGCCCACCCCAACCGCAACCGACATCCAGCAAAGATGGCCGTTGGGGCAGAGGGGGGGCGGGCACGCCGAGAACCCGAAGCATCTTGTCGTAACGATGCTGTAGCTCGGTCTCGTCCCCCCAGTTGACACCTTGGGCAGTGGCCCCATGAGCAGAGAATATTTCGCTATGGTAATCTTTTAGAAGTAAGGACAACTTGTCCATGATAGTTCAAAACAGCCTTGCGTCACTTGCGATGAATTATATCGTTCCACGATAGACAGCGTCGATTTATTGTTTCATGTTGGCTTCAAAAACGTCCAATGGCAAGCCATTTGGGTATTCGCGAATAAGGCGAACCGCTGCGTACCAAATTTTTTCGCACCCAGCGATATCGATGGATCTCACCCCTCTGGCACGACGAACGCGATCCGTTCGCGCCAGATCGACCATGCATTCAACGCACCCCCTACCTAGGCGTCGGATTCGTTCGGACATAGGGCGGCGGCGCTTCCAATAAGTAGCCGAATCTCGAAGATGGCCATAGCGCTCATCAATGAATCGCTCCACTTCATCCCGCTCCGCTCCCGAAGCGACAAATTGGTCCGTGATGAAATGTTTGAATCGTTGAAACCATGCTTCGGCATCCGGGACTTCGCCTTGCCAGAAGGCTTTGGCGGCGTTCGACGTATGAATCTGCCGAATCGAATATAGTGACGACAACACCTCCAGACGCCCGCGCAGCGCGCGGAGGAGGGTTAGCGACATTTCTTGGAGATGGTCCGCGTTGCTACCACCGAAGGCATCATGCATCACGGCATGGAAATCCCTCAACATATCATCCCTTCGATGAACTGCATAGAAGCTCGTAAAAGAAATCGCATTTTGCTGGCGACAGCGGTCCAACGGGCGCTCGTTCGTGATCGAGAAGCCCTTGAGAATCTTCGGCCTCCTGAGCCAAGCTCGGGGCGTTGTATCCAAGCTTGCGATCTTTCCCATGGCCGAGGAGAACGAGGGTTCCCGCTGAAGGAATTCGACCGCCTTCTTCACTGTCTCCGGGAACAAAACGTCATCTTCTGCGCAGAGCGCGACAAAGGGTGTGCGGACTTGTCCGAGGCCGTCAATGCATTTTTCCAAATAACTTTGATCGTAGTGCCGATAGTCCAAGCGCAGTACAGTCTGTGCAACTTCAACTGCGGAGTGATTTTCAGCGGCCTCTTGAGGATCGCTTGAATCCAGCACCAGATAGGGAATATCCCGCGAAAACTGCGAATTGAAATACAGAAGGCGGCGCAAAAGGGCGGCCCTGTTGTATGTGGGAATCAGGCAGGTAATCTGGTCGCGGTTCATAGACTGTTCGATGGCGCTAGTTAGCCTTTCCGCCCTCCTGCAGATCGGAGTCAACAGGGACGGTGGAGGGACGACTACAGCCAATCAGTGCAAAGAATCACCCGAATTAGATGGAAGGGTCAAGGATTTTCATGAAAAATTCAATCATTCATGCAGATTTAGTGCTATGGGCATTGCCGGACGGAGGCAACCCCCTTTGAAACTTTTCGGATATTCCACGATGCTTGAATGTTCGGATTCCGTTTGGATGGAAAGGGGGCGCCGCTTCTTCGGGAGATGCGTTAGACGAACCTAGCGGCATCCGACGTCTGTCGCAAAGCCAAATTCGAGGCATGATCAGTTTGACCCATCGATCAAATGGGGGGCACTCCGAGGCCATCTCGTTGGATCTCGCGCCCTGTCCCATTGCTCCATCGAACGACTTGCCCGGACGCCAGACTTTTACGCCCTTTTTAACTCTATCCGATCATGCCGAAAGCCGGATCCAGACGGCTGCTTGGCAGCGGCGCTTCACTTCCTCGTCCAGTTCTCCCACACGAAGGAATATTGCCAAGTCGGCTCGTGCGTTGCCGCTAGACGGAAGAGAATGCCCTCCATCCTCGCCTCGGAATCGGACCACAGATTGTGGAATTGCACTTGGATATCCCGCACCTGCCGCACCAGACCGGTGTCTAGCATCCGTTCCAGCAACTCGTATTCGCCGCCTTCGATGTTGATCTTCATCAAGGCGACTTCACCTACGGCTTCCCGGGCGAACCATTCCTGCACGTCTACGATCTTGACTGGAACGATTTCGTCCGCGGCGCGGAAGACGGAACTGCCGTCCCGGCACATCGCAAGCTGCTCGGTTCGAGTAGCGCCACCTAAACCGCAAGCATGCACCCGTACCGCGGAATTGTCGGCGAAGCGCTCCCGGATACTTCCCGCGAAAGATTCCACCGGCTCGAAAACCTCCACCTTGGCTCCGTAACGCCGATGGATTCCCGCCGCCCACTCTCCCTGGTATCCACCCAAGTCAAAAACGAGGGAGCTGGCGTCCAGCGGATACGAATAGCGCAGCCGCTCGTCTCCACGATCCCGCCGCCAGCGTTTGAAAACCACCTCTTGCGGAGTCGGCGCGATTCTCCGGCGGATGCTGCGGAAAAGTCTCTGGATCATCTTGGTCGTCGGTTGGTTTGGTGGTCTTCGAGCACGGCGCGAGCGGCGTTTCCATGGGAGTCCACGTATCCCGCCGCGAGTTCCCTGTTTCGGGCGATAGCGGGGCATCTGGCGTGGTAGTCGTCTTCCGGTATCCCCGCGATCGCCGAGCGGACATCCTCGATGTCCTCGCACGGGATAATGCCGTCGAGGTCGAAGAAATCCCCGATGTCGCGTGTACCCCAATAGATCGGCACCGTGTCGCAAAGGAGGCAGTCCACGAGCTTTTCGGTGAAATGGCCCGGCTCGCGCACGTTCTCGATGACCACGGAGTAGCGGTAGGGCGCCAACCCCTCCTCCTTCTGTTCGAAGGGGCGGTAGCCTCGCCCCATGACATCGACGTCGTCCCTCCCGGTATCGCGGAGCCATGCGACGACCTCGTGACGCAGTCGGTGGCCCTCCAGCGAGGTTTGCGCAGATGCGATGATCGAGAGATCCTTCGTCTTCGTCCGGTCCACCTCCGTCCAGTCCTTGATGAAGGTGGAGCCGTATTGGAAGAAGATCCCGTTGGGGATCGCCCGAAGGAGATCTCGGTTCCGGGTCAGGACGCGGTGGAACAGGGGATGGAGAAACCGGATGAGGCGCATGTGCCGCCCCTGCACCGCGAGCGGTTCCCCGATCATGATCGAAAGCCGGGCTTTCACGCCGAGGCGGGGCGCGTAATACAAGGTCGAGGACGGATAGGCGATGAGGTGGTCGGTTGCCGTGAGGTCCGCCACCGTGCCGCGCTCCAACTCCGCCGGGAGGCCGAGCGGCCAATCGAGCCGGGCCAGCGGAAGGCGGGAGAAACCGAGCGTCATCCGGAATCCGTAGGGCAGGACGCCGACGACCAGCTCTCTCGGGGGCGCTTCCATCCGTTCCCTTCCGGAGGCAGGGTGCCGCTTACTTCACCGCCTTCACGTTCAGGCTCATCAAGGTGCCGTTTTCGAAATCCATGTGGGGCAGGTAGGCCTTCGAAAAGTCGTCGAACCCGGAGAACTCGGTCTCCCGCCAGTCGTAGCGCTCGCAGGAGGAGAACCCGGATTCGCGCAGGCATTCGCTCAAATAGCTGAAATCGAAGCTGACGTAGTGCTCGTTCCCCTCGTAGGTCTGCCCGCCGTTCAAGAGCCCTTGAATGGTCTTCAAGTCGTGGTTGGCGTTGTAGTGTCCCACCACGGCCTCGAAATCCGGAACCGCGACGTAGAGAACCCCACCCTCCTTCAAGACGCGGCTCCACTCCTTCAAGGTCGGGACTACATCATACCTCTTCACATGCTCCAACACATGGCAGGCGTAGATGAGATCCACTGTCCCGTCGTCGGCGAAGGACAGGCGGCGGATGTCGGTTTTCACCACCCTGTCGTCGTCGTGGTAGAGGTCGCAGTTGACGAATCCGTCCAATATTTTGCCGCCGCACCCGAGATGCAATTTCATCATATCCGTTCCTTTCTGCTCGATTCGTTCGTCGCGCACCAGACCCGATTTTCCCGCAAAGTCAACCATTGGACGCTTTGGAAACCCGTCTGTCGCCGTCCGCCAAACGGCTTCGTCCTCGGCTGACCGGGAAAGGGGACTGCCAAGTTCTCCTCCCCGTCGCCCCATCTGCGGAAATCTGCAGGCATTTGCGGCTATCTACGTCAAAAAGAATGGGAACACAGATGGCCACGGATGAAACGCGGATTGGCGCAGATGGAGAGGTGTCTTCACCCTTCCTCCCAGAGCGCCTCGTAGACCCCAGCCACGGCGGCGGCTTCCCTTTCGACCGAATAATGGAGGGCGGCGTGGGCTCGCGCCGCCCGCGCCGCCGCCTCCAGCCGTTCCGACGCGGCGAGCCAATCCGCCACCGCCGAGGCCAACTTCGCAACGTCCCCGACCGGGACGATCTCGCCCGCCCGCCCCTCGTCGGAGAAATCCCGGAAGATCCCGGCGTCGGTGGCGACGAAAGGCACTCCCGCGGCCATGCCCTCCAGCACCGTCATCCCGTAGCCCTCGTAGCGCGGGCTGGCCACCAGCAGGGAGAAGGCGGGCAACAGCCTAGCGAGGCGCTCCGGCGGCGTCTCGCCGGGGAAGAGGATGCGGTCGGACAGGCCGGCGGCCGCGATCTCCCCTTTCAACCCGTTCAGAAAAGAGCGGTCCCCGGCATGGGCCTCACCGAAGGCGACGGCCACCGTGCCGGGAAAGCGGGGCAGGGTCTCGATCATCGCGCGGACGAAGACATCGGTGCCCTTCTCGGGCCGCAGCCGCCCGACGATGGCGATGCCGCGCTCGCCGGGGAAGCCGCTCGCCGCCCAGAGCGCCTTCCGGTCCTCCGCAGGGACGAAGACTTCGGTATCAACGCCATGCGGGGCGACGGCGCGGACATGGGGCACGAAACCGGCCGCCGCGTCCGAGGTGGCGATGACCGCGTCCATGCGCGAGATCAGCCAGCGCGGGAAAGCCGAATGCAGCCGCTTGGCGGAGGAGGTGAACACGATTTTGACCGGCAGGCGCAGCAGGTCCCGCGCGACCAAGGCCAGCCGCATCTCGGTGTTGCGGCGCACATGCCAGAGAACGAAGGGGCGTCCCTGCGGCGGACGGTGGGAGAGGCGGAGCGCCTCGATCCGTCCGATGGGCGACGGGCAACCCGGCAGGGGCTCCCCGCACAGCACCAGCCGGTAGCGGCGAGCCAAGCTGCGCGTCACCGCCGCCGCAGTCGCGGACACCCCGGTGAAGTTGCGGTTGAAATTGGTGACGATCAGTTCCGGCTCGTTCTCACCCATGGGAAAATGTTCGTGCGCTGGTTCCAAGCCGGAGACGGGCGGGAGGCCGCGTTGGCATCTCCAGCCATGCGGAACGATAGCCGCTTTTCCCTACGATGCCACGCCCGGATCGGCTTTCATCCCGCCGCCTTCACCCCCAGCGCCTCGAAAGGCACCTCGTGCGGCATGACCTTCTCCTTCGCCGCGACGGCGCAGACGACCCCGGCGGCCTCGCCCATGGCGACGGCGTTGCCGGTGACGCGGTAGCTGCTGTGGGCGAGGAAATCGCCGCTGATGCAGCGCCCCGCGAGGACGAGGCCGTCGACGTCCTTGGCCATGAGGGAACGCAGCGGAATGTCGTAGGGCTTCGATTTGAAGGGATGACTCTCGATGTATTTCGTCTTGCCCGGATCGGTCGAATGCACATCAAGGCCGAAGGTGACGTGGCAGATGCCGTCGTCGAAACGAGCGCCGTTCTTGAGGTCGTCGGCGCTGACAGAGTAGCGCCCGTGGATGCGGCGGGCCTCGCGCGTGCCGATCTGCTCGGCGGTGGCAAGGATCTCGAGATCCTTCCAAGGACCGCCCTTCTTCCGCAAGGCGTTGACCATGGCGTGGTTCTCGCGGCGGGCCTCCAGCGTGGCGCGGGAGACGTCGTCGGCGTCGATGGCGGAGACGTTGTACTGGTGGTTCGCCATCATCGCGTAGAGCCCGTCGTGGATCTCGAAGATGGACGGCCCGCCGTAGCTGGGATCGATCCCGGCTGAGCGGAGCTCGGCGAGGAAGTTATGCTTGCCGCGCCCCAAGCCGCGGGCTTCGGAGAGATGGTTCACGAAGGGAGCGATCTCGTCCGTGCGGACGCCGTGGAAGAGGACCATCAGGCTCATCGGCTGGGTCACGCCGTCGCCGGGCCGGCCGAAGTCGAAGCCGCAGCCCGCCTGCGCGGCGAGGTCGCCGTCGCCGGTAGCATCGACGAAGGCCCTCGCCGTCCACACCTCGCGGCCCGATTTCGACTCCGTGAGGACAGCGGCGAGGCGGTTCCGCGCGTCGGGAATCGCGCCGACGACGCGGGTGAAGAGGCGGATCTTCACCCCGGCCTCGTGCAGCATGTCTTCGAGCAGCAGCTTCATCGGCTCGGGGTGGTAGGCCCAGGAGGAGCCGAATTTCTGCCCGTTCTTCTGCTCCTCGAGCCGCTTGAGGACTTCGGCCATGATCCCCGGCTTGCCGAAGCCGTCGATGATCCACGAGAGCATGCCCGCCGTCCAGATGCCGCCGACGCAGCCGTGGACTTCGAGCAAGGCCGTCTTCGCTCCGCTGCGGGCCGCGGCAAGGGCGGCGGCGAACCCGGCCGGACCACCCCCGCAGACGACCACGTCGTAGTCTCCCACCACGGGGATCTCGCGGGCGGCCTCGGCGAACCAGTCGCCCTTCAGTTCGCCTGCGGTGCGGAGATGCATGGGCTCGTTCGTTCCGAAGACGGTTCCGGCTTCCGCCCCTCCCGAAGCCCGGGCCGGAGTGGGTCGGTTCTGCGGGTTGACCCTCTCTTGTCCGAGGGCGGCGCCCGCCCCGGCGGCGAGGGCCCCGGCTCCGGCGGCGAGCTGCTTGGCGAATTGGCGGCGGTCGAGGGGACGTTCGTTCATAGGAAACTTTTTAACGGAATGGCGCCTAGATGGGAAGTCGCGGAATTGCGGTCGATTCAGCGTGTCCGATCCGGCGAGCTCCAGCCTTCACGTTTGGCATCGCAGGCACCAGCAGGTCGTCCGTCCGCGCAGATCCTCCCGCACCAGCCCGCTCCGGCAGCCGCGTCGCGGGCAGGTTCCGCCGTCGCGCCAGCGGTGGTTCATCAGCCACGAATCGGGCAGGTCACCCCAATCCGTGCCGACGGTCCGCATCGCCTCGCGCGAGACGTGGCGGGTCGTTTTCCAAAGTCCGTCGAGGGCCGCGTCGTCGAGGCTCCCCGCCGGGCGCTGGGGCGGCAGCCGCAACTGCCAGCAGATCTCGTCGGCCATCCAGTTGCCGATGCCGGGGAAGCCGCGCTGGTCGAGGAGCAGGGTCTTCAGCGGGGTCTTCGGGAAGCGGCGCACGAAGCCGCGCACCCACGCCTTCGTGAAGCGCGAGTCGAGAGGCTGCGGCGGCAGTTCGCGCCACCAGAGCGGCGGTTGCCCGTCCTCGACGAGGTCGAGGCTGAGCTTGCCGAACATGCGGTAGTCGCTGAAAACGAGGGAGAGCGAATCGAGCGCGAGGACGAGGTGCTCGTGCTTTCCGGACTCGTGCCTAGCAGGAGCGACGCCCAGCTCGCCCGACATGCCGAGATGCAGACCCAGCCAAGCCCCGCCGGAGAATTCGAAGAGCATCTGCTTGCCGTGGGCGTGGCTCGCGAGGAAGCGGCGTCCCGCGAGGCCGCGCTCGACCGCCCGCGCCGGGGCTTCGCGGAAGATGCGGGCCGCAGGGTGGGTGTGGACCTTGGCCACGGTGCCGCCGAGGCCGGGGTTCCACTGCTTGCGGTAGTATTCGACTTCGGCGAGTTCGGGCATAGGAGGCAAGGAGCGGGACTTTCCCAAGTCCCGGTTTGTTGGAGGGGGACTTGGGAAAGTCCCCTTCCTTGGTCCACCGACGACTCAACTGATCCCCCGCTCCGAAGCGCCGACGAAGTCGATGAGCAGGTCGATCTCTGGACTGCGGTCGGGCCACGCACGGAGGATTTCGAGGGATTCGCGGTAGTTCCGCTGCTCGCGATAGAGGACGCGGTGGGCCTTTTTGATCAGGGCGATCGCCTCTTCGGAAAAGCCGCGACGGCTCAGCCCGACGGAGTTGATGGCGCGGACCTTGCCCGGATTGCCGTCGGCGATCATGAAGGGAGGCACGTCCTGCACGATTTTCGAACAGCCCCCGGTGATGGCGTGCGCCCCGATCCGGCAAAATTGATGCACCGCCGTGAGCCCCCCCATGATGGCGTGATCGCCGACAGTGACGTGGCCAGCGAGAGTGCCGTTGTTTGAAAAGACCACATGGTCGCCGACGACGCAGTCGTGCGCGATGTGGCTGTAGGCGAGGAAGTTCCCGTGGCTGCCGATGACAGTGCAGGAATCCGGCGCGGTGCCGCGGTTCACCGTGCAGAATTCGCGGAAGGTGTTCCCCTCGCCCACTTTCAGATAGGTCGGCTCGCCGACGTATTTCAAATCCTGCGTCCGCTGCCCGATGGAGGCGTAGGGATGGAACTCGTTGTTCACCCCGAACTCGCTCGGCCCGGCGAGGGTGACGTGGTTGTGGAGGCGGCAGCCGTCGCCGAGCTTCACCCCCGCACCGATGACGGAGTAGGGGCCGACGACGATCCCGTCCCCGAGTTCCGCGCCCGGATCGACGATAGCCGTGGGATGGATTTCGTTCGCCATTTTCTCACTCGTGACCCATGACCCGTGACTCCTGCCCCCTTCAATCCATCAGGGCGAACTTCAACTCCCCCTCCGAAGTCGTCTCGCCGTTCACGCTGCAACGGCATTTCGCGTAGCCGATGTTGCGGCGCACTTTCAGGATTTCGGATTCGATCACGAGGGTGTCGCCGGGGAAGACGGGCTTGCGGAACTTCACGCTGTCGGCGCTCATGAAGTAGCCGATCTTGCCTTGGTTCTCGGGCTGGCGCAGCAGGGAGATGCTCGCGACTTGGGCCATGGCCTCGACCTGAAGCACGCCGGGCATGACGGGATGGCCGGGGAAGTGGCCTTGGAAGTAGGGCTCGTTGATCGTCACCTGCTTCACCCCGGTGCATTTGAACTCGCCGTCGAAGCCGATGATGCGGTCCACCATGAGGAAGGGGTAGCGGTGCGGCAGCACCTTCTGCACCTCGATGTTGCTCATCACGCCCTCGCCCGTGGGGATGCTCACGGAGGGGATCGCGGCGAGGGTCTGGGCGAAGGTCTTGGCCAGCTTTTCGGCCATCTGCGTGTTCGGCCCGTGACCGGGCTTCACGGCGATAACGTGGCCCATAATGCGCTTCCCGCTCAGCATCAGGTCGCCGACGAGGTCGAGGATCTTGTGGCGGGCGAACTCCTCGGGGTAGCGCATCGCCTCCTTGCTCATGACCGAGTCGCCCTTGACGACGACGGCGTTCTCAAGGCTGCCGCCCTTGATGAGACCTTTTTCGAGGAGGGGCTGCACGTCCTCGTAGAAGACGAAGGTGCGGGCGTGGGCGATCTCCTTCTCGTAAGTCTCGGGGGTGATCTCGGTGGAGTAGAACTGGGTCATGCGCCCGTCGGGACCGACTTGGGTGCAGGAGATGCGGAAGCCCTTGTCGGGCACGATGGTGAGGAGGGAGCCGCCCGCAGTCTCAAGGTGGACGGGCTCGCGGATCTCGAAGACGCGGCGGTTGGCGTCCTGCGCGACGATACCGGCCTTTTTGATGCAATCGACGAAGGGCCGGGCCGAGCCGTCGCCGATGGGCGGCTCGTTCGCGTCCATCTCGATGATGGCGTTGTCCACGCCCATGCCGACCAAGGCGGAGATGACGTGCTCGACGGTGTGGACCTTCACCGAGCCCTCGGCGAGGGTCGTGGCCCGCTCGACGGTCTGGACCTTGGAGACGTGGGCGTCGATGAAGGGCTTGTCGGGCAGGTCGACGCGGCGGAACTTGATCCCCGTGTTCACGGGCGCGGGCGTCATCGTGAGCGTGACCTGCTCCCCGGTGTGCAGGGAGGTGCCGGTGAGGGCGGCGGCGGACGCGAGGGTCTGTTGTTTCGGGGCCGACATGAGTGGGTCCGGGAGGGTTGGCAAAAGGGGAACCTCTAGCGCAGATGCGGGGATAGTCCAGTGTTTATGGATCGGGGTGGAGTTCGTGGGAAATCTGTGAAACCTTCCCCCATTCGCGGCAATTCGCGTTTCATTCGCGCAAATTCGCGTTCCTCTTCTTTTGGGACGCGAATGGCCGCAAATCCCCGCGAATGTTCGCGAATTCGGATCGGCGGGGCGTCTACCCCCGTCCGAACAGCGCCCGGCCCTCGGGATAGAGCTGCCCCAGCACCGCGACGAGGGCGGTGCGCAGCTCCTTGGCGAGATCGGCTTTCAAAACGGTGGCGTCGGGATCGTCGGCACCTTTTTTCCAGAGCTTGCCCCAAGCTCCCCGCTTCGCCTCGACCTGCTCGCCGACGAGTTCCTGCCATCGCGCCGGGTTGTTCACCGGATCGCGCCAGTCGCCGCGCCCGCGCCCGAAGTGGGCCACGGCGAGGTAGAGGAGGAGGATGGATTTGACCTGCTCTCGGAAATGGGCCTCGGACCAGCGCACCCGGTTGCGCCCGGTCTGGGCGAGGTTGTAGCCCTTGGCGATGGCGTAGGTGGTGCCGCCGCCCAGCAGCATCCCGACGATGGCCCCGCCGCCGAGGGTCATGCCGCCGGAGGCGAGGTCGGCGGCGAGTCCGCCGAGCAGCCCGGCCCCGATCCCGCCGATCACGGCGGCGAGCGATTCGTCGATGTCGGGTTTCGCTTCGAGGTTCCGCACGGATGCCTCGGCCAGCTTCGCCGCCGTCTCGCCGGAGAGTCCATGCAATGCGATGAGGCGCTTCACGGTCCCGGAGGTATGCGCGGAGAGGCGGTGGTGCATCGCCTTCTGGATGCGCTCCAGCTCGTGGTTGCTCTCGTTTTTCTGGAGGAGGAAGAGCAGTTTGCCGACGAGGCTTTGCTCCGGCAGCGGCTCGGTGTCGGCGAGGGCGGCGTGGGCGAGCCCGGCCATCGCGCGGATGGATTCGTCGAACACATCGAGTTGGCGGGAGGCCCACGCTTCGGAAAGGAGCCGGGCGGTCTCGCGCTTCGCGCCAGGGAGGATCTCGGCGGCTTGGGCGAAGATGCGGTGCTCTTGGATCCAGCAACGGGTGAAGGCGTCGAGGGTGGAGACGCGCTTGACCACGGAGTGCCGCGAAAGGCGTTCGCGCCATTCCTCTTCAAGGCGGCCTTCGTGCCCGGGATCGGGTGATCCGGTCTGGTTGAGGAAGACGAGGACTGGTTTGCCGATCCATTCGATGACCTCGATCTCAAGGTCGATGTAGCCGGTCTCCTCCGGCGTCTGCGAGGCATCGACAAGGTAAAGGACGACGTCGGCCTCGGACTGGACGTTGCGGATCGCCTCCTGGCTGCACCAGAGGGACTTGTCGGTGGCGCGGTCCCAGACTTGGTGGAGGAGCCAGCCGACAGGGTTATCGTTTGCGCGGAGGCGTTTGGCGAGCTTGGCGAGGTTCGCTCCGAAACCGGGCGTGTCCCAGAGCCGGGCGCGGCGTTCGCCCGATTCGATCAGCGGCCAAGCCTCGGGCACGACGGTGACGTGGGCGCTGTCGGCGACCTCGCCCACGTCACGGCGCAGCAGGGTGCGGGCGAGGGCGGTCTTGCCCACGTTGGTGTGGGAGATGAGGCTCAGCACGATCTCGTGGTCGGAGGCGTCGGGCATGGGGTCACTCGGGGTGGAGGATCAAGGCGACAGACTCGCCTTCGAAGAGCCGCCTCCACGCCTCCTCGCGGGCGGCGCGGCGCTCGGAGGCGTCGGGCAGGTCGCGCGCCTTGCGGTCGAAGGCCGAGGTTTCGAGCAGGACGAAGCGGACAGGGGTGAGCGCGAGACCTGACAGGGTGCGGTGCAGGGCAAGATGGGTTTCGCGCTCGGGGGTGGCGGCGAAGGAGAGCAGCGGCACGATCTCGGCCCCGTCGGCGCTTTCGCCCAAGGCGATATCCTCCTCCTCTCCGAAGCGGACCGGGGGCCGCCAGTCCGCCTCGACGGAAGCGCCGAACTCGTCCTCGAGGCGGCGGACGAGGGCGGTTTTGATGGCTTTGTCAGGGTCGAAGGCGTAGGGGACGAGGACGGCGCGGCGGGCCGATCCCGATGAGGTCGCGAGGAGGCGGGCGTAGTAGCGCGGCGCGGCTTCGCGGTAGGGCAAGGAACGCGCGAGGCGGGCGGCGCGGAACCGCCAGAGCAGGGCGAGGATCGCGCGGGGCGCGAGGACGAAGAGGGCGATGGTGAGGGCATACCAATGGATCCAGCGGGCCGCGTTCTCGCCGGGGGCGTCGGCGCCGCGGATGGCGTCGAGCTGCTTGATGGAGGGCAGTTCTCCCCCGCTGATCGCGACGGCGGGACCGAGGACGGTTTGGAGCAAGGGCCGGAGCTGGGCGCTATCCGAGATGAAGGTGCTCTCCCACACGGCGCGGTATTCGTTGGCGATGCCTCGGGCGTACATTCCTCCGATGGCCGAACCCGCGAGGACGAGGGCGGCGAGATGGAGGAGCGATTTTAGCCGCGCCGCCGTGGCCGGGGCGGAGAGCCGCGCCCAGCGTTTTTCAAAGAGGCGACGGGCCTCGGAGAGGACGCGGGAGGTGGGATCGTCCGCCGCGCCCGGAACCGTCCGCCGCGCGAAGCCGGCGAAGATTTTTTCAAAAAGCGCCGGGCTTCGCCGCGAGAGGAAGAGCCAGATCTCGCGCAGATAGACGAGCAGACTCCACGCGAGGATGCCGAGCAGGGGGAAGGAGAGGATGTTGATGCGTTTCTCCGGCCCGAGTTCGTTCGAGAGATAGCCGACGACGGCAGCGAGGAAGAGCAGACCGAGAACGAGTCCCGGATGCCGCGAGGGATGGGCAGGCGCGGCGGGATCGAGCCAAGCGGTGTCGGAAAGGCGTCCGTGGAGCCGCTCCAAGAGGGCGGCGGCGCGGGCGGAGAGAAAAGCCTCCTCGCGGGCGCGTCCGGGATGCGCGGGCAGGGGTGCGCCCGCCTCGCGCGAGGCCTCGTGGCGGTCTTGGAGCGGGAGGACGATCCCGCCCTCGTCGGTCTCCTCGACCGCCGCGAGCATGAGGATGTTGCGGGAGTCCTCCGGTTTCATAGCGGGACGGGCGGTTCGAGGACGGCGGCGCGTTTCGGGTCGTGGGCGTAGCAATGCGCCATGCCGATGGCGAGGGCGTCGGCGGCGTCGGACGGGGGCGTCTCGACGAGGCCTAGGAGGGCGCGCATCATGAAGGCGACCTGCTGCTTGTCCGCCGCGCCGCGTCCGACGACGGCCTGCTTCACCCGTTTCGGGGCGTATTCGTAGATCTCCAGCCCGTGCTCGGCGGCGGCGAGGAGGGCGGCCCCGCGAGCCGCGCCGAGGGTGATGGCGGTGCGGTAACTCTGCACGAAGATGACGCCTTCGACCGCGCAGACCTCGGGGGAGAACTCGCGGATGACCTCGACGAGGCGCTCCCGGATCGCGACGAGGCAGCCCGACTGGCGCAGGCCGGGGGGATTCCGGATCACGTCATAGGCCAGCGCCCGATGCGTCCGCCGACCGGAGGCAGGGGACGTTTCTTCGATCACCGCGAAACCCGTGTTCCGCAGCGCAGGGTCGATAGCGAGGACGCGCACGGGGGGAGTCTACGCGATTTTCCGGCGGAGGCATCCGCCTTTCACGACGGCGCGGTCCCCGGCTTGGTGTAGGGAGTCGTGACCTGCGGCAGCATTTGAAAATGCCGCGCGTTCAAGGTCGCCAATTCGAGCCGATGCTTGGCGGCGGTCGCGGCGATCATGCAGTCGGCGAGTCCGCATCCCAGACTGGCGCGGTAGTCCCGTCGGAAGAGGCCGGCCTGCTCGGCGATCTCCTGGGTCAAGGGCAGCACGACCATCGCGGAAAGCATCGTGGCGAGCTCGGTGCGCTCGCGGCCTTCGCGCACGCCTTGAAACAGTTCGGCCACCGTCACGGCGGAAATGGACACGGAGTCGATATTCGCCTCAAGGAAGGCGACCGCGTCGGCCTGCCCGCGGAGATAGTCGATGAGGATGTCCGTATCGACCAGCATCGGTCAAAACCGCTCGAACTCATCGCGCAAGGTCTCCAACGAAAGATCGTCCCGGTCCTTCCACAGCTCCCGCCCCGCCCGCAAGCGCCCGAGCCGATCCTGCGGGCCGAGACGGACCAGATATTGGTCGATCGCCTCGCGGATCACTTCGCTCTGCTTGCGACCGGACTCCGAGGCGACTCTGGCGACTCCTTGGGCCTCTGAAGAGGTGAGGTAGATTTGGGTGCGGACCATACATCATAATGTATAACCCGAAGCCGCATCGTCAAGCCCGCCTCAATCCTCGTAAATCCGCACGTTGGCGTCGCGTCGGAGTTTCTTGAGCCAGCTTTCGAGCTTCTTCTGCCGCTTTTCGATGGTGAGACGGCGGTCCACCTCCTCCTCGATTTCCTCGAAGGAGGGCGTCTTCTGCCCGACGCGGGCGTCGACTTTGAGGATGCGCCAGAAGGGGCCGTCGTCGAGGGGCTGGCTAACTTGGCCCGCGGACATGCTGTAGGCGATGCGGGTGAGGCCCTCGTTCAACTCGTTCTTGCCGATGACGCCGACGTAACCGCCCTCTTTCGCGAAGCTGTCGGCGGAGTGCTTCTTCGCGAGGGCGCCGAAGTCGCCCCCGCTGCGGAGTTGGCCCAGGACCGAGTCGAGCACCTTCTTCTGCGCCTCGTGGCTGCTCTCCGGGGTCTGCTTGGGGATGGACATGATGCGCAGCTTGGGCTGGCCGTCGGAGGCGAACTCGCCCTTGATCTCGCTGTACTTCAACCGCTTCTCCCCGGGGGTGTTCGGCACCACGTCCTCGCCGCCGTGCTTAGAGCGCAGGGCTTGGATGGCGATCTGGTCGCGCTGCATCTCGCGGAACTGGGCGATGGTCATGCCCGACTTCTTCAACTCCTCCAGAAATTTGTCGCGGTCGCCCTTGAAGCGCTCGGTGATGAAGCGGTTGACCGATTCGTCGACGTACTGGTCCTTGATCTGGCCGCCGAGCTTCTTGAATTCGCTGAGGATGAGGTTGCGATCGATGAGGTCCTCCAGCGCCCGCTCCTGCATGCGGCGGACTTCGCGCTGGGCCTCGGCCTTGCTGACCATGCCGTTGTTGCCCATCAGCCAGACCTGCACCTGCGTCGTCACCGCCTGGTCCACCATGGTCTGGGTGATGGGTTCGCTGTTGACGACCGCCTTGATGCGGTTCAGCTCGACCGGGGCGGCGGCGCAAGGAAGGGAAAGCAGGGCGGGGAGCGCCAATGCGATGGCAAGGGCCGGGAGCCAGTGTTGTTTCGTGTTCATGGGGCCGGGGGAAAACCAAGGCTACTTTCTCACAGGTCGATGACCCAGTCGAGGGCCGACTCAAGCCATTCCTCCTCGTTGTCCCCGATTAAACGCGGGAACTTGCCATTTATTTGAACATACTTGCCATTCTTCGTCAGCTTCAGCTTGCCCTCCTGCGTTTCGAGGACGCCGCATCCCTTCCGCGCGGCGTGGATGCGGATCTCGGTGGCGGTGAGGAGATGCTCGGTGGCGGGCGGCAGCTTGCCGAAGCGGTCGGTCCAATTCTCGCGCAACGCTTCGAGGTCCTCCGTGCGCGAGGCCTCGGCCAGCTCGCGGTAGGCGGTGATGCGCAGCCGCGCCTCGGGCATGTAAGCCGCCGGAATGAAAGCGGGGAGGCCGTCGTCGGGGTTCTTCAACCAAGCCGCCTCGTTGGTGCGGAGGAAGTCGATGCGCATGGAGAGGTCGATCCGGTCGGCGGAGGGCTCGCCTTTCAGTTTCGCCACGGACTGCTTGAGGAGCTGGCAATAGAGGTCGAAGCCGATCGCGGCGATGTGGCCGCTCTGCTGCGTCCCCAGCAGATTCCCCGCGCCACGGATTTCGAGGTCGCGCATCGCGATTTTGAAGCCCGCCCCGAGCGACGAGTATTGCTTGATCGCGTTGATGCGCTTGCGGGCGTCGCCCACGGTCAGCATGTCGGGCGGCAGCATCAGGTAGGCGTAGGCGCGACGGTCGGCACGGCCCACCCGGCCCCGGATTTGATAGAGGTCGGCGAGGCCGAAGCGGTCGGCGCGGTCGATGAGGATGGTGTTGGCGTTGGGAATATCGACCCCGCTCTCGATGATGGTGGTGCAGACGAGCACGTCGAACTCGTGCCGGATGAAGCGGCCCATCACGTCCTCCAGCAGATCGCTGTCCATCTGCCCGTGCCCGATGGCGACGCGTGCGCCGGGAACGAGATCCTCGATGCGGCGTTTCACCCCCTCGATGGATTTGACGCGGTTGTGGAGAAAGAAGACCTGACCCTGCCGCGCCAGCTCCTTTTCGATGGCCGAGCGGATGATGCGCTCGTCGTAGGGGCAGACCGTGGTCGCGACGGGACGGCGGTTCGGCGGCGGGGTGTCGATCACGGACATCTCGCGCACGCCCATCATGGAGAGGTAGAGGGTCCGTGGGATGGGCGTGGCCGAGAGGGTGAGGACATCGACGAAGCGCCACATCTCCTTGAAGCGCTCCTTGTGCTGCACGCCGAAGCGCTGCTCCTCGTCCACGACAACGAGGCCGAGGTTTTTGAACGCGACGTCCTTCGAGATGACGCGGTGCGTCCCCACCACGATGTCGGCGGAGCCGGAGAGAAGGTTTGTCAGAGTCTGCCGCTGCTCGGCGGGGCTGCGGTAGCGGCTCAGAATCTCGATCTTCACGGGGAAGTCGGACATGCGCTCGCGGAAGTTCCGATAATGCTGCTCCGCGAGCACCGTGGTCGGGGCGAGGATGGCGACCTGCTTGCCCGACATCACCGCCTTGAAGGCCGCGCGGATCGCAACCTCGGTCTTGCCGAAGCCCACGTCACCGCAGATGAGCCGATCCATCGGCTTGGAGCTCTCCATGTCGGCCTTCGCCTCGGTGATGGCGCGGAGCTGGTCGGGCGTCTCCTTGTGGATGAAGGCGTGCTCGAACTCCCACTGCCACTTGTTGTCGGGCGGATGGGCGAAGCCCCGGTGCGCCGACCGCTCGGCTTGGATCGAGAGAAGCCGCCCCGCGTAGTCGAGGATCGAGTTCTCCGCGTCGCGCCGCGTCCGCGCCCAGCGCTTGTCGCCGAGGCGAGAGAGCTTCGGCGCCTTCTTCCCCGTGCCGATGTAGCGCGAGACGAGATGGGCCTGGTCGAGGGGGACGAAAAGGCGCGCCGAGTCCTCGTATTCGATCTCCAGCACCTCCTGCCCGCCCTCGGGCGTCTCGCGCGTGCGGATGCCCTTGAACTTGCCGATGCCATAGTCGAGATGGACGACGAGATCGCCATAGCCATATTCGCGCAAGTCGGAGACCTGCTTGCTCGACTTCAACTCGCGGGCGAGGCGGTAGCGGCGGTGGCCGCGCTGGTTCTGATAGCGCCCGAAAATCTCCGCGTCGCTCAAGACCGCGAGCTTCGCGTCGGGGAGGGTGAAACCGCGGCTCAACGATCCGATGACGGGTTTGAGAAAGCCGTCCTTCCACGCCTTCTCGAAGATCAGTTCGGTGAAGCGCTCCTTCTCGCCCTCGGAGTGGAAGGCCATCAGCACGGTCCATCTCTCCTTCCTCCACTGCGCGATCTGCCGGAAGAATTCCTCGCGCCGCGCCTCTTGGAGAATGAAATCGCCCGCGCCGAATTCGCCGAGGGGATTGTCATAGCAGGCCCCGTCGAAGTCCTCGGCGAGGCCCGCCCGTTCGTCCGCGCCGCCGAGGATGCGGACTTGGGCGAGTTCGCTCTCGCAATCCACCGCGATGACGAGATCACCTTCGTCAAGGTAGTCCACGACGCGGCCCGAGGGCTCCAGATTCGCCTCGCTCAGGAGGATTTCGCAAGCGGCGACCCGCCCGATGGAGGTTTGCAAATCCACGTCGAACTCGCGCACCGACTCGATCTCGTCGCCGAACAGTTCGACGCGCACCGGATGCAGCGCCTGCCAGGAGAACACATCGACGATGCCCCCGCGCAAGGCGAACTGCCCGCGCTGGAAGACCTGCGCCTCGCGCTCGTAGCCCGCCGCTTCCAACTTCGCGGCGAAGGCCTCCAGATCGAGCCGATCACCGGGCCTCAGGCATTCCGCCTGCCGCGTCAGTGAACCCGGAGGCGGGGCGCTCTCCGTGAGCGAATCGGCCGTGAGCACGACGACGGCCTCGCCCTTTTCCCGCGTCGTCTCGTGCAACTCCTTCAGCACCGCGAGCCGCTCCGCGGCCGATTCGGGATCGGGCAGGGTCTCCTCGAACCCGGCCCATTCGTATTCCGGCAGGAAGAGCGCCTCGCAGCCCCACACGGCGAGTTCCGTCTGCATCACCTCCTGCGTCTTCACCTGCGGGCAGAGCACCCACACCGCCGAATCGAGACGCCCCGCCTCGCGCCAAGCCGCGATCGCCGCCGCGACGTAGAGCGGCTGCCCCGCCTCGGCGACATGGTCGATCACCACGGGATCCTCCGCCGTGGCGAAAGGCACGCGCTTCCAAGCCGCCGCGAGACGACGGCTCCGCCGCAACGGAGGCGTCGCAAGATCGAGCGCCCCGGTCTGTTCCCCGGACGATTTCAAAGCCGTGGATGCTAGCCGCAAACCCGCGCAGGAGAAAACGGATTCTCCCGCCTTCCGGAAGACGGCTTCAACACGGCTCTGCTTGAAGCGGGGCAGGGCAGACGACGGAACCCGTAGAGAAGTTCGTGAGAACTTCTCCCCGCGCGGCGTTTCGAGGGACGTTCGCCGAAGTTCAGGAACTTCGCTACGGCTCCGATGGAAGGAGTTGCCCACGGAATCCACAGAATTTCATGGAAAGGGATTAGGCACAGGAAGGTTCCATGAAATTCCGTGGACCTCCCCAACCCCTGCAAACAAGGCGATTTTCCTCAACACATTCAAACATTCTTATAGTTTTTACAAAAATTATGAGAAAATTCTAGATTTGTGATTTCATTCTTGCAAAAAAACGGCGGAACCGCTAAATTCCTTACGCATGTCCAAGGAGAACGCCGCTTTAGCCGAACGTGCCAAGAGGGCTCGTCGTATCGTCAAGAATCCCGCCCACTACAAGGTGTGTTTCGGTTGCGATTCGATCGTCGCCAGCAAGGTGAACATCTGCCCGAACTGCCACGCCTACCGCTTCGAGTGCGACCAAGTCCGGGTCGTCTCCCAAGCCAAGGCGCTCTCCACCCGCGAGCAGAATTCCGTCGTGGCCGAGGATCTGATCTGAAAGGCCCGACCTCCCGCCGAGGGCGGATCGCAGACAAGAAACTCCTTGCAAATCCGGTGCGATCCTTCATCTTGCCGCCCTCGCAATGTGGCGGTGCCGCCGCATCCCGGGATCGGGCAGATTCCAGAGCGGTCAAATGGGGCAGACTGTAAATCTGCTGGTTATACCTTCGAAGGTTCGAATCCTTCTCTGCCCACTCTCTTCTAAATCAAGGAGTTAGGAAGAGTAAAAATTCACACCCCCTGTCGGCGGACCATAGCGTTGCAGCCGTTGGGGTTCTCGCCTCGTCGATTCGGACAGCGAAAATTTCTTCGCCCCCGCCTCAGTAGCCCGCTTTCGCCAGCAATTCGGAGACTTTGAGGTCGAGAGCGCGGGTGATTCTCTCCAGAGTGGCGACGTTCGGACATCTCTCGCCACGTTCCAGATAGCCGATGTAGTTCCGATGGTGGTCGGATTGAAGGGCCAACTCCTCTTGAGTCAGCCCCAATTCCTCCCGTCTAGCTCTCACGGCCAAGCCAATTCTGCGGCCAATCTCCCGTTGCTCTGTCTGAATTGCGCCCAACGGAGATTCTGTAAGCGTTGGGTTTCCTTGCGTCTGCCCACAGAAAGTTGTATACGAGACTTGATCGAGATTTTGGAACCGCTAAAATGTCGGGCATGGGCGGGGACGTGATCCCAAGGAGCCTCGCCCTTCGCCGATGATCCCCTCCCCTCCTTCCAAGTCCAGCACGAGCCAGCGCCCTCCTCAGCCTCCCAAGGAAATCCCCAGCAATCCATGTCCTATCTAATCTTCCATAACGACGAGCAAAGCGGCCCCTTCGAGGCCGAGCAGATCAGGGATTTCGTCGAGTCGGGCGAATTGCCTGAAACGGTGTTCATATGGCAGGAAGGCATGGCTGATTGGACGCCCGCAAACTCGATCATCGCCTTTGCGCAAACGAGCCTCGCAGTCCCTTCTCTCCCCGCCTCGAGCATGGAGTTGCAACCCGTGATCGACTCCCATGCCGTTGAAGTCGTCGGAGCCGCCGGTCGGATCGAAAGGACTTTTGACGATGCGTTCCGCAAGCTGGTTTCCGACGAACAGGACCCGGCGCTGTGCGGAAGATTCTCGCCAAGGTGAACGACCTCCTGATCAAAGGCGAAACCGTGGATTACGTCTGCGTCCAACGAAAGCCGGTCATTACGATCTCCCCCGATGCGATCATTCTCACGAACCGACGATTCATCGTGGCGAGGCCGAAGCTGACTGGCTTCACTTTCCAAGATATTCTCTGGAGACAGGTCCACGACGTTCACCTCAGCGAACAGATGCTCGGCGCGACGATCTCGTGCCTCCTCGTTGGCGGACAGAAGGTTTCTCTGGACAGCCTTCCGAAAAAACAAGCAAGGAGGGTCTATGCCTACGCTCAGGAAATCGAGGAGCGCATGATCGAAGAGCGGCGCGAACGCTCGCTGGAGGAGAAGCGGGCCGGAGCCGGAGGCGTCACGGTCCAGACTGCGTTTGCCGCGCCTTCGCAAGCGGCGGCTCCCCAAGAAGACCCGATCGCCCAGCTTACCAAGCTGAAACAGATGCTTGATGCCGGATTGATCGGACAGGCCGAATTCGACACGAAGAAGGCAGAGATTCTCCGAAGGATGTGAGGCGACGCATGGCCCGCGCCGACATTTCCCTTCACCATCGGTGACGTGATCGCAGACTGCAATAGGATCACCGCATCCCGGAATCTGCGCCTGAATTACAAGAAGCATGGGACCGACGCCCAATCCGCGAGCTATTTCGTGAATGATCCAGAGCGCATCATCATCACCTTCATGGCCGAAGAAGGCGAACGCTTCCGCTCCTTCTTCTTTATCGGCAGTGGCGATGGCACGCTCCAATCTGGAGTGGACTCCCTTGCTTCTTGCGTCTGCCTCTTCCGCGCGTTAGAACCCAACCTCACCCAAGAAGAGGCGGCTTCCCTCCGGCTCCACCGCCAAGCCTCCTCCAAGGACCTCAAGCGTTGCGAGGAGAACCCCTCTCCGCCTCCAAGCAGGTCCTTGGGGGATCGGCTCGATCCCTCCATCGCTCCGGATACCTTCCGCCCGCCCCCCTCTTTCAAGCCCGCATTGATTCCCTCGCCGAAATAAGGCACACTGCACAGGGTCGGGCCGACGACTCGACCCTCTTTCCTTCCCCCACCCTCCATCGCCTTGGACCGCCTCTCCAAATCCCGAGTCCCGCTCCTCGCCTTCGCCGCCGGACTCGTGTGGACCGCCGCCGCCGCCTCGCACGCCGCCCCCATGCGAAAGGACAAGCTCCAAGCCATCGACCGCGAGATCGCCGCCTCGATCTCACGCGGCGACATCCCCGGCGCGGTCTTGCGGATCGAGTCGAAGGGCGAGGTCTACGAAAAGGCCTACGGCAAACGCCTCGTCTCGCCGGGTTCGGAGGCGATGACGGCGGACACGGTTTTCGACCTCGCCAGCCTGACGAAGGTGATGGCGACCACTCCGTCGATCCTGAAACTGCTCGGGGAAGGCAAGCTCTCCCTCGACGATCCCGTGGCGAAGTGGATCCCCGAATTCCTCTCCGGCGGCGTCCGGCCCGAGGCGGCGGAGCCAGTGCCGCTCCCGGAGGACCGCGCGGGCATCATCGTGCGCCAGCTCCTCTCCCATTGCAGCGGCCTGCCACCGGGCATCTTCCTGAGCGAAGGGGATTTCTGGGGTTACAGCGAGGGCGTACGCCGCGCCGCCACCGTCGGCCTGCTGGAGAAGCCGGGGACGCGCTTCCGCTACAGCGACGTGAATTTCATCCTCCTCGGCGAAATCGTGCGCCGCGTCTCGGGCGAGCGACTCGACACCTACGCGGCGAAGCATTTCTTCGCCCCGCTCGGCATGGACGACACCGGCTACCGGCCCGACCCCGCCCGGATGGAACGCATCGCCCCGACGACGATCCTTCCGGAATACGGACTCCTCCGCGGGCAGGTCCACGATCCCACGGCACGGCGCATGGAGGGCGTCGCGGGCCACGCCGGGCTGTTCGGCACGGCGAAGGACGTCGCGGCCTACGTGTGCTGCTTTCTGAACGAGGGAAAGCACGGGGACCAGACCCTGCTCGATCCGGGCTGGGTCAAGCAATCGACCACGAACCAGCTTCCCGCCTCGCTCGGCACGGGGCGCGGCCTCGGCTGGGATCTCTCCTCGTCCTTCGCCAGCCAGCGCGGCGAGAGATTCCCCCTCTCCGGCTACGGCCACACCGGTTGGACCGGTACGTCCATCTGGGTCGATCCCGCCTCGGAGACCTTCGTCATCCTCCTCACGAACCGCAACCATCCCAGCGAAGCCGGGCGGATCAAAGCCCTGCGCATCCTCGTCGGCACCCTCGCGGCCGAGGCCGTCGGCTACACCAAGCCCGTCCCCGCGCCCGAGCCGCCCGCCGCCCCGCCCACGCCATCCCCCGCGCCCGCGGGCGGCGTACGCAACGGCATCGACGTGCTGGAGCGCGACGGCTTCGCCCTTCTCGCCGGATCGAAAATCGGCCTCATCACCAACCAGACTGGCATCAACCGCGAGCGCCGCTCCACCATCGACCTGCTCGCCGAAGCGCCGGGAGTCGAATTGAAAGCCCTTTTCTCCCCCGAACACGGCATCCGCGGCCTCCTCGACCAGGACTCCATCGACGACAGCACCGACGCCGCCACGGGGCTGCCCGTCTACAGCCTCTACAAATCCGAAAAACGCAAACCCACACCCGAGCAACTGGAGGGTCTCGACGCCCTCGTCTTCGACATCCAGGACATCGGCTGCCGCTTCTACACCTACGTCTCGACCATGGGCCTCGCGATGGAGGCGGCGAAGGAGGCGGGAATCCGCTTCGTCGTCCTCGACCGCGTCAACCCCGTCGGCGGGGTCGTCGTCGACGGACCGGTCCGCACCGGCGAGGGCAACGACTTCGTCGCCTTCCACGACCTCCCCGTGCAGCACGGCATGACCGCCGGGGAGCTCGCGAGGATGTTCAACGCCGAACGCGGCGTCGGGGCCGATCTGGAAGTCGTCCCGGTCGAAGGCTGGGACCCCGCGACGCGCTTCGACGGGACCGGTTTGCCTTGGGTCAACCCCTCGCCCAATATGCGCAGCCCCGCCCAAGCCCTGCTCTATCCCGGCGTCGGGCTCATCGAGTTCACCAACGTCTCTGTGGGCCGGGGCACGCCCTCGCCTTTCGAGCACATCGGCGCCCCTTGGATCCACGACGGACGGCTCGCCCAGCGCCTCCGCGCGCAAAATCTCCCCGGCGTCGAAGTGCTGCCCGCCCGCTTCACCCCCGACGCCAGCGTCTACAAAGGCGAGGACTGTGCCGGGGTGCGTTTCTATCTCAGCGACCGCGAGCACTTCCGCCCCCTCGATCTCGGGATCGAGCTGATGCGGGCGCTGCACGCGCTGCACCCGAGGACCTTCACCCTTGAGGAGAAAGGCGATGTCCTCCTCCGCCACCGCCCGACCCTCCGGGCCATCCTCGCCGGGGCCGGACGCGACGAAATCCGCGCCCTGTGGCAGCCCGATCTGGAGCAGTTCTTGAAACGGCGCGAATCCTATCTACTCTATCCCAGACCCTGACCCCATGGGAAGACGATCGAGCAGCGATGGAAACGGCGGCGGCGACCCGTCGCGCTTTTCCGTGGAGAACTACGAGCGGCCCGTCCTCGAAACGCCCAACGGCTCGTCGCGCGTCCTCATGCACAGTTGCTGCGCCCCCTGCGCCGCCGAGGTCATGGACGCCCTCGCCGCCTCGAAGATCGAGACCACGATCTTCTTCTACAACCCCAACATCCATCCGCGCGACGAATACGAGATCCGCAAGCAGGAGAACATCCGCTACGCCGAGAAGCTCGGCATGGCCTTCGTCGACTGGGACTACAACGCCCGCGACTGGTTCGACCGCACCAAGGGCATGGAGCAGGAGCCCGAGCGCGGCATCCGCTGCACCGCCTGCTTCGACATGCGGTTCGAGGTGACGGCCGACTACGCGGCGGCGCACGGCTTCGACCTCATCTCCAGCACCCTCGGCATCTCCCGCTGGAAGAACATGGACCAGATCAACGGCTGCGGCGAGCGAGCCGCCGCCCGCCATCCCGGCATGGCCTACTGGACCTTCAACTGGCGCAAGGAGGGCGGAGCCCAGCGCATGATCGAGATCTCGAAGCGCGAGGAGTTCTACCAGCAGGAATATTGCGGCTGCGTCTACAGCCTGCGCGACACCAACGCTTGGCGCGAGGAGCGGGGCCGCCCCAAGATCAAGCGGCTCGTGAAGTTCTACGGGCGCGACGCCGTGCTCGACGACGGCGGCGACAGCGGAAGCGGGGAGGCGGATTGATCCGCCCCCGCATTTCCCCTTGAAAATCCGCCCGCAACGGGGACACTAACGACCCGCCGCATGGTTCCACCGGACCGGTCCCACGCGGCGTTCTCCGATTGCCCCCTTCGTCCCATCGGCGAAGCGATCATGGAGGGATGGCTGAGTCCGGTTTAAGGCGCTCGACTCGAAATCGAGTGTAGGGAAACCTACCGTGGGTTCGAATCCCACTCCCTCCGCCATTATTATCAAGGGGTTACGCTTGCTGTCAAGTTTTCTGGAAATTCGACGATTTGCATTTGGGGCCCGTTTGGGCCCCGGGATCGAGAACCGCCCAATCCTTCGTCTCCTTTAGTCCGCCAGAGGTGATGGACGCAAACGCTCTTCAATCTTTGCGCTGGTATCGGCGAGTTGAGACCCCGTCCTACCGACTGGAACCCTGGTGGCTTGGACCGATCGGGAAGAATGAGCGACGGGAAACCGATCTGACCAACGGTCTGCTTACCCGGCTTGACCCCAGGAAAAGGAGGCAAATTCGAGTCGCGCCCTGGCTTTGGGAGGTGCTGCGCCGTCATCCTGATTTTGAGTTCATTCTGATGGCCTACCGGTCACAGGTTGGTCCTTATCCCGATCCAGCCCGTCAAGAATCCGCAAGTGCCGCCTCGGCATTTGAGGCATGGCTCCACGCCCGACGGAACTTTCTCCGTCAATGGGAGGGCCGGGGTGAAATGCTGATAGGGGCGCTGGTCGAATGTGCCCATCTCACCTGGGAGGATCTCCACCAAACAAGTCCTCAACAAGCTTGTCAGGCGAAAGAACCTGGACGGGCGTGCGAGGTCGATGCTTTTCCGCATCACTTCCGCGGAGTAGCTAGGCTGAACTTTGAGATGGGCTTGAAGGAGTTTCTCGGTAATCCCATCAACTACGTCAATGACGAGATGCTTGTTCCGGATACGACGGTCTTTGTGCCCGGATTGCCGCCGGAGGAACTTGTTTCGCGCCTCTTTTATCGCAATCGAGACGAATGGGGAATCAAGGGGCTCCATGATTATACGTTGGGTGAGTTCAAGAACGCAGCTCATTCCCGGGCGAGGAAGCTGCTGGTCCTTGAGTATGACGATGGTGCTTCGGTGGAGGTACTGACCGAGGAAATACGGCAGCATCTGAAGACGCAGAAGTCAAAAGGGTGGGGGAGATCGGAGAGGTCGGCACGCTCAAGCTGGCGACTGACTCCGGAGTCTTTGGAGAGGCTCTACTTGCTCGACATGGACTCTCCGACCAGCGGAAACTTGAGGATCTCAACCAAGGACTTGAAGGCGGTCCAGAAAGATTTTTCAAGGTTCAATCTGAAGCTCGAAGACAGCATCAAGTGAGACATTGAAATCCGGCCCGTTCTTCGGAGCTGTAGATTGTGTGGTAATGCCACTCGACCGCAGGAAAGAGCGAATTCCCATGCGGCAAATACTGTGAGCACAGTATCTTCGCCTTCAATTTGCCGACCGCCTGCTTGGCGCAGTGTTCCTCCCGCAGCACCAGGAGCAAGACCATCAAAAAAGAGGAAGCCCAGCACGAGCTTCAGTTCCAGACACGCTACCCGCAAATACTGTGAGCACAGTGTTGTCGCTTTCAGCGTGTCGGGCCTCTGCTTAGTATCATGTCCCCTTCAGGTCACCCGAACGGGACATGAGCATGATAATCAGGACAAAAGAAGCTGTCGAAGAGACTGTCGAAATCCCGATGCCGGAAGCCTACTTCCGAAATCTGGGTATTGGTTCCCGCGCGACTTTCTTCCGGTGGGAGAAGGCGGGCCTTCGCATCGTTCGTGTCGGAGGACGCCGATTTGTGTATCGCTCTGACCTGAAAGCGTTCCTCGAAAAAATGGATCAGGACTTGGCGAAAGGTTCTGACTAGGAGGCGGACGTGTAGGCGTGAGAAGGGTATTCGATTGGACCAGTTTCAAGAGACGCCCGGCCATACCTGAACTGAAGCTGACAAACATGCCCGGCTAACAGGAAAACTAAGCAACACTATCCGCCCACTCACGACTGCTCTTCCTTTCCGTGCTCGGTGCTGCTTGTGACTACGGACTATCAAGAAATGCGGCACGATGATCGACACTTTCGCAGCAAACCTTGAAGCTCGCCTCCGTTCCGGGGTGCTCGAGGGACTCAAGCATCGAGAAATGGAGGACTGGAACCTCATTTCCGACGGACGTAAGCTCGTAGGGAAGCGCCTCGAAGACCGGGTCGTCGCCGTGCATAAGCAGACGGGCTTGAGAGTTGTGCTGAGCGGAGCTTTTCTGAGAAGGATCGAAATGTCTTTCCCGAGGCTGGTACCCTTGTGCCCCGAGCGTCAGTGTCGCAGCGAAGCTGACATGAGCCTCCGTTGGGACAACCTGTTCACGATCCTTGAAACTCTTGGTCCGAACATGCGCCAGCGGCAGTTCACTTTCACACGCATCGATCTCGCCCTGACCTTGAATCGCAATCCCCGTCGTGTGCTTTCACTTCATCGCAACGCGCGGCACCGTCGCATTCGCCGAGAGACCGAGTGCTACTACAACGACCGTCCGGGCGTGGCACGAAAGGGGAAGGTCCCTTACCACATGGACGCGCTGAATACAGTCGTCTTCAACGGATCCTACATGCGAATCAGCCTCTATGACAAAGTGTTCGAGGTCTGCAAGTCCCTGACTGAAGTCCCCGACTTTCCCACCGGCCTGCGCGTCGAAGTGGAGCTCAAGCAGGCCAAGCGCATTGCTGCAATCTTTGGAAAGCCGGCAGGACTATCTGTGTCGCTTGGCGACCTGTCGCTGGCCAAGTGTTACAACGTCTTCCGTGATATCCTCGGGCAGTTCGAAATCCCGCAAGGCAACCGTCCGGCCAAACTCGACCTTTCGAGCTGTCTTGCCATTCTCGAGAGACATCCAGAATGCTGGGATGACTTGGGAGCTATGCGCCCCCTCGACGCTTACCGTCTCTTCAACGGCGTCGGGGATGAGCAGTTTCGTAGAATGCGACGTGATGTGTCGGCCGTGGAGTTCTGGCTCGATGACTTCCAGTGGTCGAAGGTGCTGCCAGTGGATCGCCTCCCCGAGATGGTGGACATTGGAAAAGGGGGGATACCCTTGGCTACACCCTCAAATCCCGTGGAAATCTTTCGCAACCCCTAAGCTCCTCACACACGCATCTCGTGACCACAACATCTTTCGTCGGCACAAGCAAGCATCACCTCCTCAAGTATACCCTTCGAGACAACGTGGGGGAAGCCTGCGACCCTACGTTGTGGAGGTCCCAAGTGTAGTCTCGCCGGGCGCGACGAGGGCGTAGCCCGTCGGAGCGTCCCGAGCAAACTACACCTGGGACGACTTGGAGCCGCATCAAGTCATCAGCAGGCACGTCTCCAACTTGCACGAAGTCCAGAGCCCCCCCCCAACGATAACCATGGTCACTCCGCCCTGGACCCCCCTCCGCACCTGGAGCATGCGAGCTGGCAACTGCAGCGGGACGACGTGGAGCAGGATCCCCGCTACCGCAAATGGATGGGCCTGCTCATGGCCCCGGGTTCCTCGCTCGGTGGAGCCCGTCCCAAGGCCGGAGTGCGGGACGAGCAGGGGGAGCTCTGGATCGCCAAGTTCCCCGGCCGCAACGACGAGCGCGACATGGGTGCCTGGGAGATGGTGGCGCATCGGTTGGCAAAGCTGGCCGGGGTGGAGGTGGCCGAGGCTCGTCTCGAGCGATTTGGAGACCGGCAGCACACCTTTCTCGTTCGACGCTTCGACCGCTCTCCCGGCACCCGGGGAGCAGAGAGAATTCATTTTGCCTCGGCAATGACCCTGCTCGGATACAACGACGGCGCGGACCATTCGGGAGGAGTGAGCTACCTCGAGCTGGCGGAACTGCTCATCCGCCAGGGGACCAAGCCGGATTGCGACCTTAGGGAGCTCTGGCGGCGCATCGTCTTCTCCATCGCGATCCGGAATATCGACGACCACCTTCGCAACCACGGCTTCCTGCTCACCCGGGGAGGATGGAGACTTTCGCCGGCCTTCGACCTGAACGCGGATCCGGATGGCCAGGGGCTGAGCTTGAACATCACCGAAACCGACAACTCCCTCGACTTCGAAGTGGCCCGGAAGGTGGCGGAGTACTTTCGTCTCGAACCACGGGACGCCGACCGGGTCCTCGGCGAGGTGAAGCAGGTGGTCGCCTCGTGGCGGGAAATGGCGAGCGAGCTCGGGATCACTCGATCCGAGCAGGAGTCGATGCAGTGGTGCTTCGGGAGTTGAGCCTGCAATGTTGAACCAGCCCGGGGAGCTTCCCGGTTGGGCGGCTGCTCCGTTTCCCGAGCGTCAGGCGCGAAAGCCCGTGCCAACAGCCTTGGCGGACGGTGAAAAATTTGTCGAGCGTTCGACACAGGATTGTGAACCGGCTGTGATTCTGTTAGGTTTTGTTCTATCTTGTTATCCATTAGGGTGTTACATCGACAATGGTCGCTGGAAAAGGTTGACAGATGATCCAGACTCCATAGTTGGTATGGTGCCTATGATTATTCAGTGCCTTCGTGACTCAGCAGCCGGTCAAGGAAGGCCAGGGCCACCGGATTACCCGGCGGAAGGGGAGGGTCTATCCTCGTCCCCGCAGGTAACCATGGGAGGGATAGCTTCGCCTCCTGTTCGGTCACTTTGGGTAGCACCTCACCCGTGGGGAGGATGAGAGCTACCATTCGTGGTGGAGAGCTATAGCTCATGAACTGCACAGGTGTGGCTGTGTCGGTGGAAGAGGAAGTCTCCCGCATGTGGGGACTGCTCCAGGACTCCTGCACCGTCTTGCAGAGGTCCACCCGTGGGGATTCTTCCCCGGTTGGTTCGGGTATTCGGCGCTGCCGTTAGCCAAGGGCCTGTCTCGATTTCTCTTGGCCCGCAAGGATCGCGCATTAACCCGGGGGACCAGCAGTGACAGTTTAAACGAGAGAGCAACTAATCCGTCAGTCGGCCAGCGAATTCCTCTACTCCGACCCCGCACGCACCGCAAAAATCCAAGGTCTCGAGGAAGTCCAGTCGGCGTTCTCCCACCTCTGCCTTCGAGACATAGCTCTGCGGTTTACCGAGCATCTGGGCTAACTCCTTTTGGGTGAGACCGGCATCGACGCGGATCTGCCGGAGCAGATCACGAAAGCGCTGATGTCGGGCCGAATAGTCCATTAAGGACGATTTTCGACGTCTTCGACTTGTAACCCAATATGGGATAATTTTCCTTTACCCTTAGGTGTTTACGAGTTCATTCTAGGTCCAGCAACCCTTCGGAGTTCATGCCGGAAGCTTTCTACTACGCCGATACAAACTCCCAGCCTGTGGGACCCCTTTCGCTTGCGGAAATCCGAAAATTTGCCAACGCGGGGGTGGTACCCCGGGACGTGATGGTCTGCGAGGCGGGTGGAGACAACTGGAGGAGTCTCGATGCCATGGACGGGGGTGGGATAGACCGAAGGCCTGCCTTCGCGCCTTCCGCAGCAGCAAGCCCCTTGGCGGAAATGCGGCCCGCAACGCTCGTGCGCACCCTCAAGATCACCTACACCGCGACCATCCTCGTGGCCTTGGTTGCCTTTGCCTTGAACACCGGAACGGGTCGTGGGGCCGTGCAGAGCGGCGATCCGTACTACTCGGAGGGGTTCGACGCGCTTGCGATGACTCTCACTCTCTTGTCGATCGCGGGGAGCTTGGCCCTGATCTACCTTCTTGTCCTCTCGCTCCCTGAACGGCATCGGTTCACCACCCCGGTCAAGGCGGCCGGTTTTCTCCTCATTCCGTTGTTCGCGAGCTATTGGGCGTTCCGGCTTCTGCCCGGTTTGGTAAAGGGCACGCGAGAGTGGTGGCTGGAATCCGCTCCCGGAAAGTCCGGGCGTCTCGCGTGGCTGATACCTTTCGCGGTAATCACCGCTGTTTTCATGGCGATCAGTGGAATCCTCGAAGTGGTCGGCGGCGTCTGGTTCCTGGGTGATCCGCCCGCCAAGGGTTGGGAGGGAATGATTCTTCTCTCCGGTTTGGCTTACATGCTCGGGGAGTCCGCCTTCTTCCATTTTACGTTGTCTCTCCTTCACCTGCTCAGAGGGCTGATCGACCCGGGGGACTACGAGAGGGAGGTGCTCAAGGCGAAACAAACGCCCTTCTGGAAGTTCCGGCCCGGTCCCTGGAGTCCCTCTTACGCCTTTCTTTTCCCCATCATTTTCATTGCCGTCTGGACGATGCGGACACCGCAGTAGCAGGCGCCCTCTCCCCATGAGCGACTTCTATTATCTCAACACGGAGCAGCAAGCGGTCGGGCCGATGAGTCTCGAAGGTATCCGCAAGCTGGTCGACGCCGGGATTATCGATGCCGGAGTCCTCGTCTGCCCGGCCGGCGAGCAAGAGTGGAAACCACTTCCGGAGCGGAACGAGGATGCGACCGCCTCGGTCGGGCCGCCGCGAGTACCTCCACCGCCCCGTTCGCATCCCTCCGAACCGGCGGTCCGCCCTACAGCTTCTTCAGCGGTTCCCCCCGACTGGTTTCCGCTTGCCTCGATGATCGCGGGGATCACGGCGGTTCTCGCGCTCTTTTCATCCATCCCCCTCCTTGCAATTCTCCTCGCTGTCCCCGCGCTTACCTTGGGAATCCTTGCCATCCGACAGAGCGTGATCGGAAACAAGCCCTTCGCCGTGACCGGGATCACCACGTCATCCTTGGCGCTGGTGGTCTCGATCGGATTTTTCCTGCTAGGTTCCATCGGAGGATCCGTGGGCAACCCGGAGGCAGCCGCCATCGAAAAAGCCCTCGAAGAGGATCAAGCCATCTACCGCGAGGCGAAGTCCAGGTTTCCAAACAACGCTGCGCAGGCGACCCGCCACATCGCGGAGAGAATGCAGCGCATCGACATCACCCGTTGCCCTCCCGAGTTTCGCCTCGCCTTCCAGCAGCACGTCAACTCCTGGGCTCAAGCCGCACCTTACATTCAAGCCGACACGCCCCTTTCGGCCTTCTTCGAGGGTCTGTATGCCGGAGCCACCGACGACTACCGTCTCCTTGGCCTTTCGAATCACCAAGCCAACGTCGCGAAAGAGCAGATCGGCGCCACCTACCGCGTCGTGCTCAACGTCGCGGCAGCCTACGGCGCCCGCATTCCTGATTCCTGACCCATCCCTCACTGCCGCAGCATGTCCACCGCCCGCTACTACTACGCCAACGAGGAGGACCAGCCGGTCGGCCCCTTCGCAAAGGACGACCTCGCGAAGATGATGAACGCGGGTGCGATCCATCCGCAAACCTTCATCTGCCCTGAGGGCGGCCGGGAATGGGTGCGCTTGGATTCTTTGATCTCCGGACCCTCGTCTATTCCTCCGGTGACTGCTCCTCCGGGTCGAACACGGGAGATAAACCCCAGCGATGCGAAACTCGAGAAGAACGCCGGTACCGCCGCCGCCGCATCAGTTCTCTTTCCCGTCATCGCCATCATCCTGAACCTGATCGACGCTGCCGTTCCGTTCCTGTTCGTTGGCGGACGGAGTATCGGGAAGCTGCTGATCTTTTTCCTCATCGGTCTGCTTGGCGTGCTCAACGCCCGCAAGCTGTTGAAGATCCCCGGTATCGCCGCCCGAAGACCCAGGGTGGTTTTCGTCGCCTGGACCGGAATCGCGTTGTTCGCCTTGTCCGTCGTCTTACTCATCGCGCTGGCTCCGGGGTTCGGGACTCGGTGATGCAGGCGTCACGGGAGGAGGTGGTAGTCACCCTCTCTCAAACCGGATTCGTCCAATGCAGCACCTTTTGAATTTGCTGCCACTCCCGCAGGGGCAAGGGTCATTTCTTCCAGGTTTCCTGGCGTTGCCGGATGGAATCATCTTCCGCGGCTTCTCCCGGTCGGCCTTCAGCATTATCTCCATCTCTTCGTCATACTCCCATTCGCCTTCTAACCACTGGGCTACTTCGAACGCCCTGTCGGTATTTTGATCGATACCGATGGCTACGGTTGTGTTGGCTCTGGCCCTGTAGTGCTCCAAACGGGTGCGGATTGTCACAGTTTGGAAAAACTCTCTCTCGGACAGTGTGCGATGCGCCATGACGTTCACGACTACCGAACCCTCTCGGACTGTTATCCTCAGAACTCTTTCCCCCAGCGCCGACCGTGATCTCAGCTCACCGAACGCCGAAGCGAATTTTGTGAGAGTCGAATTACTGAGCCCGAGTATGGCGAAAGCGATCCAGCGAGCGCCATCGTCAACACGGACCCTCAGTTCATCCAGGACCGCACGCACTTCTTCAGGAACATCCAGCTCCACGGGTTCGGTTGGAGCCTTTGTCCCATACCAATCCGCAACATAGTAGGGCGCAAAACGCTCCTCACCGCCATTGAACGCGATAAAATTGTGCTCCGCGCCATTCCGAATTTCATCCCGGTTTTCGTAAACGTCCGGGTGCAGGCGGTTGTCCAGATACTGGCCAAAAATGTCGAGTTCGTCCCCCCTCAGGCCGATCTCCAACTTCTGGTGGGCGATCCGTCGTTCGATGTAGTGCAGGAAAACGTCGGGGGAGCTCGCGAATCGGGTGATGACTTCAAGGTCATCGATACAAACGGACCAAGGATACGCGTCACCTTTGAACAATCCGAGCCGCTGGGTTATGGCAAGCTGGGTTGGGATTCCGAAGAGATGCTGCAAAGTTACGGAAATTGGCATGACCCTACGCAAGGCAGCCTCATCCACTTCCACAATTCGATTGGTGGCTTTTTCCTTGAGCTTCAGCCTACCGTTCACTCCCAAGGCCCGCACCAGCCGCTGGGTCTGGGAAAAGGCGTCTTCGATGTTCTTATAGATCGCGTTCTTCAGCTTGTTCTCGCCGCCGCGAAACGCCGCTTGGTCAATCTTCCTGCCTTTGGACTCGGCAATGACCAGAAAGGGACCCCACACGACCACCATGTCTGCCTCCGTCTCCCCACCCGGATGATCCGGGTCCGGGTAACATGCATTGACGATGACGTTTTCAGGAGGAAAAAGCCGTTTAAGGTAGTTCGCGGATTCCTCCTCCATCCATTCCGAAACTCTCCGCCCATAAGAGTCCCTCAGTGAGATATCGGACCTGGCGAGTGCATCGAAGTAGTTGAACACGGCGTCGAGAGCCACCACACCGTGCCCGACGAAGGCACTCTCCGAATTCAAAAAGATTACCGGTCGATCTTGCAAGTCGACCACACGCCCTACTTCCGGGAGGGATTCCGGAGTAAGGCCAAAGATTCTGCGGAACACTTCCCATTCCGCTCTTTCCATCCCGTTCAGGCGCGTGGCTACTTCGTCGAATGTCGGAACCCACGTGTAGCCCATTTCGGCAACGAAGTGTTGGAGCTCAATTCCCAACTGGTCCCGCTGGCTCAGATCCTCCCGAATTTTCTTTTCGGCTCTCTTTAGCAATTCGGAAACCCGTTCCTTGTTGTCGTTAATGTTATCCTCGATTTGCCCGAGCAGCGCCTTAGCAATCTCGGCAGACCTCGCAGGCCCGATTCCCGCCAACGCTGTCAGCTCAGCCTCGAACGGACCGAGCACCTGTGTGATTCTCCGGGATACTTGGCCGGGGTATGCGGAACCCCGCACCACACCTGAATGCAAACGAAGATGAAGCTGCAAGGCGTCGTGCTCGGTTATCGACCCCACATCCGATTCATTGAACGCCTCGCGCAATGCGTAGAATCTCTGGAAGTGGGTGATAGCATCTATGCCAGCCTGGATGCTATCGGAGTCGAACTCGTCCGTGTTTCCGAAGTGTGGCATCAGGAGGTAGGCAGCGAGTTCGATGGCTGCTGGTGCAGGCCGGTCGTGGTCAGCTGCGGATTCGTTCGACATCCTGACCATGCGGTACATGGCGTATGAGCTTAGAAGGACTCGGGCGTCTACCTTCGCCAGAGCCCCCTCAAGCTTTGCCTCCGCCTCCTTCAGTTGCGTTGTGGCGAAATCTGCTACGACCTGCACGTGGTCTTCCTTCATTGAGTGTCCTTGCTTGCCTTCAACATAACCTTCCCGCTCGGCAGTAGGAGTTTCTTTTTACCGCGGTGCTCCGTCTCCGCGCTCCACCGAATTGGGTCAAGGGGGCGGTAGGAAGGGGCCAGAAGCCGCAGTCGATGGGGTTTTGATCTCCGAGACTCTCTTTCGTCAGGCCTTCGGCTACGTCTCGATGTCCTTTTGAACTCACGCCGGATCACCCAGACTGGCATTTCCTCCGTCACCAGACATTTCACCGAATCCGGATATCGCGTGCGGGAGTGACTGTGCCTGAAGTAACTCCCTGTTCGTCCCGGCAAGAGCCTCAGATCTGTTCGCCTGCAACAGGCCCAATTTCCGCGGCATAAATCCTTGATGGCAAAGGCTACCTGCTACCAGCCGGTCATCTCGCGTGCCCTCATCGCCGCGCTCTTCCACGAGGCCAAACGTCGTCGCCTGCCGATGACGCGTCTCGTGGATGGTCTCCTCCGCGAATGCCTCCACGGCACACCGGGATGGGAGACCGCGGCTCATGAGTGGCCCGAGCTGAACTCCACCCTCCCTCGATCCAATGGATTCGGGGAGATTGAATCCAAACCACCCCCCCACGAAACCCATGGCACTCATCCTCACCAGTGACTACTCCAAGAAACTCGGCCTTCCGGGCTTCTCATCACACCAATTCTCGGTCAGCATCCAGACCGAACTCACCGACCTCGACCGTGTCCCCGGCGAGGTTGCGCGTCTCTATCAACTCCTCCAGCAGGCCGTCGACCGTGAGATCCAGCAGACGGGCTTCGTACCCGCCGATGGATACGGCGAAACCCATCGTGCCCTGCCGACCACCAACGGCAACGGCCACAACGGCCACTCGAGCGGCAATGGCTCCACCCCTCGCCGCGGCAACGCTCCGGTCAATGGCAACGGTTCGTGGCAATGCTCCGACAAGCAGCGCCGCCTCCTCACGGATCTGTCCCGTGAGCTTCAGCTTTCGGAAGAGGATCTCGACGAGCGCGCCCTGCGTCTCTTCCAGCGTCCGGCCCGGCAGTTGAACAAGCTCAGCGCGAGCGGTCTCATCACCGACCTGCTCGGAGAAGCGGAAGCACTCCGTCAGGCCAATGGTGGTAACGGTGGGAATGGCAAGGGTCATTCCATACCCGCCCACAGGAATGGAGGTGGTGCATGAGCATTGCCCAACACATTGCCGATCCATCCCCGCCCAAGGCGATCCGCCTGCTCCCCGATCCGGGGACGGGCCGACCCGTCGAACAGTCCGAGCCGGACTTGCTCCGCTACCTCAGCGCCTCGCGCCTGAAGTGCTGGCAGACCTGCCGACGGCAATTCTTCTACCGATACGTCGAACGCATCACCGTCCCCACGGCCCCGGCGCTGTTCATCGGTCGGCAGATCCACGAGGTCCTGCGCCTCTGGAACTGGGGCAAATGGAAGCAGGAACCGCTTTCCCCGGAGCAGCTTCGCGCTGCCCTCAACGAAAGCTGGGAGCGCGATGCCGCGAAGGAGTTCATCCCTTGGAAAACCCCCGACGATGAAGCCGTCGCCCGCGAGCAGTCCTGGGCGATGCTCGAGACCTACTTCGACCAATGCCCCGTCCCCCCGGAAGAACATCCCGAGGGTGTCGAGGTGGAGGTTGAATGCAGTCTCGGCCCCGGCCTCCCGCCGCTCTATGGCATCATCGACCTGGTGCGCCCGCCCGGTCGGATCGTCGACTACAAGTCGGCGGCGCGCAGTCCCGGTGACGAGATGGCCGTCCACCAACACGCCACCCAGCTCGCCTGTTACGCCGTGCTTTACCGCAATGCGACCGGTGAGCGGGAAACCGGCTTCGAGCTTCACCACCTCATCAAAACCAAAGTTCCGAAGGTGGTCGTCTCCACCTACGGCCCGATGTCGGCGGCGATGGAGAGCGAACTGTTCTTCCTCATCGACGACTACCTCGATGGCATCGTGCGCGAGGCCTGGGTTCCATCCCCCGGCCAGCACTGCGCGTGGTGCGACCACCTCGCCCTCTGCCGGAAACGCTCCGGCATGTGAATAAGTCCCCGAATAACTCCCCCAACAACCACCAAACCCGGAAGGCCGGTCTGCTCCACTTGAGCGGACCGGCCTTCTTCCTTTTCGACCAATCCACCCACCACTCCTAACCAAGAACCAAACGACGAACCCTCATGACTATGAACATCCATCCCATGTCCCGAATCACCCGCCTCGCCGTGACGCTTCTGCTCGGCATCCTCCTGCTCACCTCAGTGAGCTGCTCCGCCCCCGACTTCGGCGGTCGGGCCAAGGAAAACGCCGCCGCCATCGAGCAACTCGAGAGCCGCTTCAACGAGCTCGAAAACGGTCTCGGCGGTGTCGTCTTCTGGCAGGCCCTCGCCGCGGTCTTCTTCGTGCTTGCGGTCTTCGCCCTTGTCGGCGGAGCGGCGCTCGGTTCCCGGGCCCGGCGCGACCACACCCGCTTCTTCGGAGGAGCGGCGAACTCCGACGACTCCCGGAACCTCGACCACCCCAACAAACCCACCGCATGAAGTCCTTCGACCAACTCCCCGACTACAAGGACCTGCAGTGCCTCTGGAAACAGGAGCGGATCAAACGGCCAACCCCTGACCTCGAACTCACCCAAGACAGCTGGGTGGAGCGCGGGGCCGAGGTCGTCGGCTGGTGGATCTCCCGCCTCGAGTTCTGGCTCAGCGAGAGCGGTTGGCTGCGAGCGTGGCTGCGCTTTAACCTCATCGTCTCCATCGTGCTCGCCAGCGCCGGTCTGCTCCTCCTGCCCCCGGTCACCCGGGTTCTCGAGCAGCTCGCCCGGTCGAGCCACTGGCTCGGCGAAATCTTCGGCGATGTCTTCACGCTCGTCACCGGGCTGCCCCCCGTCGCCATCACCCTCGGCGTGCTCTACCTCGGCTACGTCGCCTACCGCCGTTTCGGTCGCAAGCGCCTGCCCCACCGGGGCGGCTACCAAGGCGGATATCAGAACGAGGAATACTACCAGTGAGGAAAAGCTGAAATCCTGAAATTGGTAAAGCTGAAAACTGAAAACTGAACCCTAACACACTCCAAATGATCACCAAACACCCACCCGCCGCCGTGCGCGCCGCCGATCTCAAGTCGGCGCTGCCCGGCCTCGGCAGACTCGTTCCCCGCTCCCCGTCGCTCGCCGTCCTCGGCTGTGTGAAGGTGGAGGTGGAGGCGGCGGCACCGCAGTCCGTGCGCCTCACGACCACGGACATCGACTTCAGCCTCAGCGTCACCGTGCCGGGCACGGTGGAAAAGGGCTTCACGCCTTTCCTCCTCCCGCTTCCGCGCCTGCGTGAACTCGTCCATGGCTTGCGCTCCGATGAAGTCGTGCCCCTCGGCCCAGCCATCAAGGCCCCGCCCGTCGGCGAGTTCCCCGAGATCCCTTTGGTCCGCACCCCGGGCCTGACCTTGCCGGAGCCCGTCGTCACCAGCCTCCTGCGGGCCTTCGCGTGTGCGTCGAATGATCCCACGCGTGCGGTCCTCCGCAGTGCCTGCCTCGACACCAGCGAAACCGGAGCAAACGCCCACCGCATCGTCGGCACCAACGGGCGGCACCTGTTCTCCAGCAACTCGATGCACCTGCCGCTCAAGCAGTCGGTGATCCTCCCCGATCACCCGCTGTGGACGTGGAAGCCCCTCGCCGACTCCCGGCCTTGGACCCTGCGTCTCGGCAAGGACAAGCACCGGGCGGAGGTCTTCCGAATCGAAGGCCGGGTGCAGGACCTGGCTTGGTCGGTGACCGGCCGCCTCATCGAAGGACCCTATCCGAACTTCCGGCAGGTCATTCCAGGAGCGCAGGAGATGAAGACCTTCGTCACCCTGGGCGATGCCGCCCTCGAGGCGATCGTCCGGCTCATCCCCAGGCTCCCCGGAAAGCATCTCGCCAATCGTCCCGTCGGACTGCATTGCGAGAAGGGCCGGATCGGCCTGCTCGCCCGCGGTGAAAACGACGAACCATGGATCCTGCATCCCATCGATCGCTGCGAAATGAAGGGACCGGACACCACCGTCTTCCTCAATCGCGACTACCTCGAAAAGGCGGCGGCCTTCGGGCTGCACCGGATCTCGATGAGCGATGAGATGAGTCAGGTGCAATTCAGCCGGGGCGGCGACATCATGGTTGTCATGCCGGTGCGGGCGATCGATCCGAATCGCATTGAACGTCCGGCCCTGGTGCCCGCGGTCGAGCAGTTCGCTCCGTCTACTCCGCCCAGGCCTGTTGTTCCCACTCCGCTTCCATCGAAGCCGACCGGTCCTGATCAACCCACCAAAGTACCCAAACCCACCCTACCAGCCAAACCTGCCGATCCCCTCGTCGAGGCGAGACAGCAGGTGGCCGAAGCCGACGAGGCCCTCCTCTCGGCACGCAAAACCCTCAAGGGCGTGCGCCGCTCGCTCCATGCCGCCCGCACGCAGCGCAGTGAAGCCAAGCGCGAGCTGGGCGGTTTCCGCGGACTCCTCCGGAAACTGCAACGTGGCCG